>Ga0180443_101674_pt1 | contig 13272 bp, 7 predicted proteins | sample ChrtobMetP5_32mM_FD_119753 | JGI IMG/M metagenome (GOLD analysis project Ga0180443, IMG submission 119753) | Chrysochromulina tobin associated microbial communities from unialgal haptophyte culture, Seattle, Washington, USA - P5_32mM MetaG | ecosystem: Host-associated > Algae > Haptophytes >... | reverse complement strand
GCGGTGACGGTGGAGGGGGCGAGGGTGGAGGCGAGGGTGGAGGCGGCGACGGTGGTGGCGGTGAAGGCGGTGGCGAGGGTGGCGGCGATGGCGGAGGCGATGGCGGAGGCGAAGGCGGTGGAAACGGAGGTGGCGAGGGTGGCGGCGAAGGTGGCGGAGACGGAGGCGGGGACGGGGGCGGCGAGGGCGGAGGCGAAGGTGGCGGTGACGGCGGTGGGGATGGAGGCGGCGACGGAGGCGGCGAGGGTGGCGGCGACGGCGGCGGCGACGGCGGCGGAGACGGGGGCGGCGAGGGCGGCGGCAAGGGCGGCGGCGAGGGCGGTGGAGATGGCGGAGGTGAGGGAGGAGGCGACGGTGGCGGCGAGGGCGGAGGTGAAGGGGGTGGCGAGGGCGGAGGCGACGGCGGAGGCGACGGAGGTGGCGAGGGTGGAGGCGGCGATGGAGGTGGAGGAGACGGGGGCGGAGATGGCGGAGGGGGGGAAGGTGGAGGGGGCGAGGGTGGTGGCGACGGTGGAGGCGGAGACGGCGGGGGCGGTGAAGGCGGGGGCGAAGGCGGTGGTGGCGAAGGAGGAGGAGGAGATGGCGGCGGTGAGGGTGGTGGCGGTGACGGTGGAGGGGGCGAGGGTGGAGGCGAGGGTGGAGGCGGCGACGGTGGTGGCGGTGAAGGCGGTGGCGAGGGTGGCGGCGATGGCGGAGGCGATGGCGGAGGCGAAGGCGGTGAAGACGGAGGTGGCGAGGGTGGAGGCGAAGGTGGCGGAGATGGAGGCGGAGACGGGGGCGGCGAGGGCGGTGGCGAGGGCGGCGGTGACGGCGGTGGAGATGGCGGAGGTGAGGGAGGAGGCGGTGAAGGAGGTGGAGGAGACGGCGGCGGCGAGGGTGGAGGTGGCGACGGTGGAGGGGGTGAGGGTGGAGGCGAGGGTGGAGGCGGTGACGGTGGCGGTGGTGAAGGTGGAGGCGGTGAAGGTGGAGGGGGCGAGGGTGGCGGCGAGGGTGGAGGTGGAGACGGTGGTGGCGGTGAAGGCGGTGGCGAGGGTGGCGGCGGCGACGGAGGTGGAGGAGACGGCGGTGGGGAGGGTGGTGGCGGTGACGGTGGAGGGGGCGAGGGTGGAGGAGAGGGCGGAGGCGGAGAAGGGGGTGGAGGAGACGGCGGCGGTGACGGTGGAGGCGACGGTGGCGGCGAGGGCGGAGGTGAAGGGGGCGGTGAGGGCGGAGGCGAGGGCGGAGGCGATGGAGGCGGCGAGGGTGGAGGCGACGGTGGAGGTGGAGAAGGTGGCGGCGGTGAAGGCGGTGGTGAGGGAGGAGGCGGCGAAGGAGGTGGAGGACGCGGAGGCGGCGAAGGTGGAGGCGGGGACGGTGGAGGGGGTGAGGGCGGAGGTGGAGATGGTGGCGGTGGTGAAGGCGGTGGCGAGGGTGGCGGCGGCGAGGGTGGAGGCGGCGGGGGTGGAGGGGGCGAGGGGGGCGGGGGGGTAGGGGGGGGCGGTGGGGGAGGGGGTGGGGGGGGCGGAGGGGTAGGGGGGGGCGAGGGCGGAAGCGAGGGGGGTGGCGACGGAGGAGGCGAGGGTGGAGGCGACGGTGGAGGTGGAGATGGCGGTGGCGGTGAAGGCGGTGGTGAGGGTGGCGGCGGCGATGGAGGTGGAGGACGTGGTGGCGGTGAAGGTGGAGGCGGGGACGGAGGTGGAGGCGAGGGTGGAGGCGAAGGTGGAGGTGGAGATGGTGGCGGTGGGGAAGGCGGTGGTGAGGGCGGAGGCGGCGACGGAGGTGGAGGAGACGGCGGCGGTGACGGTGGTGGCGGCGACGGTGGAGGGGGCGAGGGTGGAGGCGACGGTGGAGGTGGAGAAGGTGGCGGCGGAGAAGGTGGAGGCGGTGATGGTGGAGGGGGCGATGGTGGCGGCGAGGGTGGAGGTGGAGACGGTGGTGGCGGTGATGGCGGTGGCGAGGGTGGCGGCGGCGACGGAGGTGGAGGAGACGGCGGAGGAGACGGGGGCGGCGAGGGCGGTGGCGAGGGCGGCGACGACGGCGGTGGAGATGGCGGCGGTGAGGGTGGAGGCGACGGCGGCGGCGAGGGCGGAGGTGAAGGGGGCGGTGCAGGCGGAGGCGATGGCGGAGGCGATGGAGGCGGCGAGGGTGGAGGGGGCGAAGGAGGTGGAGGAGACGGCGGCGGAGAAGGAGGAGGCGGGGAAGGTGGAGGGGGCGAGGGTGGCGGCGACGGTGGAGGTGGGCATGGTGGCGGCGGTGAAGGCGGTGGCGAGGGCGGAGGCGGCGATGGAGGTGGCGGTCTAGGCGGTGGCGAGGGTGGAGGGGGCGAGGGTGGAGGTGGCGAGGGTGGAGGTGGTGACGGAGGAGGCGGTGACGGAGGAGGCGGTGACGGAGGAGGCGGTGACGGAGGTGGTGGTGATGGCGGAGGAGGTGATGGCGGAGGTGGAGACGGCGGTGGAGGTGAGGGTGGTGGAGGCGATGGAGGCGGCGGTGAGGGAGGTGGAGGCGAGGGTGGAGGCGGTGACGGTGGCGGTGGCGACGGCGGTGGAGGCGAGGGCGGGGGAGGCGATGGAGGCGGCGGGGATGGCGGGGGAGGTGATGGCGGAGGGGGTGATGGCGGTGGTGGCGATGGCGGCGGGGGTGAGGGCGGTGGTGGCGATGGTGGAGGAGGCGACGGCGATGGTGGAGGAGGCGACGGCGATGGTGGTGGCGACGGTGGCGGTGGCGACGGTGGTGGCGGTGAAGTTGGTGGGCGCAAAGGCTCCGGGGCGACGCATCCCGTGAAGAGCAACATCACCGCAAGCGCTTTTGAAGAGCGCGACAGGCGTGGCAGAGAGCAGCGCCTCTGTGATGCCGGGCATCTGCCCAGACCTCCGCAGCGCTTCAAACCAGTGGTCTCTCCAGTAGGGGACATGCGACTGAGACCGACCGAGATGATGCCCACCAGCCCAGACGCGAGTGCAGCAAGCATCAGTTGGACATGAAACGCAAAATATTGGACATGAAACGCTTTGGTCGTGTTCCCTAGGCTCACGCCATATTGGTCGTCGGCGGCAGGTGCTGCAAGGTTGAAGCGTACCCACCCGCCAACCTCATCAAGGCACGTCCACCACCATGTCAGCAGACTGGCTTCAAACGCGTGTGCTCCGGAGTTACTTGTCTCGTGCCCCGGCTTTGTGCAAATGTCTTGTGAATGTGTGATGTCAAGACCCTGCGTCCCTTCGTGCGCATTGAACTCGTACACGTAAGCGTTCCACCACTCATGCTCCTGGCGGATCGCCAGCCGCCACAGCGTCGCTCTGGGTTCGTATGCACTGGCCCATTCGATCACGAGCAGGATCAAAATGGCACGCATGCTGTTGCGTGAGCGAAACTCACTGCGCATGGACTGCACCGCCATCGTGCGTGTATGAAGCAGTCGGCCGCGATGACGTCTTTCATCATCGGCTGCTTCGAGACGCGAACTCAAAGCCACACTCTCAACGGTTCTCCCGAAACGTGGACAGACGCTAAAACAAAGGTTTCGGGCGGAATTTGACAGATTCAACTACAGATTCCCACACCATCGGCATTTGCAAGTTCTCGCTGATCGGCTCGCCAGCGTTCCTAGGTGTATCCCGAGCCAGGCCGCGATGCCGTTCCTCCTTCTCTTCGCCAGCGCAAGCGCCGCATTCTCCTTCTCGGGTTCCGCGACAGTCGTGCCGATCGCACGCCATAGCGATGCACGCATGGTCTTCCGTGCGCCGAGGTCAACGGATGAAGCAATGGAAGACCAGATGATGCGACTGCGGTCATCCGGCAGGTCGCCAAAGGAGTACGAGGAGGCCATCCGCTCTGCGGCGAACGCGTACTTGACTGCCAATGGCCTACATGTGGGTGGTGCCGACAATCCTCCCACCGCGCCAGCGCAGCGCGCCAGCTTCCTGAAGCAGCTGTGGGATGTCAATGAGGTTCCGGCTTTGCCCGCTGCGACGAAGAGCGATTCCACACGTGTGGTGGCAACGATCTACGAAATCGGCGGGCCGCTCACCGGCGTGCTCTCCACGTCCGTCACGAAGAAGCTGCCGCTAATCCCGCACGTGGGCATCCGCATCCATGGACTCGAGTACTTTTACTCGGACCACATCGAGTGCCGCACGGTGCCTGTCATGGAGGCGATGCTCGGCGACCGGCCGCAGATCTCGATCGACCTCGGCCCTTCGAAGATGAGCGCCAAGGAGCTCGAGGCTGAGGTGGCACGCCTCGAAGCCGACTGGACCGCGGACGATTACCACGTCTTCGACAAGAACTGCGTCCACTTTGGCGTCGAGCTCGCAAAGCGTGTGTGCGCGCGCAAGGAGGCCCTTCCGCAGCCGCTCATCCAGGGCGTGATCGACGTGTCCGAGCGCATGCTCGACTCGTTGCCCGAGTGGCGACGCAAACTCGGCCGGCGCGTGATGAATGAGGTGACGAGGCTGGTCGTCGTCTCTTGGGGCAAAGCTTCCAAGAGCAAAAAGGAGGAGACTGCCGACCAGCTCGGCCTGAAACGAGGCGCTTAGGGCCCGTTTTTCCGTAGTATACGTTTACTGTCCAACGTCGCTTAGAGTAGCACGCCTCCCAATCATACAGATGCAAATCGAAGACGTGCCACCTGAGGCGGAGACGCGACCGGCGCCGCCGACCCGTAGGTCCCGTCCGCTCGCGCGCCGTCCCCACACCGTCGCTCCACGGCCGCACGGTCCAAGCCCAACGGCAACGCGACCTCCCCCGCCCTCAAACACCTAACGTGACGGTAACGCCTCGCGCACTAAGATCCGTCGCTGCGGGCACATGCATGTACCCCCTGCGGACGAACGTCGCAACTACAAAGCCCCAGCTCACTCACCCTCGCCCTCGTCCTCCTCGTCCTCCTCGCCATCGTCCTCGTCGTCCGAGTCTGACGAGTCGTCGATGGCGCGCACACGTTTAATGGGCTTCATCGCTTCCGTGTCGCCATCGTCGTATTCGACATCGCACCACTGACCCACGTCGTTGCGATGCACGCCGGTGATCGTCCCACGGAACCACAGCTCGTCCGCGCTGCTGCCGTACTGCGCGAACACGCGCCGGCCCACCTCGCACTTGACTGTTGCAGACCACAAACACGTGGGCTGCGGGTTGGTGGTGCCATTGGTATCGTCCTCCCTGTCGCCTGTCTCATCGGACGGATCGGAGCTGGACGAGGCCACCGCTGCCACGGCTGCCGCGGCCGCTGCCAGCGCTACCTCGTGCGCTTTGCGCGCACTCTCAAGCGCTTCTTCGGCCGCCCCGAGAGCGCTCTCTTCCCGCGTGAGCGTCTGCCTCGCGACGTCCACCCTGTGCGCCGCCTTGGCATGGGCCTCCTCGGTACGCGCAAGCGTCTTGGCCGTCTTGTCGACGGCAGCCTTGAGGGCCGCCGCCTCGGCGTCCAGCTTGGGCGACTTGGCCGTCAACGAGGCGCCCGAGCGCGGGCTGTGGAAGCTCTTGCAAGGATCTGGCTCATCTTCGTACTGTCGCGTGGGCGCCGCACGGGCGCGCTTTGACATGCGTCCCGGCTGACCCACCGCTGCTGCCTCAGCGAAGAAGCGGTCGAGGACGCCCTCACTATCATCGCTCAGCACCGGCCAGTGCGCCTTCTGCGTGCTCACGACCGCCCGGAGGGTTGGCTCGCAGCAGCGCGAGAGCAGCTGCGGCGGCGGCATTGGTGCTTGCTCTCCCAAGAGCACGCGCAGCACTGCCTCGCAGCACTCGGAGGTGACCAGGCGGTTGTAGCCACCCTCGAGGGCGCAGCAGACCGGGCAGCTCACCGTCTGCAGCAGCATCGCCGTCATGTGCGCAAAGCCCGCTGGTGTCACCTTCATGCGCCCTTGCGCGTCGCCGTCGGCGGCGTCGAAGCCAGCGGAGACTAGGAGGAGATCGGGGCCGAAAGCGCGCAGAATTGGCAGCACGACGAGCGTGAACGCGGCGAGGTAGTCGGTGTCATGCATCCCATTTTCGGGCCACGGGATGTTGACGTTGCGCCCGACGCCCGCGCCCGCGCCCACCTCGTCGAGCTCACCAGTCTCCGGATACCACCGGTCTCCAAAGCGATGGAGAGAGATGTAGAGGACTCGTTCCTCCTCGTAGAAGAGGTGCTGCGTGCCGTTGCCGTGGTGGACGTCCCAATCAAGGATGGCTATCTTGCGCACGCCCTGCGCGAGCGCGCAGCCCGCGGCCACCGCTACTGAGTTGTAGAAGCAGAAGCCCTCAGCGCGGTGGCCCGGCGTGTCATCCGCGCCCGCGTGGTGTCCTGGTGGCCGCACGAGCGCAAAGGAGACTGGGCGATAGCCTCGGGGTGCTTTGGCCGGCGGAGCCGCTGCCTCACGTATCACGTCGAGCGTAGCATCAATCACGCAGCCGCACGCGAGCCGCGCTGCTGCGTCTGCATGAGGTGAATAATATACCCCGCCGGGACCGTCTGGCTCACGAAGCTGCCTGTTGGTCGGATCGGCGGCAACGGCGGCCGTCATGCGGCGCACCTCGTCGATGTGCATCTTGGGATGGACTGTAGCCAACTCAGCGTCGGTCGCAGCGCGGCCTGGGTGTTCCTGGCACTGCGCAAGCAGACCACGCTCTTTGAGGTGATCGTAGGCATGGACGGCTCGCGTACACTTCTCAATGTGCGGCCATTGAGACGTGTGCTGTTTCATTTCCTCATTGTAGTAGAGCTTTGGCGCGAACGGATTTTTGAGCTGAGGCTTGGGCATTGGGGCGTCCGCGCCGACCGATTTCTCGCGCGACCGTCTCGCCGACGCGAGAAGATGAGAAGAAATGATTGCGATTTAATCATCCTGATGGGTTAACCCCTTTACGACGCGAGAGTAGCTGACAGTCGGTTTCGTTGCGGTCCCCCCGCGCTCACCACGCCTCTACAAATAGCTTGTTGAGGGGTGGGGGAGTAAAAAGTGCAAGTCAAGTCTATACATAAACAACAGACAACCATACTTACTTGACTTGACTTGACTAAGTGCACGCGCTCACGAACGGTTCGAATGTCTCCCGTGCAAGGTCGCGGGGCGATGGGTGGTTTTAAACCTTTAATCCTAGGAGCCCTCTGAAAACACCTGAGTAATGACTGGCTGAACTGCCACTATAACACATTTCTCTTGCGAGCACTCGCCAGATAGTCGTCGACAGTGCCGGGATCCAACTGGAACGTGCGGTTGAGCGTGGAGGAAAAGGTGTCGAAGAGAAAGGACTTCTCGTAGGCCGGCGGCGGTGGTGGTGGCGGCGGCGGTGGAGGTCCACTTGTTTTGGGGGGAACTGATAGCGGCGGCGGCGGCGGCGGCGGCCCTTGGATGAACGTGAGGTTGAGCGTGGTGGAGAGGGTGTGCAATAGAGGCGACTTCTCCGGCAGTGCTGGTGCTGCAAGATTCAGCGAGGGCACGTGGGGCATAGTCCTCAGGTTGTTGATCGCAACCTTGGTCTTCGACTTGGTGGCAAGTGCGGCCTCGTGCTTTGCCGCAGCTAAGAGCGCGCTCGCTTCGACTTTGGCCCGCTCTTGCTCCGCTTTGGCCAGCCTGCTGGCCGCTGCGTCTGCTTCGACCTTGGCCATCTGCACCGCGGCCACGGCCAGGTCGCTCTCCTTCTTAGCTGCCGCCTCAAAGGCGGCCTGCGCCTTGGCCTTGGCTGCGGCCTTGGAAGCTTCTGCAGCCTCTGCAGCCTTGGCAGCTTTTGCGTCGCTTCGGTGGCTCAAAAGGCTGCCAAGGCCGCCTCTTGAGCCTGCAGCCTTAGGGCTAGACGGAGGGCTAGCCCCAGTCTGGGTCACGATGGGCGTGCCGTGAATCGTCATCGTGAAGGGCGACGGGAGCACAGTCGGCTCGTGAAGGGCTACGGGGCGGCTGAACGACTTTTGCTTTTTGCGCCTCAGCATCTCGTGCTCGTGGGCCTCCTGCTTGGCTGCGCTCAAGAGGGCATCAACCTCGCCCCGAGCTGCCGCCTCCGCCTCAGCGCGCGCTCTCCGTGCCTTGGCATCAGCACGTTCCTTCTCCGCCTCGGCCCACGCCACCTTATGTTTCGCCATCTCTTCGGCCTCTTCCGCGGCGCGCTTTGCCCCCAAGTCGAGTTTGGTACTCGGCGCCGCTAGCACCGCCGCCAGCTTCTCCCGGATCAACTTTAGCTCCTCATGGAACCGCATCAACTGCTCTTCCTTTTTGTGCGCTTCGTCATCCGCGTCCTTCAGCCGGGCCACGGCCACCGCTGCCGCCACCTCGGCCGTCGCCTTTGCCGTGACCTCGGTGGCCGCCGCCTTGGCCTGCTTGCGCTGGAGCTCCTCCTCGGCGCGCGCGAGCTCCGCAGCCATCGCCTCCGTCTTCTGTTTCGAATGCGTCACCGCGGCGGTGGCCGCCTGAGCGTCCTGCTTCGTCGAAGCCTCCACCGATGCCAGCGCCTCGGCATGCGCCTGTGCCTCCACCTGTGCCAACACTTCTGGACTCTCTGCCTTCGCCTCGAACCCCAGCCCGACGTCGCGCTTGATCACTGAGCCTCGAATCGTAAGGTCCATGGGCGCTGGCAGCTTCTTGGGGTCATGCAACTGCCGCTCCTTCTTGCGTCGGGCGAGCTCCGCCTCAAAAGCCTTCTGCATCTCGGCCGCGTGGAGCCTGACCGCCTCTGCCCGTACCGCCGCCTCGGCTTCCTCGCGCGCTTTCATGGACTTCGCATGGGACTTTGCGATCACTTCTCGGGCGTGGGCTTCCTTGGCTTTCGCAGCCTCCTCTGCCAGGCGCGCCTCCTCGGCAACCTTGGCCGATTCGAGCATCAACGTGCCCATGAGCGCCTCGTTTTGCACAAAAGTGCCCAGGAGGGATTCGTTTTGGATAAACGTGCTCATGAGCGCGTCGTTTTGGATCAATGTGCTCATGAGCGCTTCGTTGGTGCTTCGGGCCGATTCCATCTTATACGTGGCCAAGAGCGCTTCGTTTTGCACAAAGGTGCCCATGAGCTCTTCTAGCGAAAGCGTCGCCATGAGCGCCTCCTCAGCTCTGGGTGCCTCCTCGGCAGCTCGCTTCGCGGGCGCGCCTGCTTTGCACTTTTCCGCAGCTTGCGCAGCAGCAGCCGCAAACGCCGCAGCTTTCGCGGCGGCCTCTTCTTTACGCCTCGCCTCTCCCTTGGCCGCTCCCGCCTCCTCCTGTGCTGTTCGCGCCTCGAGCTCTGCTGCATTGATTTGCATCGCTGCCTCCGCATAGGCTTGCTCCGTGTGCTCCTGCGCAATCAGAGGCCATCAGAGGTCATCATCAGAGGCCATCAGAGAGGCCATCAGAGAGGCCATCAGAGAGGCAGCTAGAGCTTCTCAGAGGCCATCAGAGGCCATCAGTCGTGTGCTCCTGCACCTTGGCCTGCACCTCGCCACCCTTGAGCTCCATGAGCATCGTGATCTCGACCGGCCGTGGCTCGATGGCGATTGCCATCGTAGCCTCCGCCACTGATTTCATTCTTGTGAAGTCTTTCATGCCCACACGCTTCACTATCGAACCCACTGGTACGGCCAGCTTGTCTGCCTGGGTGCCGGGTAGAATGCCAATCACCTTGATGACGGTGACCCCATTCTCCTGCTTGCCGTCAAGCTTCATGCCGAGGGTGCCTTTATCGAACTTGAAGACCTTGAGCTCACACCCCTCCTCAACGTCGATATGTGCAGTCCCCAGCGCACTCTTCGCCTCCTCCGTCCGCTTACGGGCGGCCTCTGCGGCCGCGCTGGCCGCCTCCGCCTGGGCTTCGGCAAGGAGCTCGCGCACATCGAATGTGGCTAGGAGTGCTTCCTCAGCCTCGGCCAGGGCCGAGGCCGCGGCGGTCTTGGCAGCCACCTCTAACGGGGCCTCGGGGCCCGCAGTCAACTGCCGCTTGATCTCGGAACCGTTGAGCGTCCTCATCATGGGAGCGGGCAGTCGCATCGGCTCGACGGGCTGCGCGCGGATGGAATCGGCAGGCAGCACCTTGACATTCTTTCCGTCATCGATCGTCACGCTGTACAGCTGCTTCTCCACATCGTAGTCTGTCACGATACCAGCGGACTCGAGCCCGCCCGTGCGCAGCACGAGTACGCGACACCCGATCGGGAACTTGAGCCGTCGGGGAGCTTGGTCTCCACTCTTCTTGAAGCCGCGAAAAGGGGTTTTGGCCACTCGATCAGTCTTGATCGTCTGGCCGAATGCGCTCGACACTGCGAGCTCCTCCTCAAGAGCGAGCTTGTCGGCGGCCCTCTCGACGATGCGCAGGTCCCTCTCTTTACACATCTTGAACGTCTCCTTCATGCCGCCGGGCCTCATAGTGAGGCGCACCAAATAGTTGCCCCTCGACGGCTCGAATTTGAGGATCGTGCCCTCGTCCTCAGACCCATTGGTGCGCTTGACGAGCACCGTGTCGCCGACGGCAAAGACCGCCTCGTGGCGCGGCGTCATGCCCCCTTCGTGCCCGCGAGGGCTCTTGAAGTCCTTCATCCGAAGCTCGGGCGTCAAGACGGCCTTGTTCCAGCGCCGCCGCGCGATTCGCGTGGCCATCGAATCACTGGCAGGAGAGCCGCTCGACCCAACGCTCGAGCTCGAGGCGGGGGTCGTGGGAGCGCTCGAGCTCGAGGCGGCGGGGGTCGTGGCGCCGGGCTCGTCGGCCTCGTTGATGGTCCCTAGCTCGTTGGCCGGGCGCGGGCTGTCGAGCGACGTCCGTGCCGTCAGCTGCGCAGCGTCGAGCCCACCGGCGTCTGCCGCGAGCCTTTCGAGCCGCTCCTGCCCCTCGAGCGTCGGATTGACCACGAAACTTGTCGCCTGCTTGTTGGCCGGGTCGAGGGCAAGCTTGTCGCCCGGGCCCAGCGCGCGCTTCATCCCGTTGAACAACTGCTCCCACCTGTTCGTGCCCGCTACTAGTATGCACGTTGGGTTCAAGCCCTGCGACTTGACGGCGAGCAGGCCATCGGCATCGCACCAAAGCACCGCTTGCGAGCGCGAGATTCCATTGTACTTCTTGCCCAGCTGCCGACGACCAAGGCTGGTGGGTTCGGTCTGGTCAACGTAGATGGAAAAGCGAGTCTGCTCGCCGAGACCATCGATCCGCCACAGCGGCGCGGCGCCTGGCTCGTGTAGCTCAGCCGGCTCGTCCCACTGCACCGCACCACGGTCATTATAGTAATACAGTCGACCTGTCTTCTTGTCGGTGGTCGTGTACCACGTCGTGTGTTTGATTTCGGGCGGAGTGGCCTCGGGCGGAGTGGCCTCGGGCGTAAAGATCCGGAACGTCGTCAAAGCGTCGCGAAAAGACTCCAACATGCATGAGTTCTTTTTCGGGCCTGCGCGGCGGCGCGACCGCGACCGCGGGCGAGGTCGGCGGTTTCCGGCGACTCCGCGAAAAGAACAACTTTGGAAGCCCCTCCATCTCTCATGAAAACGCGGATGGTAGGCCGCAATCCACCTTCGCGTGCAGCAAGGCACACGTGTGCGAATCGTGGCAAACGGTACCGCGCGGCGTGCGAGTGCCGCGGGCACTCGGCTCCCCGGACGCAGTTACGGTGTTACGCTTTCATCTCGACGCCTGCGACTCTGGCACTCACCGCTGGTCTCACCACTCCATGTCCTGCTCAAAGCGGCGGCCTGCCGCCCGATCGCCCACTGCACGCAGAGCGTCGAGCTCCTCCTTCGTCTCGACGGGGTTCAGGCCGAGGCCGGCAAGACGGCGCTCCTGATAGAACTCGAGCCCCTTGAGGCCGCTCAGCTGCGTCTCGAACCAGCGCGCCGCCGCTTGCAGCCCGCGCCGCTCGGCATAGCGCAGCGCCGCGAGCTGGTACTGGCGCTCGCTCTTCGGCATCTCGGCGAGCACTTGCAGGTCTAGCTGCACCGAGCCACCCAGTTGGTCGAGGGCCGCGGCGCAGCGGGCGACGGCCTCGCCGAGCGCCGCGGCCTCGTTCTCCTGCGAGACCGGCAGCTGCAGGTGCTCCCGCCAGAGCGCGCTGAAGAAGACCGGCTCGAGAAGGAAGGCATCTGCGCCGCCCAGCCGCTTCAACCGAAGGAATGCGAGGAGCTCGCCTGGTGGCTCCTCGTCTTCGCGAAGTAGCCACGAGGGCGAGGCGCTGAGGCCAGCGTCCTCGAGCACCTCGAGCTTCTCGTCGAGGAAGCGGTCCTCGTTGAGCTCGAAGCGCAGCGCCACCGCGGGCGGCACCGGCTCCTCGACGAACCCTTGATCGAGGAGGAGCTCGCCCGCGGTGTCGCCGACGTAGCGCACGCAGACAGCTGCCCCCTCGGCGAGCTCACGCGTCGCGACGAGGACCGCGCTCGGCGGCGCCTTGGCCTGCTGCCCGAACATGCCGCCGTCCTTGGCCGCCCGCGCCTGCACGAGCGCACCCGGGTTGGCGCCGTCGTGGTTGGGCAGATCCAGCAGTGGCAGCAACATGGGCGTAGCGACTCCGTCTGCGTCAGTGACGATGACGGAGCGCGAGATGGCGAGCGCGACAGCGGCCGTGTAGGCCTCGACGGAGAAGACGCTCATCGGGAAGAAGACGGGCGACGCATCGAAGACGTTCTCGGCCAGCCACGCGTAATCGGCCAGCACGTCGTCGCGGCGCGCCGCGGCCCCAGCAATCGTCGCAGAGTCGAGCGCCGCAATCTCCTCCGGCTCCCACACCAGCGGCAGGTCGCTGAACCCGCCCGGTGGAAGGAGGGACTCGCACGCGAGCCACGGCTTGAGCTCCGATTGGTCGCCTAGTCGGCGCTCGTGCAGCAGCGCCAGTGCGATGAACGCATAATCGGCGAGGGCGGGCTCAAAGGACTCGATGTAGACGCCTATTGAGGAGCGCAGGGCGCTCTCGGTACTCAGCGCAAGGTTGAGCGGCACGCGGACAAGCACATCGCCACGCTTTACGGTGCGCGTCGTGACCAGGCCCAGGCCGCGATCCGAGGACAAGACGGGGGCGACCGCATCTGCATTTCCACCACAAGCGCCGACCCACGCAGCAATGGCCTGGGCGTCTGCGACGGCCTCCGAAGCGACGAGGACGCAGCTTCGGCTGAAACCACGCGCTGATGGACGCGGTGAGCTCACTTGCGCGCTCGTGAACGCTGCAGAAGCAGCGGCCGAGGAGAGGCAGATGAAGGTCGCACTGAGTCCGATGCGCGCCATCGCAGCCCCTCCTTTCTCATTGTGAATGGGGGCTCCCGAGCGGACGCGCCCCTCACACCGCGCTACGCGCGCCCCCGTGGGCGTTCACACAACACATCGTCAGCACTAACGTGCTCTCCTCACCTAGAGGGATCGGCATCCTCGCGCAGTCCCCCACGGCGC
>Ga0180443_101653_pt1 | contig 13386 bp, 10 predicted proteins | sample ChrtobMetP5_32mM_FD_119753 | JGI IMG/M metagenome (GOLD analysis project Ga0180443, IMG submission 119753) | Chrysochromulina tobin associated microbial communities from unialgal haptophyte culture, Seattle, Washington, USA - P5_32mM MetaG | ecosystem: Host-associated > Algae > Haptophytes >... | reverse complement strand
CGCCGCGGCTTGACGACGCGCCTAAGCTCATCGCTCAGATGGAGGGAGAAATTCATGCCTGACGCAGCGCGTTTGCCGATGGCATTCCAGGCCGGCCTCAAAGTTGCCCGCAGCTCGCGCGCCCACTTTGAGCCTGCATGGAATTTCTTCTCCTTCACCTTGCGATTTGGCCCTGCTGCAGCCCCTGCTAGAGCACAAGGGGCAAGGGAGGGGAGCCTTCAGTCAGTCATGGCACACTCGCCGCCGCTGCCGGCCTCACACAGCTGCGGCAAGACCAAACACACGAAGAAGTCGAACCTGCTCATCGCGTCTCAACTTCAGGGTTGATCGTATGCCGTGGCAGTGGAGGCGGAGGCTGGGCGGCAGCAAGGGCGGCAACATGGCAAGGAAAGCAATCAGTAGTCATCAGTAGCAATCAACAGTCATAAGTGCACCTTCAGCGTCATCATCATCATCATCGCACGACTGTCGCAGCAGCGACAATCGTGCAATCTCTTTTTCTTGCCGCTTGATGTGCACGACGAGGTTCGAGACGAGCGAATCCACATCGCTGGCTGGAATGAGTCGCCGATCTAGTACATCTACGAGAATAGAGCTGAGTGACGATTTATCGGAATCGCAGGTTCGCTTGGCATACTCCTTGCTGACCTGCAGGCGCTGCCACGTTAGCCGCACATTTTGCGTTTTCGACACGAAGCCCTCGGGTTGCGGCCCAGGGATTGTAAGCACTGGTCGCATGCCTGAACACGTACGATCATCGATCGTGTATTGAAAGCGCTCCCACTTATCCACCAGGCCCAATTCCTCAAAGATCTCGGGAAGCTCGAGTGATCGCTTGGTCGTCTTTTTGCGCCCGGCTGGCGTTCGCGTCGGGGCAGGCGTGGGCGCGGGCGCGGGCATCGGGGCGGGCGTCGCCGCGGGCAACGGCGCGGGCGTCGGGGCCGGCATCTGCGCCAGCAACAGCGCCGGCATCGGGGCTGGCATCGGGGCGGGTGTGGGCGTCGCCGCGGGCGTCGCCGCGGGCATCGGCGCGGGCGTCGGCGCGGGCGTCGGGGCGGGCATCGGGGCGGGCATCGGGGCGGGCATCGGGGCGGGCATCGGGGCGGGCGTCGGGGCGTGCATTGGCACTGCAGGCTCTTCCTCCTCTTGTTCCTCGTGCTCCTCGAGGATGTTGCCGAGGCCGAGGCACACAGAAAGCGTCACATGCTGTGCAGCACGCGCTGTGGCACCCCGCTCAGCAGCCAGCTTCGCCCCAGCATGGAACTCCGGGAACTTGGCCTGCAGCATTACGCAGCCCTCTCCAGGGTCGTCTTCTTTCGTCCACGGGACCTGGCGTCGACGCCCTCGAACGGTGTGCGATCCCTTGGGCCTCGTCCACTGGGTGCACTCGAGTCTCTCGGTGTACATGTGCATGGCCGCCTCGGCTCCGACATTGAGGCACTGAAGTCGGATGTTGAGCAAGGGCCACCCGAGTCCCGTGATCTTGTCCATGTAGGCCTCAATCATCGCATACCCGAGGTAGGTTCGCGTGCCCTGCTCTGACTCCGCGACGACCAGCTCCTCGAGGAAGTGCTCGTGGTCAGTCAGGAGGAACTTGAGCCACCCAAGGAGACGCCCTCCACGGGTGGCGAGCACGTAGACCACATTCATCTGGCAGGCAAGGGCGCCTCGTCGCGCCCGCGTCGCATACCAGGCAGCTTCACAAATCTTGAGCCCGTCCTCATCAAGCTCGGCCGTTGCGTCATTGAGCCGGAGGCGCTTGCACGCACGCTTCGCCAACTCGAGCAGCTCGATCGCGCGCGTCTGGATGCGCGGGCTCCCGTCGCGAAAAACATCGGCCAAGCTAGGGAAGACGGGGAGCACTGCGATGTCGAGCGAGGGGGCAGCCTGCTGCATGCGAGGTACGCCATCAAGATGATCCTGCGCGGATGGCGGTAACGCTAACGGCGGCACGCTCAGCGGTAGGCGCGGCGGCACGGCTGTAGAGTCCGGCGCGCCTAACAACTGAGGACGGGACGGCTCAAAAGCGCAAGTGTGAGCACGGAGGTGCGTGCGGTCACGGGCGATGGGCCTTGTGCGTGCGTGCGGAGAGCTGGCACGTACCCCTTCCACCCATTCCATGTCGACGTTATAGTGCACGTTGTCGGCGGCACCCATGGTAGTGGTGGCCTGGACGGTAGCACCCTGAGCAGCTGGTGCGGGCGGCGTGGCGGGCGGCGGCGCGGGCGGCGACCCCCCAGGTAGTGGATTGACGTGAGCGCGTGTGCTGCCAGTCGCGCCCGTGAGCCACGACTCGCTTGACATCCAAGTGAATCCGCTACGAACTGCGGTCATGAGCGGGCGGACACGCTTTACGTTTTTCGGCGCCGCTTTGGGGATGGCACCGTTCACGTCCATGAGGAGCCGATAATGAAAAAGCCAGTGGACAGAAATCACCAGAGAGCGCAGTTCCCGCCCACATTATGGCATTTCTTGGCCCGGAAAACGCGTAGATCTGGTAGCGCAGCGTGTGCGTCATGTAAGTCATGAGCAGCTTGAAAAGCCGATGCAACCAGAGATTCGGAAACCCCCGTCGCGGGCGCGCTCGCGAGTGCCTGCACCCGAGCTCGCGTCCTGAGACCCTATCCGGAAGCACGGGGGAAAACAGCCTGTGGCACAAAAGTGACCTTCATTACAGTGGAAACGACCCGAGAACGGTAGGGTTCGGGAATGCTGCGCTCCGTACTCGAGGGTCGCGGCCGGTTCGGGCCAGGTTACAACGTAGGGGGGAGTCACGCGTTCAGTCCTTCTTCTTACGCGCGGGTGGTTTACTATCTGCGAGCCCACCCACCGCTGTGGGCTTGCCCTTCAGCAGCCGCTCCTCGGCAGCGTCGAGGAACCATACGTGATCGACGATCTGCATGTTCTCCGCCTCTGCCTGGAAAAGCTTGCCCATGTCTGGCACCTGGCCCGGCTGCTGCGCGCCCATGCCCATCTGCGCTTGCATCATGGCGGTGTCGTCCATCACCGCGCCCGCCATCGTGATCGAGTACAGTCCACGCATGCCGAACATGACCAGAAAGTACCACGACATCGAGGTGACATATGACGTGTCGAGTGTCGTGAGCGAGATGCCGCGCTGCAGCATGCCCTTGAACGAGGGCGTGAGCGGGAAGGGGATCTTGCCCAGCACGAAGCCCGAGAAGAAGTAGTTGACGATGCCCATCATCGCCATCTGCGGCACCATCATCGCCATGTTGCCCTGCATCATGTTCATCATCATATTGGGATCCTGCATCGCCGCCATCGGGTTGGGCGCCTCCATCTTCTGCATGAGGACGCCCGTGTCCTTATTGCAGTAATAGTGGCGCCGCGCTGAGAAGGAGGCCTGCGGAATGAACGAGGCGTTCGCGCGTAGCCGCCGCGCGCGCATCAGCATGTTGTTGTGCTTCACCTGCTCCACGTTCGGCGGCACAGCTTTGTGCATCAACTTTGTGACGTTGGTGCGTAGGACGCCCATGAGGTACATGATGACCACGAGAGGAATGAGTACCCAATCTCGGATCGCCGGATCGAGCTGCGAAGGGGAAACGACGTCGGTACGTGTGAGCGCGCGAGCTGACGCTACCGTGCGCGTAATGTGCTGGCACAGTGTGGGAGGCTAGTATGCTGGCGCAGGGATGCTGACGCGCACGCCGTTGCGCTAGCATGCGCGCGTGCCGGGGCGATGTGCACCATCAATTCTGCATGAGGCGACATCAAGACGGCAAAAAAGACATGGGAGTGAGGAGGAGACGCGACTGTTCACACAGACCTCGATGTTCACAGTACGTCACGCCGTAAACTTCGACGTGTAGGGCCATCAGCGTTGTCAATCAACGGCGAACATAGACGTGGTTCTCAAGCCCAGGGGGCGTCCCCAGCAGAGTCGTGGGGCGGTCTTGCGGCGTTGCGGGCTAGTCTTGCCGCCATTGCTTGCCGCGGGGGGGGGCATGTGGGGGGGGGGGGGGGGCGGGGGTTGGGGGGGGGGGGGCGGCGAGGGGGGCGGCGAAGGCGGCGGCGGCGAGGGTGGTGTCGAAGGCGGTGGTGACGGAGGCGGCGGAGAGGGCGGTGGCGAGGGCGGTGGCGACGGTGGCGGCGGAGAGGGCGGCGGCCTCGGTGGCGGCGAGGGCGGGGGCGGCGAGGGCGGCGGTCTCGGCGGCGGCCGAGGGATGAAATATCCTGGCGGCCTCGAAGGCGGCGGCGAGGGAGGAGGGGGCGTGGGTGGCGGGAAGGGAGGAGGGAAGGGCGGCGGCGAGGGTGGCGGTGGCGACGGCGGTGGACTCGGTGGCGGCGAGGGTGGCGGCGGCGAGGGCGGCGGCTTGGGAGGGGGCGAGGGCGGCGGTGGCGACGGTGGTGGAATCGGTGGCGGCGAGGGCGGCGGCATCGACGGTGGGGGCTTAGGAGGGGGCGAAGGTGGTGATGGCGAGGGTGGTGGGCTAGGCGGAGGTGAGGGCGGTGGTGGTGAGGGCGGCGGTGTAGGCGGCGGAGACGGTGGCGGCTGGGGCGGAGGTGAGGGCGGAGGTGATGGTGGTGGTGAGGGCGGCGGCGGCGATGGCGGCGGCGGCGAGGGGAGAGGGCTCGGTGGCGGAGTCGGCGGAGGCGATGGAGGCGGCGAGGGTGGTGGCGGCGAGGGCGGCGAGAACGGCGGTAGCTCTGGTGGTGAGGGTGGTCCAGGCGGCAACGGCGGTGGTTTGGGTGGCACTGGAGGTGGCCTCGGTGATATCGATGGCGGAGGTGCCAACGGCAGCGGCGGCGAAGGTGGTGGCTTTGGTGGGCCCGGCGGAGGCGAGGGAGGCGGAGGCGAGGGCGGCGGGGGTGAGGGTGGCGGAGGGAAGGGCGGCGGCGATGGAGGGGGTGAGGGTGGCGGAGGCGAGGGTGGCGGAGGCGAAGGCGGAGGCGAGGGCGGAGGCGAGGGCGGTGGTGACGGAGGTGGGCTCGGGTACGGTGGCGGTGGTCTCACAAAGGCAGGCGGCACCGCTGGCGGTGGAGTTTCTGCGCAGCTGAACCCGTACAGGCCGCCGAAGTAATTCGAGGCAGTGGTGTCAACGCATCCGACGCGAGGAAAGACGCAGGTTCCGTCGTTGTCTGCGAACGTGGTGGGACATGGGCAGGGGTTTGAGAGATTCTGACACAAGGCAGTGAGTCTTGTTTGTATCTTGTTTGAGTTGCAAGAGGAGAGATAGGCATGGAGAGAGGTGTTTCGCACAAGTTGCCAGCGCGTTGAAGTTGGTAGCGGTGCTGTCGTTGCAGCCCTCGTACTCGCAAAGGTCTCTGCGGCCAAGTGACGTGCTCGGGTCGTAATTGTCCGCTCTCGGGTCGTTGCACCCGGGAACCTGCGCGGTCGCGGTCGCGAGCAGCGATGCTACGCTGATAATGGACCTCAACATCGTCCATCTGCGAACGGCCAGGCACGGGCGAGTTTCCGTTACTCAGGGGACGCATGCACGCGCATTTGAGAGCGTCGGTCGTGTCACGTTCACATAATGTTCACATGAAATGATGACCCTTCTCGTGGTCTTGATGTGTTTCTCCGCGCCTACCACGGCAGCCGTAAGCATGTATGGCGTCATCAGACATCTTCTGCCACATGGGCCGGTCTCGTGCCGAATGGATCTATCGCAGCAACTGCCAGGGAACCCGATCTCGCCGAGGGTGGATCTAGATCCAGTGCTCGTGCGCTACATGTACGATGGCGGCACGCTCGCGCAAGGCAGACTGACCCAACTGCAACCGGCTGATCCAAACGTTGCGCGCGGCACTGAGGTGCTGCGAGCTCTCGTGGACGATGGAGTGGATTTGCGGCACTTCTTTGCATGCATCTATGAATCGGAAGCCAGCACGGGCTCGTGGCTGCCCGTGCTGCGCGAAGTCACCTCTCCGCATGCTGAAGACCTGGCGCATGCGAAAGATGTTGAGCTGCCTCTGAAGCCCACTGCGGCTGATGGCTCGCGTGTGGCTCGGCGCATCGACGTCAAGTTGTTCCGACGCACTGCTCCGAGTTTCGATGCCGCGCGCGCTGACCAAGCTGCGCAGCCGTCTGGCAAGATCCCCAAAGCGGGCTACTTTGGCATCGGCGTGATCAACGCCAAGAACCAGGCGAATCTGGGAACGCTCTGGCGTTCGGCGTATCAGCTCGGCTCGAGCTTCCTATTTACCATCGGCACGCGGTACAAGCACCAGCCAACGGACACGGTGAATGCGATCACGAGGGTGCCTTTCTTTGAGCTGGACGACTGGAACGCCTTTGCACAGACCTTTGCGCCGCGTGGCGCGCTTTGGGTCGCCGTTGAGTTTGGCGGCACACCCCTCTCGTCTTTCGACCATCCGCTTGACGCCGTCTATATCTTGGGCTCGGAAGATGCGGGGCTGCCGACCTCCGTGCTACGTGCATGCCACGCGACTGTCTCGCTAGAATCCGAGCACTATGCGAGCTACAATGTGGCGGTGGCGGGTAGCCTCATCATGTACGATCGGATGGCGAAGCAGAGGGCTGGCCAATCCGTGGGCAAAGGAACGCCGTATCAGCGACCCGCGGGACCTGCTGCTACTGCGGAGGAGCACAGCCCCTCTGACCCTGCGTCATAATCGTGCGTCGCCGTCAGTCCGCGCGGCACTGTATGTATTATAATAACATGAACCCCGGCATGGGCACTCGGTACGTTGGAACCGGTACAGTCGTGTTCGCCGCTACTACTCCTACGCAGTTTATTAGTCGTCGTCCTACAGTTCACTCGGTCTCTCGCGGAGGGAAGATGTTCGAATGCTTTTTGATGTGCTTGCGTGTCAGAAGAGGTACCCGCGGCACGAGGGCGCGCCGCACAGGCACTTTAGTGTCTTACCCTCGACGGAGCCGACGACGTAGCCATAGTCGTACGTGAGCTCCTCGTACGGCAGGATGTCGCGCGCGGCGAAGAGCGCGATGCGGTGCACGCGGCACGAGTACTCGATGAAGACAGACTGAGAGGGAGGCCATCAAGGAGGTGCTCAGACACACTCAGACTCAGACGCATTCACACCTCCTCCTCCGCTGAGCGCACCTGCACGAACAGGTTCGGCTCGCAGCAGTGGTTCAGGAAGCGTGCGACCGAGCCGATACGCGACGCATCCACCGCAAGCTCAGGGTTCTTCGAGGTCTGCGCGGCGATCGCTGAGGTGCCCGAGGCGGCGGCACCAGTGCGCCGCCGCTTGCTCACCTGCCCCTTGTCCTCGCCGTCGAGGTTGAATAGGTATGAGTCATCCACTTCGAGCCCGGCCGCGTCCGCATCCGTGTCGAGGAGCATCGTACCTGTGGGGAAGAGGGGCGCGTGCCGTGGTGAGCACTTGAATGCCGGCCCGGCCGCGGCCGCATCCGTGTCGAAGAGCATCGTACCGGTGTACTCACATACGAAGCTGCCCGCTGCGAGTCGCTGGCGGCAGCGCACGCCCCATCCACGACCAACGGTCTTGACCACTTGCAGCGGCGCCCACACGCCACGCCCCACGACGCGGTTCGGGCAGTCGGGGCCGCAGGAGGACGTCTCGTTGCACTCAAAGATGCAATCGCGCGCGAAGAGGAGCTGCCCCTGCCGATTGTACGCGGCGCCCTCGCCACCACCTTCCCGCCGGATCGGCTGGCCCTTGGACTCCTCGTTGCCGGGTAGCCACGACGTGGCCTCCGCGTCGATGCACCGGCCGCCCCAATTGGCGTGAGAGAGCGTCGTGAACTGCTTGATGGCGTTCGGGTGGCGCCACGTCACCTGCTTCGCGTACTCAAAGCCGCCCGCCTGCACCTGCTCCTCGACAGGCAGGGCGCGGTTGGCCTCCGGGTCGACCTCATTGAGCAGCGGGATCGCGTGTGCCTCCTGGCCGCCGGTGCAGTCCGCCATCACGAGCGCATCATCGATGGCCGCGCCAGTCTCATGTACCATGCACGTCGGGCACCACCACGTGCTGCGGGCGGTGGCGGCGGCGCCGTTGTCCGCAGCGGCATCGTCCGCGGCGGCCGCCGCCTCCAGATGCGTCGCGATCTCGCGCTCGCTCAGGCCGGTGCACCGATCGACCGCGTGGTACGCGAGCTCGCACCGCCCGCAGCGCAGAGCACTGTGGTCGGTGCGCACCTTGAGGCCGCAGCCAGCGCACGAGTCGGTGAGGATGCGGAAGGCTCGGCGCCAATCGACGTGGTCAATGTTAGTGGCGGGCAGCTTGAGTGGGTCCACCGGCTGGGTCTCGCCCTGCCGAGGGTAGCAATTCAGGCAGCACCACGCGTCGCGTCCACTCGTGGTGAATGCCGTCGCGAGAGCGTCACCGCAGCACTGCTCGTTGGCATGGAACCAACAGGCGCAGCTCTCGCACATGAGGCCGTATTCTACGACCTTCTTGCACATCGGGCACACGTTGAGCGAGTCGGATTGAACGGACCGACGACGCATGATCACGTAGAGTAAAGGCCGCCACACTCTATTTGCAATGGTTCGACAAAGGTCCTCTCCCCGCGAACTCAGAAGATGTAGTTCACAGCTGCCGATGGCTGCTTCTGGAGTCCGCGCGAGGGAGTCGACGCATGACAAATTACTCGGCAATCTGGAGAGTCTGCAAAGACACGAGAGTCTTCATCACGACGCAGATGCTGCACTTGCTCGCCGCATGCTGCGCCTTCCATGGGCCCAGCGCCCTGCCGCGATTGGCGCAGCAACGCAGCAGCACCGTGCGCTCCGCTGCCTTTGCACTGCCAGTCGAGGATGCGCGAACCAAAGTCTTGTATGACGGGAAATGCATGGTGCGCCAGCGAGCCTGCCATCCCGCCTCTGCGCTCGCAACGCCGCTCTCCTGCTTCCTCGGCTGCCGCTGCTGATACGGCTCAGCATATCGACCGTACAGGTGTGCCTCACCAACAAGGCCATTCTCAGCTGGTTCGATAGGAGGCGGAGCCGGCTCGAATTCGTCAACATCCGCGACCCTTCTTACTCGCCTGCCGCCAACGGAAATGTTGCTTTCGAGGACGCAATGGCCCACTTCCATGTCATCAGCGGCGGACGGGTCGCAGAGGGCTCGGAGGCGGTGTTGACCGCGTACACCGCAGTCGGCCTCGGCTGGCTCATGGCTGTCCTTCGCCTGCCGATCATCCGCTGGTTTATCGACGGCGTTTACTCCGTCGTCTCGGAGCATCGCCACAAAATCTCCAAGTGGCTTCCTGGCGGCAAGGCGCTCGCGTCTGCCGTTACGCAACTGAGGGACGTCCAGAAGGCGTCGGCGGGCGAGGGATGTGACGCCGAGGAGGAGTGCATGCTCGACTACGGCGACGAGGAGGATGAGAAGAAGGACGGCGGTGCAGCGACGGCGGCCTGAGGGCTGCGCGTTCGCATGTTAGTTTCTCCGGTGCTGCGATGCGAGTGGAGTCGACGGACACGCGTGCGGCCTGTACGCTAGCGGCGGCCCTGAGGGGCGAAAAGAGCAAGGACACAGGAAGAGAGGCAACTAAAGAGCCGGATCCGTGAACATATGCATGCACGTGCCGACGTGGACGCGAATTCTCGGCGGCGCCGTGAGTCAGTTCGCAGTTGTAATCTCGTAAGTCAAAGAATCTGCCTCGGTGCACAACTCACTGCCGAGAGACACGTCAGTGAGTCACCAGTGTCTCGAAGTCGAACGTGCGGCAACGCCCGCGCGAGGCATCATCGGACATCACATCTGCGGCATGATCTGCGGACTGTCCCGCGCGACACACCGCGGCGCCCCGCGCCGGGGGCACCGCGGTCCGGTCCCAGCGACGGCTCCGCACGTCAACTGAGAGCGACGGCTCCGCACGTCAACTGAGAGACTGATTGCGGAGAGATAGAGACTGATTACGGAGAGACTGATTGCGAAGCGCTTCGGTTGGTACAGTCACACCTTCCTTGTTACGAGTGCCACGATTGGCATTGCATGGCCCCAATTGATATGTAGACGACACTGCATGTGCCTCAGAAGGCCGTGGGACACTGCTCAATTCCTGAGTGGTGAGCTTTTTATACAAATTACCTGGAACCGGGTCGTTATGGCTTATGCGCGTCGTGCGGCGCGGACATCCGTCGTCAACGATCAAGAACGTACTGTGCTTCTCGAACTCTGCTCGCCCTCTGCGCACGCCGCGCCGACGGCCACAGTGGCCAGTCGCAACTTGAATTTGTGCCCTCCACCACTCGAGCTGTCGTCCAGCACGCGCACGCGCAGCCAGCACACAGTATCCACCTCCCTCACAGCCTCCTCCTCCTCCTCCTCCTCTGTCGTCGTCGTGGACTGAGGCGGCATGGGCGGCGTGCGCCCTCGTCGACTCAGCCGCAGGGTTAGCCGCAGCTGGCTGAACAAGGACACGTTGCGCTCGTGAGCGTCCGGAGGCCTGTGGGCATCGATGCGCCGCGAGTCACATGCACAACCGCGCACGCAACTGACGCTCGCGACGCCCATGTGCTCATATGAGGTCAGATAAGAGAGCTCCGCGCAAGCAACAGCGCCGGTGGCAGCGTGTGCGCGTGAGATGTCGAGAGGCACCTCAATCGAGGCCCCGGGCCGCAGGGCGAGTGCCCCCTCTGACCTCTTCGGGCGCCGCCCGCGCACACTCGATTGTCCGAGGGCATACAGGCAGTGAGTCCAGACCGGCAATGAGAGAGCAGAGGTAGAGTGAGGTGCGGTCGCGGTGCTCACAGTGGGAGGCACTGCCGCCGCCGCCAGATACGAGGGCTCACCAGGGTGGACGGCGGGACACAATTGTGCGCATGATGCCCGATCACACCGGAACTCACACCGTTCAAATGGCAGATCGGCCGTCGCGCAGTACGCAGTTCGCCAGGGCACCAACTGCAGCCGCGCATACCTGTAGTGCTTCCCATGCGCTCCCAACGGCCCAAAGCCCCAGCAGCGGTCCGGTTCAATCTCAGCGCGGGGCATGCGAAGAGCTCGCCGTGCCTCGGGCAGAAGCGGCGCGGGCAACGCTCGCGACGCGAGATGTGCCGTTGGCGGCTCCGTTGGCATGATTCGCAGCGACAAGGCTGCGGCACGTTCCCGCGCACCCATGGGCGAGGCGCTCGTAACGGCGCTGTCCGCAGCGGCCATGACGCGCCGAGTCCAATGCTCGAGCAGTTGCGTCATGTAAGCCCCGCCATGCCTTCCCTTGGCAGGGTGCAGGCAGTCGGCTGCAATCGCCGCGAGCTCGAAGCCGGGCCAGCCGCCGTAGAAGCCTCGCGCGAGGGCGCCGTGGTATGAGACGCAGCTCAAGTCATAGTGCAAACAGAAGCGCTCGAAGGTCGCCTCGGCCTTCGCGTACAGTGTATCGGCGCCTTGAGCGTAAGTATGCTTCGAGAAAAGGGTCTTGGCAGACACATTGCGCTTGGAGTTGAACCATATGTGCGACGAGGCGCACCATTCGCGCACGGTCACGAAGAGGAGGAGCGGCTGCGATGGCAGCGCAAGCAGCCGACGGATGAGCAGCTCTGTGCGGGGCAGATCGATAGAGCGTGCCATCGAGCCAAATTCGAGGAGCAGGAGCTGCGGCGGCGCCACGGGTAGCAGCGGCATCAGGCACGTCATGAAGCTTTGCGCTGGGGTCGCATCGATGGCTCCATTGTGCAGCGCGTTCGATGGGTGCGGCCATGTCGCGTTAATGTACCGCAGAAGCCGCACAAAATAGCCTTTACGGCTGTAGAGCATGCAGCGCTCACCGGGCTGGTCGAGGCACCCTCCCTGCTGAGCAACGCTGGCGCCGAGCACGCCGATGCTTATGGATGCGCCCGTGCGGAGCCGCTGCACAAAGGCGCTTTGCCGCAGGGTATTCGCGGATTGGAGGTGTCTCAGTCCGCCGTCGAGCGCCAATAGTGGGAGTGTTGGGCCCGAATTTCCGGTACGAGTGTCAGTCCACCGCGTGGTATTCATCTTGGCGACGACCAGGATAACAAAAGGATTACCCGCTAGGAAGGAGGCGTTCCAGGGCGAAACAGCGGATAAGAAATCATTTCGTCAAAAAGTAATATCATCTTGCATGCCAAATTTTCATACTTTCACAATGACATATTCACGTGCGATTCACAATTTCACATGCACATCACGATTTGCAGTTGCAGCTGTCCACATGCAAATACTGGTTACTGCGCGGCGAGCTAGTCACGAGCTGCACCCTATCGCTCTCAAACAGCTCAATCAACTCTAAACAACGTCCTCGTCGAGCTCGCCTCATTGTGCGGCGAGCTCAGAGGCGGCGAGCTCTTAGGCGACCTCTGCGGCGGCGACCTGGCTTGCGGTGCACTCGACTCTGCGCTGACCGTCTGTATCCCATTCGTGTGCTCCATACTCGTCTGCGTCTTAGGCGAGTTCGCGCACTTGGGCGGCATCGCATCCACGGTTGCTTGTACACGCTTGCACCAGCCAGCTCGCAGCGCAAACCACAGCGCCGTGCCGAGCGCCACCACACCGACGGCCACGGCAATTGCGATGATGGCGCCTACCGGTACCGATCCCGATACCAGTCGTGGCGCTACCGCCACCGGCGGCGTCGACTGCGACGAGTCGATGAGCTGCACCACGGGCGTGGCGGTGACGGAGAGGCTCGGTGGCAGCAGCGCCGAGGCATTGGCGGCGCTGCTCAGAACCGGCGCGAGGGCCGCCTCGACCGTCTGAGCAGCCGCGAGCGTGGCGGCGGCGATGCTCAGCGACAGGCGTACGGAGCCCGATGTGACAGTGAGACGAACGGACGAGGCTGGCACGTTGGCCGCCGCCGCAAAGGAGTCTACGATTGAGGCGCGCACCGAGTCCGTGTAGTCGCTCACGTCGCCCGAAGCCACCAATGTCACCTCGACGATGTAGGGAGGCGGCGGCGTCGACGCGGGAACCCGTGGCAATTGCGGCGAGGGCGGCCGCGGCGAGGGCGACATTGAAGGCGGCGAGGGCGGCGGCGAGTACAGTGGCGGAGGATGTGATGGCGAGGGTGGCGGCGGCGAGGGCGACGGCGGTGGTGGCGAGGGCGAGGGCGAAGAGACAGCTCCGGGTGACAAAGGTGAGGGTGGCGGCTGCGAAGGGAATGGTGGCGATAATGGTGGTGACGACGGCGGCGGCGGCGAGGGCGATGGGGGTGGCGGCGAGGGCGGTGACGGTGGTGACGACGGCGGCGGCGGCGAGGGCGATGGGGGGGGCGGCGAGGGCGGGGACGGGGGGGGCGACGGGGGCGGCGGCGAGGGGGAGGGGGGGGGCCGCGGGGGCGAGGGGGGGGGCGGCGGGGGCGGGGGCGAAGGCGAGGGGGGCGGCGGCGAGGGCGATGGGGGTGGCGGCGAGGGCGAGGATGGGGGTGGGCTACAATTGGGCGCCGTCGAGCTCGGGGTACAACAAGTGGGCATCGACCTGCTCGTTCTGGAGCTGGGATCG
>Ga0180443_101582_pt1 | contig 13860 bp, 5 predicted proteins | sample ChrtobMetP5_32mM_FD_119753 | JGI IMG/M metagenome (GOLD analysis project Ga0180443, IMG submission 119753) | Chrysochromulina tobin associated microbial communities from unialgal haptophyte culture, Seattle, Washington, USA - P5_32mM MetaG | ecosystem: Host-associated > Algae > Haptophytes >... | reverse complement strand
GGTCTCAGTTCGATCCAACCTAAATCGGGTCACACAATTCTAGGTGTTCCCTAATTGGTTAATGTGTCGGCTTGCATGCAACTGTCTCTCAGGAGACGGGTAGGCACCGATATGGCGCTACACAGGGCAACGTAACACGTGACTCGAGATGTATAAATCGCGCGTACTCGGTACTGTACTGAAACCTTTAGGCAGTCCGTCTGTGTTCCGCGCGTGTCAGCTGGTCGCCTCGGGTGTGCCGCCTGCGGGGACGACGGCGACGGCGGCCGGTTTTCGCGCCTTTGGCGGCTCGAAGGGGAAGCGCAGCGCGGAGAGCAGCACCTTCGCCTCCTCGTCCGTTGCGCATGACGTGGAGACGTAGATGCCGATGCCGCGCGCCGAGTTGAGCTGGAAGTTGAGCATGTTGCCGTGCTGCGCCTCGACCTCGAGGAAAGTGTTGACGTCTTTGATCCCCAGAGCGTAGTTTCCCTTGCCGTCAAAGGACGAGGTCTTCAGCCCGCCAAAGTCGGTGGTCCGCGGCAGCACGATCGTGATCAGCCGGTCCATGAAGTCGTACATCTGGCTGCCGTGGAGCGTTACCTTGGAGCCCTCGAGGAACCCCTCGCGCGCCTTGTAGCGCGCGTTGCCTCGCTTGATACGCGTAAACTTGGCCTGCTGGCCGGTGATGAGCTCAAGGAAGAAGGCGGAAGCAACGGGGTTGTCGAGCCCTTTGCCAAGCTGCGCACGCGTCGCTCCGCTGATCGCGATCTGCGTCACCTTTGGGATCTCGTGCACATTCTTGTACGCCATCTTGGACAGCAGGTCCTGCCGCACGACGGTGTCGTAGAATAGCCTGTAGCGGCTGCTCATCGGTGTTCCTGTCCTGCGAGGCGAGGACGCGAAGGAGACGTGCGTGCACCGAAACAGACCTTTTAGTGTTCGTTCACACCTGCTCTTTAAGGAAAACGTGGTACAGACGACCCGCATTTCGACCCGCCCTCCCACGCCGCCTTGGGGTTTCCTGCTCGTCGTTTTTTTAGGTCCTCGGGTAAGATTAAGTATACATGTTCTATTGTACAAAGACAACACAACCAGAACCACCGTTCCGTTCCGTTCATTCGGCATCGGCGGGCTTCATGCGCGTGCGCCGCGGCGCAAATTCATTCGCGTGGTGGTGCAGATTGTGCGGAGCAAGAGCCGACTTGCCCCGCTGCTTCCGGTACACGTACATGGTGACGGCATCTATGCCCATGCTGGCAGCCCGATCATACTCAGCCAAGGATGTATAGGCATGCGACCCATGAGCGACGAGCGGCTCGGGGACTGCAGGCTGCCCCGCGGGAGGGGTTTCCAAAGGCACGAGCTTGCCGGTGATCGCCCTCTCAACCATGGCGCGGGCCGGTCGGCCTCGAGCAGGCTCCAGCTTTGGCAGCGACAACGAGGCGGGAAGGGTCCGTGTCGCTGTGACCGCCTTCTCTGGCGAAGGCGGGAGTCGTTTCGACTGCACCTCAAATTTGCGCGATCGCCACTCAAATTCCTCAGTGCCAATCCATGGGTAGTTTGAGGAGTCGTTACCAATCCATGATGAAATGCGTGGCAAACGTTGCACGGGTGCCACGAGCCGGTCATACGTGGGCCTGTCATACGTCGCGTATGACAATGCCTCGTGGTCGCCCATGGCCACTCCATGGTACATGCTACCCGTCGCGGACCCGAGCGGGACATAGACCATGTTGCGTCGCGACGCGATCCGAGGGATCGATGATGGTCGAAGCGAGAGAGTTGTAGTTCGCGTCGCGGAAAAGAGTAGTTGCTCGAGATGAAACCGAAAAACTTCTAACTAGCGCACACAGCTGAGATCTAAAAAAATATAAAAAGGGATCACGCACCGCGACACACAGAAGATATACTACAATACGGCCCCACGGCCCCAGTACGAGCTGCTACAGCTCCCCAGCGAGGGTATATAGGATGGTACTACCAAATTGTATATACTACGATAGTTCATAGTATAGAATACAACCCATGTTCGGGATCGGGTACGCCGCCAACCTTTTACGCGCCTCAAACGCTTCACTACGTTATTACAACGGGGGCTCGCGCAATTTCATCACAAACTTCATCGCATGGCCCGGCTTCATGCCCAACGAGTCGCAGATCTCCCTGAGGAGATCGTCCCCCAGCCTGCTCAGCCAGGGCAGGTCGTCGTACCCCTGCTCCTCAAACGCCTCCGCGTACTCGCCCAGCCTGACCCCGCCCAAAAAGGCACGCACGCCCTCCATCCCCTCCTCCAGCAACGCTGCGGCTGATGCTGGCCGAGGCGGCGGAGGCGGCGGCGGCGGCGGCGGAGGTGGTGGCGGCGGCAGAGGCGGTGGTGGCGGGGTGCGGATCATGGACGCTGTGGAAGGTGCTCTCTCAGGCGGTGCTGCCCCCGATGGCCCAGATGGCGTCGGTGCCGCTGGAGGATGTACTGCTGCGGGGGGCACTTCCCTGGCCCGAATGGCTCCCGTCTGGCGAGCGTAGGCGATGGCGGCTTCGACGGCCGTCTTGTGGTATTCGGAACGTTGCTTGCCATTCTTGAAGTAAAACATCTGGAATGGCTTGGTGCGGACTCCCTTGTAGCCGGCTACGGAACACTTTGGGGTATAGCTGACGCCCTTGTAGCCCGTATTGCTCCGCGAGCTCAGAGTGAGCTTGTACCCTCCCGCCACTGGGATAAACGGCCCGTCCTCATCTCCTTCGCCCACCATCACCTCCTCCTCCGCCTCCTCCGCCTCCTCCGCCTCCTCCGCCTCCTCCGCCTCCTCCTCCTCCTGCGCACCTCCATCTCCCACACGGCGAGCGTAGGCGATGGCGGCTTCGACAGCCGTCTTGTGGTATTCGGAGGAACGTTTGCCATTCTTGTAATAGCGCATATGGAATGGCCTGCTGCGACAACTCTTGGGGGAATAGGAGACGCCCTTGTAGCCCGTATTGCTCTGCGAGCTCAGAATGAGCTTGTACCCTCCAGCCTCGGTGATAAACGGCCCGTCCTCATCTCCCTTGGCCTCCTCCTCAACCTCCTCCACCTCCGCCTCCTCCACCTCGTCGTCCTCCTCCTCCTCCGCCTCGTTGTCGTCCTCCTCGTCGTCGTCCTCCGCCGCCTCCTCCTGCTGCTCGCAATCCGCACCTTTGCCTCCCACATGGCGAGCATAGGCGATGGCGGCTTCGACGGCCGTCTGGTAGAGTTCGCGAATACGAGACTTGCCATTCGTGAAATAGGTCATCCGGAATGGCCTGCTGCGACAACTCTTTGGGGAATAGGAGACGCCCTTGTAGCCCGTATTGCTCCGCGAGCTCAGAATGAGCCTATACCCTCCGGCCTCGGTGATAAGTGGCCCGTCCTCATCTCCCACCCCCTCCTCCCCCTCCACCGCCTCCTCCTCCTCCTCCACCTCCACCTCGTCGTCCTCCTCCTGCTCACGATGCGCACGTTCATCTCCCACATGACGAGCGTAGGCGATGGCGGCTTCGACGGCCGTCTGGTAGAAACTAAAATAAGACTTGCCATTCTTGAAATAGCTCATCTGGAAGGGCTTGGTGCGGCCCCCCTTGGGGTTATAGCAGACGTTCCTGTAGTCCGTATTGCTCCGCGAGCTCAGAATGAGCTTGTACCCTCCAGCCTCAGTGATGAATGGCCCTTCCTCATCTCCCCCTTCCTCCCCCTCCCCCGCCTCCTCCTCCTCCTCCGCCTCCTCTTCCTCCTCCTCCTCCTCCTGCTCGCACTGCTCACCTTCGCCTCTCACATGACGAGCGTAGGCGATCGCGGCTTCGACGGCCGTCTTGTGGAATTCGAAATAAGACTTGCCATTCTTGGTATGGTTCATCTGGAATGGCTTGCTGGCATTCGCCTTACGGACAAAGCTGACGCCCTTGTAGCCCGTATTGCTCTGCGAGCTCAGAATAAGCTTGTACCCTCCCGCCTCAGTGATAAACGGCCCGTCCTCATCTCCTTCGCCCACCATCACCTCCTCCTCCGCCTCCTCCGCCTCCTCCGCCTCCTCCGCCTCCTCCTCCTCCTGCGCACCTCCATCTCCCACATGGCGAGCGTAGGCGATGGCGGCTTCGACGGCCGTCTTGTAGTATTCGAAATAAGACTGGCCATTCTTAGAAATTCGCATCTGGAAGGGCTTGGTGCGGCGCTTCGGTCGATAGCACACTCCCATATAGCCCGTATTGCTCCGCGAGCTCAGAATGAGCGTGTATCCTCCCGCCTCGGTGATAAACGGCCCTTCCTCATCTCCCTCCAACTCGTTGTTGTCCGCCTCCTCCTCCTCTTCGCCCTCGTCCTGCTCGCGCTGCGCGCTTTTGGCTTCCACATGGCGAGCGTAGGCGATGGCGGCTTCGACGGCCGTCATGTGGAGTTCCATATAAGACTTGCCATTCTTGAAATAGGTCAACCTGAAAGGCCTGCTGCGACAAATCTTGGGGGAATAGCAGACGCCCTTGTAGCCCGTATTGCTCTGCGAGCTCAGAATGAGCTTGTACCCTCCCTCCTCAGTGATAAACGGCCCGTCCTCATCTCCTTCGCCCACCATCACCTCCTCCTCCGCCTCCTCCGCCTCCTCCTCCTCCTCCGCCTCCTCCTCCTCCTGCGCACCTCCATCTCCCACATGGCGGGCGTAGGCAATGGCGGCTTCAACAGCCGTCTGGTAGCGTCCGAAATAAGACTTGCCTTTCTTGTAATAGCCCATCTGGAATGGCTTGGTGCGGCGCTTTGGGGTATAGCAGACGCCTTTGTAGCCCGTATTGCTTTGCGAGCTCAGAATGAGCTTGTACCCTCCCGCCTCAGTGATGAATGGCCCTTCCTCATCTCCCCCAGCCGCCTCCTCCGCCCCCTCCGCCCCCTCCGCCTCCTCGTCCTCCTCGTCCTCCTCGTCCTCCCCGTCCTGCTCGTGCTGCGCACCTTCGCCTCTCACATGGCGAGCGTAGGCGATCGCGGCTTCGACGGCCGTCTTGTGAAATTCGAAATAAGACTTGCCATTCTTGTAATAGCGCATCTGGAATGGCCTGCTGCGACAACTCTTGGGGGAATAGCAGACGCCCTTGTAGCCCGTATTGCTCTGCGAGCTCAGAATGAGCATGTACCCTCCAGCCAAGGTGATGAATGGCGCCCCGCCTGTCTCCGTCGCTTGCATCGGTGCTTGCGCCGCCTCTTCCACTTTTTGCCTCTTGGCAGGCTGTGTGATGATCGCCCGCCGTCCATGCGCCGCGTCAGATCCGATCGGATCGGCCGAAGAATCAGCCGGAGAATCGTCGTCTTCGTCCTCATCGACCTCCTCCACCTCCATCTCGTCCTCCTCGCCATCCTCGATCTTCACCTCTACCCCCTCGTCCTCCTCCTCATCCAACTCATCCTCGTCCTCGATGTCGTCCAACTCCTCGTTTTCCTCCTCTCCGTTGGCCCTCTGGAAGGGAGGAGCAAGGGTAGATGATGCTTGCTCGAGCTGCTCGAGCTGAGGAGCAAGGGTAGATGATGCTTGCTTGAGCTGCTCGAGCTGAGGAGCAAGGGTAGATGATGCTTGCTCGAGCTGCTCGAGCTGAGGGTCAAGGGTAGATGATGCTTGCTTGAGCTGCTCGAGCTGAGGGGCAAGGGTAGATGATGCTTGCTTGAGCTGCTCGAGCTGAGGAGCCAGGGTAGATGATGCTTGCTTGAGCTGCTCGAGCTGCTCGAGCTGAGGAGCCAGGGTAGATGATGCTTGCTTGAGCTGCTCGAGCTGAGGGTTACCCAGGCCGCATGCCACGGGTGTGATCCACGTTGGACGGCAGGGGCGTGAGAAGAGCCGCGCGTGCTCGCTTGCCATCGAAAACGGCGAGGTAGCTGCCATCGGAAACGGCGAGACTGTTGCAATCGGAAATGGCGATGATGCTGCCATTGTGGCCCGAGTGTTACAGCCCATCGTCGCATTGAGAGGAGCAGTATCGATCGTCATAGGCACGGGCACAGGGGCGCCCACGATGCTCACTGGCATGCACAGCCGGCCCGTCGCCTTGTCCTTGATGCACCACAACCTGGTACCGATACAGATCGTACTCGTGGCACCCGGGGGCAGTGGCTTTGCCTCATCCTCGGAGCATCCGGGCCCTGTGATCCACGACGTTTTCTTGCCGACAGTCTTCACTTGTCCAGGTGGATCCAGCAGCCCAGTAATTTCAAGTTGCTCCCTGCTGCAGCGTCTGTTGAAGTCCTTGAAGTCATTGCGGCCGACCAAGATGGTTTCCGCTTGCAGGATGGCTTGGTCACCGTCGCCGATGCGCACCGCTAAAGCCGGCTCGGCAGAAGGCTCGAGCACCGGCGTGCCTTCGCCAGGGGCGCTTTCGCCAAGCGCCGCCGCGGACATGGCACGGTTTGCTGCGCCGTTTTAGAAACCTAACTTTGTGACGAAACCTTGCAAAAAAAGTCCGACTAATTGGCTCAGAGGTCAATCTTAAGGATGCGGCGAAGTGCATGTATTTCGCGCGGACTTGTGCAGTTTTCTCAGTTTTCTCACGGCTTTTTCGAAATCTCGCCCACGCTGCAACTCCGCGTCGTCGCCGAATCACAATGGGCCTCGATGACCGCATGAAGGAGAAGATGGCGCAGCTGCTTTCGCAGACGAACGATAGCGCCTTGACGCAGACCGAGCTGCGCCGCAAGTACGACGGCGGCGATATCCCCGACGTGTTCACGCCGTGCTCCCCACGCCAGCGAACCAGTGCGGCGTCCGTACAGCAGCGATCGACGCCCGGGCAGGCATGCGGCCGTTCGCAGTACCACGAGGGGCTGACGCGCTGTTGGGCGTGCGGCACTTCATTGCGCGATCCGGGCGCCGCCTTTTTCTCGTGTGGCGCTTGCGGGGCTCTCAATGGCAAGGAGCCGATCCCTGACCGCGCCTTCTCCGGCTGCGTGTTCCGCGGAGCGTGCCGACGGCTCTCCAAGAATCACGGCCGCAAGACCGCTACGGTTGCGGCCGCGCTCATCGGCGCCATCATCGTCGTGGGCGTGGGCCATCTGTTGCCACGGCTCATCGATGCAGCTGGCCCTTGGACGACTGCGTTCCATGTGGGCCTGACGATCATCCTGTCCTCGGGGGTCGTCTTTAACTATTGCGCGGCGGTGCTGGCGGGGAGTAGCCCTGCCAACTTTGTGCTGAGCGAGTGCTGCCCGCTGCGCATGCAAGGTGGTGGCGGCGGCGGCGGCGGCGGTGGCGGTGAAGGCGGCGGCCGTGAAGGCGGCGGCGGCGGAGGAGTTACAGGCCCTGAGTCGCCTTCCAAATATGGTAGCCGGCTCGAGCTTGGGCCTTCGGTCATCTCCGGCGGACTGGCGGCGCTTGTCGCTGAGCGGGGCAGCCTCCCGCTGCGCGGCTGGCGGCAGTGCGCGGTGACCGGACTCTCGATGCCTCCACGCGCTCACTACTGCAGAACCTGCCAGCGAGTCGTCAAACGGATGGACCATCATTGCGCATTCCTCAACACTTGCGTCGGGCACGCGAACCATCACTACTTCCTCCGACTGCTCGTCTACCTCTTTGCCGCGACGCTCTACGTCGCCCTCGGCGCCGGCTGGGTGCTCATCGCCAACGTGCGTGCGACGATGGCTGAGAGGGCCGCCAGGATCTCCACCGCCGCCGCCGCCACCGCCGCTGCCGCTGCCAGTGCCAGCGCCAATAATGCGACCCGTTCGCTAACGGCCGCCGCCGTTGCCATCAACGGCGGCCCCATGCCGCACGGCCTGGCGCCGATGGCCTCCGCGCCGTGGAACCAGGCGAGTCCTATCTTTACCTACCTCTACCCTGTTCTCGTCGCCCTGCCGAACGGCACCTCCGAGATCAATTTCCTCTTCGTGACGAGCGCGCTCACCCTGGCGCTTACGACGGCACTTCTCGTCGCACACTGGGGCAACCTGTGTCGTGGCCTCACGCACATCGAGAGTTGTCGGACGCCGCCTGAGACGGACTTCGATCTGGGCTGGATCCAAAACATGAGGGAGGTCTTTGGCGTGGGGCGATCCACGTTGTTGAGCCAGCTGCTCCCCGTGCCGCGTCGACCCATCGGCGATGGGATCCACTTTGCAAGCCGCCCGCCCGCTCACCGGGTTTGATTCGTGGCAACACGCATGAGAGCCCCCCCCCAGCCCCAGGACGTCGAACTTCAAATGCGCGTGGCCCGATGGCCGATCGGTGCGCGCTCTCGCGTCGCCGGCGGCCCGCATCCCCGTCGGCCGTCAAGCGTGTCGCGGGTGTGTGTGGCACCGGTTTGTGTGTGTGTACTACTGTGTGAACCGAACGTATAACATGCGTTAGTTCCGGATTCCGACGAACCATCATCGGCGCCCGTCACAGTCACCCTCGAAACGAAGATCATGAATTGTGTCGCCCTGAGTCCTATAACTCCACCTTTGACTTGTCGAGGTCGTCGACTGTCACTGCTTGATAGTGGTTGGCACCACTGTCGTAGAAGATGCTGAGCGGTCGCAGGCGCTCGTGCTCACCGTAGATTTCCGCCTCGCCCATCGGTCCAAACGACTTAAAGACGTGTATCGGTCGATTCAAGACCCGTGTCAATGCGAGCACCTCGGCCACCGAGCCCCACTCGCCATCTCGTCGCATCCTCTGGCAGTATTCAGCGGTGCTCTCATGGCCGATGGGCTCAATAACGAGCTCAGCCGGAAGCTCCCCGAACATCAAATCTGGATCTGGCTCTCCTCTAGGACACAAGAGATCCAGCGCCTCGGCCCGCAGCCGTGCCGCCGCCGTGCGAACAGCCCTCGCCCGTGCTTGGGCCGGCTGGTAGTCAACGAGTGCTGCCGAGAGTGCCACGGCGGAGAAGAGGCAGTTTCCATCGAGAGGCACGTTATGCAGCCGTATTGCCGTGCAATCATTGATTGCGGCAAAGGCCAGTAGTAGAGCACGCATCGAACGATGCATCGCCCTGGGCTGTGCACTGGGCTGCACTGGGCTGCAGCTCACGAGAGCACGACGGGTGCAAAGTGGAGAACCCGGTTGAGGCTCGCGGCCGGGCTTGCATGTGAAGTGTTAGAAATCACACACTGAGTCAATTCATTTCACACCGTGTGTTACATGTAGTTCAAACAAGACTAGGATTCGGTGGCGTCGCCTCATCAACTTCGAGTTCGTCCCCCGCCGCCAAGACTACTGACGTGACTTGACAAAGGCGCGAATAGCGGGGCGCATCGCATGCTCACTCTTCAGAGGCGCTCGGAGGCGCCCACCTCGCTCGAGGTGAATCGCTCGCTCGACGCGGTGAGTTGGTCGATCTCGCTCACAAAGTCCTTGCTCCTCCGCCAGCGCACGGGCCTCGAGACGAGCCGTCCCGCGCTCGAGCGCAGGCTGCGGCGCATCCTCGCCCACTGGAGGCACGGCGGTGCCGAGGCAGCGCTGCGTGTGTGGAAGCGGGTGGCTCGCGACGCGCGTCGTGCGACGCGCGACGCATGCCGTGCCACGGTATTAACTAGCTTGCGTCGGCTTCGTGACGCCACCCATCGCCGAACTCTCGCCGCCGACGCCCGGCGTGAGGCGAGCCTCGCGCACCTGCGCTCCTCCTTTGCCCGCCTGCGGCTCGGCTGCGCGGCTCAAGCGGCCGCCCGCCGTCAGAGGAGGCGCCAGCGCCGCTGGCTGGCTCAGCCACTCGTACTGCCCTCGGCGCCGATGCCACCGCCGCCTCCACTGGCGATGCTGCCCGCCCTGGCCGAGGCGCTGGCGCGCTGGCGGGCGGCGGCCAGCTGGGGGGCGTCCAAGCAGTGGCAGTGGGCGCTGGCGAATCGGTTCCGCGTGCGCGCCGCGCTGATTGCGCTCACGAGCGCCTGCTGGACGCGCTCCTATATGCGCGCCGCCGCCGCCATCCTTGCCGAGCGGCGCTGGCTACTGGAAGGCCGGGCGGTGATGGTTGCTCTCGAGCGCGCGGCGGCGGAGTCGCAGGCGGAGGGATTGCAACTGCAGCTGGGGCAGGTGCATGCGCAGAGGCGGCGCGTCGGGCGCGGATGGGCGGTGCTCGATGCGGGAGGCACGCGCCGTCGCGAGCGTCGCCTGCTTTCAGCGCATGCATCGCTCCACTGCAGCGCGCGAAGGTCTCGTCAGCTCGCGGCTCGGCTGGGCAAGTGGGCGGCTGAGAGTGCGTCGCAGAAGCGCATGGCGGGCGTGGCGCTCGCACAGAGAGGGCGGCTGGCGGCGCGTGCGGCGCTCTCACGCTGGCGCTCACGATGGCGCTCCTGCCTATGTCGTCGTGGCGGCGGCGGCGGCGGCGGCGGCGCCCCTGCTGACGCACGCCTCGGCTCGTCTCTTGCCGCAGTAGGCCGCCCCTCGGCGGTCGCGCGAGCGGCGGCCCTGGCAGCGGCCTCGCGGCGCCTGCGGCTGTGGCCCGCGTGGACTCGGCTGCACGAGGGAGCGGTGGCAGCATATGTCCTCGCGCTGCGCCTCGAATGCCACCTTGCCGGGAGTCGGCGGTACGTCCTCGCGACGCGCTGGTGGCGCTGGCAGAGGGTGGCAAGGCGCTGGCACGAGGATGCCATCCATGCCGATCGCCTCGCAGCCGTCGCACGCTTCACGCCTCTGCGCGTGCTTCGCGACCCGCACGCGCTGCAATGGGCACCTCGGCACGTTGCGATGGCCGCCAAGGTGGCGCTCGCTTTCGGCGCATGGCGCGCGCGCGCTGCCGCCGCCGCCCACGACGGCGCCTTCACCTCGCCTCGCCGCCCACGCTCCTTTTGTCGACTGCTTCAGCACCCGCTGCGCCGGCCCCGACTCGCTCACGCGCTCTCCCAATGGCGAGCGCGCACATGCACCTTGAAGCTGGTGCGGTGGCATCGAGCCCTCGCGGTTCGCTGTGAAGGGCGGCGCGCGCTCGGCGTCGCCCTTTCGGTGTGGCGGACGGTCGTGCAGCGTGTGTCCCTATGGCGCATGCAGCGCGAGCTTCGGCAGTGGCGCCGCAGCCGTGGCCGTTCAAGCGCTGTGCCGGGCAGCGTCAGTTCGAGCGCTGTGCCAGGCAGCGTCAGTTCGAGCGCTGTACCGGGCAATGTCAGTATGAGCGCTGTACCGGGCAGCGTCAGTTCGAGCGCTGTACCGGGCAGCGTCAGTATGAGCGCTGGCGGCTGCGCCTGGGCTATGGTCGCTGCGCCTCCCCCATGGGAAGGCGCCGCCGCCGCCGGCGCCGCGGCGGCGGCGGTTTCGGCAAGTGGCGCCGCGTACGATGCCGACGCCGAGGGGGCGTGTGGGGCCCATCGTGGTGCGCTGAGCAGCGGCTGCGTGCTCGAGCACGTACGCCGTGCTTCGCGCCTCGCCGACCGTTGCCATGCGCGCGCGCACACGCGGGTGCTGCTGCGGGCCTGGCACGGTTGGGCACGCGCCGAGGTGAGCGCCCGCGCCGCCGACACACGCGCGCTCCAGAAGCAAGCACTCCGATGCTGGCGACAGCGAGTGCAGCGTTGGCGGCGCTCGACGCGGCTTCGGTCGCTCGCCATCGCCATTTGCATGCGCGACGGAGTGCGGCGCTGGCTCCGAGGGGTGGTGCTCGCGACAGCGCGCGGCGCGGCGGCGAGGGTACTCCGAGCTTCTCTCGAATTGCATGCATGGCGGCGGCAGGCGCTGCGGCGGGCGGCCACGTCCTCGCGCCGCACGCAGCTATGGAGGGACGCCGTGCGAGGCGCCTTGCACGGCGCTTGGCGGGCCCTCCTCACGGCCTCCACCGAGGCGTGCCAGAGCTGTTCCGCCGCCGCCGCCGGGCATCGTCGGTGGCGCGCACGGCTTCTGCGAGCCTTCTTCGACAAGGCCACCCTGGCGGCGGCTGAGAATGCAACCGTGCACGCCCTCCGTCAGCGCGCCCTCGCCGCCCTTATGCAGCGCCATTCACACCAACGCACCGAAGCCTTGCGCCGTTGGCGTGTGCTTGCCGTGGGCAACGGCGCGTTGGCTGCCGGGACGGCGCTCGAGGGCCGACGTGCGAGGCGCGTCGTGATCGAAACACTGGCGCAGTGGCAGCTCGCGGCGACACTCGAGGGCCGGCAGCGGCAGGCGTTGCGGCTTGCACTTTCCCACAGCCTCGAGGGGCGAATGGCGCGTGCGATCCGGGCGCTTTCAGCTGCCGGGGCGGAGGCGACGATGGGGCGACGAGGGGAAGCCCTCTATGCGTCCACCCGGAAGCGGTGTGGCTTCAGCCGGCTCCTCGACGGCGCCCTCGCGCACACCGGGCGCGTATGCGCTGCTCGCGCCGTGACGGTGCGCTGGCGGCGGCACGCCGCACGGGAGGTGCTTCGGGCGCTGCTTCGGGCGACGGTTGAGCGTCTGATGCAGTCCCGGCTGCGGACGGTGCCGGCGGTGGCGCACTGGGCAGCACGCGCGAAACGGCAAGCGATGCATGCGTGGCAGCGCCACGTGCGCGCGCTGACGGTGCTCTCGATGGCGGTGGCCGAGGGCGCGCGCCGCCAACGGCGCGCCGCGTGGCCCGTCTGGCGCGAGCGCTGTCGCGAGCGTGCCTACCACAGGAGTTTGCTAGTGCGTGGCCGTCAGGCATTCGTCGATCACGTCCTCTCAACAGCTCTGGTAGCGATGCGGCGCGCGGCGGCCAGCCGCCGATGGATGAGGGTGGGGGGCGTGCCGTCGGCCGCGGCGTGTGCGGCGCGGGAAAGCGCTGCGGTGCGGGGGAGGCTGCAGGCGGCGGCCACGGAGGCGGCGGCAGCCGTCTGGTCGCAATCCGGGCGGCCGTTGGGCGCCGTGCCGAGCGCCACCTGCCTGTTTCGGAGCGCCGAGCCGAGCGCGGAGGAGCCCACGGACGACGTGGAAGAGGACGAGGACGAGGACGAGGACGAGGACGACGAGGGCGAGGGCGAGGGCGAGGGCGAGGGTGAGGACGACGACGAGGACGAGGGCGAGGAGGAGGAGGAGCGGGAGGCGGCAGCTGCGGCAGAGGAGGTGGTGGCAGCGGCGACGGCGATGGAGGCGGATGGGGATCGGCCGTGGCGGCATCCGAGTGTCTGGTCTTCCACAGAAGACGAGTCGGTTGCCCCCGAGGCCCCCGAGGCAGAGACCGACGAACTCGATACTGACGAAATTGAGCTCGCCCTGGCAGCGTCGGCGGCCGCTCGCGTCAGCGCCGTGTCGGGCGCGCCTCCAGCGCTGACGCCCGGCCGTTCCGCCACACCTCCCTTGCCTCCGCCCCTGCCCCCTGCGCCGGCGGCGAGGGCGACACACTCACCATTGACGACCTTCCCGAGTCGTCCTCCACAGCTCCCCACAGCTGCCGCCACCTCGATGCCGGTGCTCACGACGGCGCTGCGGCCGGCACGCTACCCGCCCTCCACCGCCGCGGCCACCTCTGCGACCGCCGACGCCTCCTCGCGAGCAAGCTACCCGCCCTCCACCGTCGCCCCTCCAACCGCCGACGCGCCCGCTGCCGTGCTGCGGCCCTCATGGGTCGCGCGTGCGTTTGCACGTGCGCACGCGCCGCCGCCGCCGCTCCCACTTCCCTTACGGCCTTTTGCTCTCACGCCTTCGATGGCACCGTTCACACCTTCGATGGCACCGTTGCCGCCAACGCCGCTCCCAGCGCCGCTCTCGGCGCCGCTCTCGGCGTCACGTGGAAGCTTCTCGGGCGGCGGCTTCTACGGCGAGGCCCCAACGCGCGTGGTGCGAAGTTGCGACGCGGCCGTGGGCTATACGGCCGTGGTGTACACGAGCTGTGAAGAGCCGACTCGCCCATCCCCGCGCGTCGCCGCCGCCACCCCACCCCGCGCCGCCGCACTCGCCCCCGCCGCCCTTGCCCCCTCCCCCCCCCCCCCCCCCCCCCCCCCCGCCCGGGCCACCGCCCCCCCCGGCGGCCCCGCCCCCCCCCGCGTCACCGCCCCCCCCCGCG
>Ga0180443_101557_pt1 | contig 14020 bp, 10 predicted proteins | sample ChrtobMetP5_32mM_FD_119753 | JGI IMG/M metagenome (GOLD analysis project Ga0180443, IMG submission 119753) | Chrysochromulina tobin associated microbial communities from unialgal haptophyte culture, Seattle, Washington, USA - P5_32mM MetaG | ecosystem: Host-associated > Algae > Haptophytes >... | reverse complement strand
CGACGTGCCGTGGATCACCGACTTTGGGCTCTCCACCTCCGCCAACATGACCTCCATGTCGCATTCGACCGTGGGCGGGCGTGGCACGCTGCCCTTCAAGGCGCCCGAGCTCTTCGTCCATCCACCGCACGTGGGGCCCGAAGCTGACGTCTACGCCTTCTCCATCCTCGCGTGGATCGTCGTCTGTGGCGAGCAGCCGTACGCGAAGATGCTGGCGGCTGCGACGTCGTTACCCCAGGCGGTGATCCAGGGCGTGCGGCCGACGCTGGCCAACCCAAACGAGGAGTGGCAGGACAAGACCATCGGGCTGATGGTGAGGCTGATCGAGGGCTGCTGGCACGCCGATTATACGCAGCGCCCGACCTTTGGCAGCGACAGCGCTCCCGTTGGCGGAAGCCGCGAGGAGGGCGGAGAGGGCAGCAAGGGGGCGGGGAGCGGCGTCGTCGCGAGGCTCGAGAAGATGGAGTACTCACTCTCCAAAGGACACGAGATGGAGGCGTCGCAGCTGGCGCTGGCGACGCGGCTGATCTCGACAGAATCCGAGGCGGAGACGCTGGGCATCGCCCTCGTGCAGATTGGCGTGGCACAGGGCGACGCGAGGACGACGGAGGCGGAGCAGTCAGACCTGGCAGAAGAGAAGGCAGCCTTGGAGACGTCGCAGGGCCTGCTGCGCCAGCATGCCTTTGCGCTGCTCTCGCAGATGCCTGGCGGTACCGGCGGCGAGCTCGCGAGCGCGCTGAGTGTGATGCTGCAGCAGCAGTCGGATATGTTCCGACAGGCGATGCAGGAGCTGAGCGAGAGCGTTGAGCGCAGCCTCATCCGTCTTGCCGAGGGCGAGCTCGACTGCCCCCGCCTCTTCGTGCTCCTGCCGATGGAGGCAACAAGTTCGAAGCTCATGCAGCTCGTCAAGAGGGAGTTTCTCAAGGACAAGTACCGCCTCGTCTTCCTAGACCCAGTGAACGGCTGCGCTGTGCGCTGTGGCCCTGAGGGCAACGGCTACAAGCTGGAAATGCCCAAGAAGTGGCTGGTCGAGAACCGCAATATCATCTCGGCTGGCCTTCGGATCGTCAAGATGACCGCCGCAGCAGGCTGCGTTGCGGGTCTGCCGCTGGGGTCGGTTATGGGACTGCCGTCTCAGGCGGTGTCGAAGGCGGAGGTTGAGGCGGTCAAGATGTTCGAGAGGGTGTATTCGGGCAGCGTTTTGATCGGCGAGAGCGCCCTCGGAGACGATGCAACCAGCCCGTCGTCCTCGGCCTCGCCGTCCGCGGCCAAGGCAGTCAAGGCAGCGACGGGCCGGGCGTACAAGCAGCTGCGTAAGATGCTCAAGGAGCAGTGCGAGGATGAGTACCTCGTGCACTGCGAGATGACCAAGGAGAAGGCGCGCGACGGCTCGATCGAGTTTGTGAGCGCCGGCAGCAAGGAACGCTTCCTCCACTTTGGCCAACGAGCCCTCATCTGGAACGACGAGACGCTAAAGCAAAAGGCGGCGGCCAAGGCCGCGGCGCTCAAGGAAGTCGAGGCGATGGCCGCTGCGCCTGCCGGTAAGGCAAAGGCGGCTTCGTTAGTGAGTACTGGATTATGGTGAACTTTGACCGCCGCTTGCAGCACATGCTCACCAAGTCGCGACTCGCAAGTGTGCACGTTTGCTTAACGTACATCGACGTGAAAATGGTCTCGCGACTTTGATTTGCATGTGATGTCCATGCAACTGCAGGGGGAGGGCGGGCGAGATGGGGACTCGGTCTGCTCCTAATCTGCAGGTGTACGCTCTGATGAAGTGGAAAGAGAAGCGCCCGAGAACGGGGAACGCTGGGGGTTAACCGAACCGCGAACGGGGATGAGATTGCGTCTCCGTCCGCCGCCGCGCGGAGTCATTTTAGTGTGTGGGCCGCGCATGGGGCCGCATGGCCATGGGGACATCAAAGGACCGATCGACCGAGATGAAAGAAGTCATACGTGATACGATACGATTTCGACGGCCTGGTTCGTGTAATCTGTAAATGTGCGACTGTGTAGTGTGAACTGTACTTTGTGTGCGGTTCACCATGGCCGGCCGGCTGGGTGCTGGGTGCGTGACCGCGTATCGCCGTCATCTTTGAAAGCGTCTGTCATCTTCTCGATCTCATCTCGAAGGCGCCTCTATGGCGTAATGCACAAAGTAACCAGGCGGTCTGTGTGTGAATGACAACCGATTGCCGCGTCACAGTCAGTGCCAGCGTGGCTTCTTTGCACTCAGCTTGACCGCGGAGAGTGCACGCTTCTCAGTGACGTGGCCAGGTGGCAGCCTCGCTGACGCAGACCCCTTGCAGAGCGACTTCTTGCAGACAGCGCTCGACATGGCGCTCGTAGGGCGCCGGAAGGTTGGCGAAGGACGCGCCGAGGGCGAGGAGCGCGGCAGTGACGTGGGCCGCGGCAGCGATGATGGCCTTGGCGAGGCGAGCAGCGACGTGTGGGGCACGGCTGCCGCCGGGCAGTCGCTGACGACGCCTGCCGCACCGTCGCCTTGCGCCTCAGCAACGGCCGCCGCTGCCACCGCGGCAGTCGTGGCTTGGCTGGTCGATCGCGAGACGATTATCGCGTCGAGCAAGGTGGAAGAAAGAGAGCTGAGACTCTGCCTAAGCCGGCCGTGCTTCGCCGCGGGCGAGGCCGCGAGCACTGCGACGCGCTGGTGGATGGCGGCGAGGAAGTCTTCTCCGCTGCGCGCGTCGGTCGGCTCTGCAGCGGACTTCGCAGCGCTCACGCTCGCGGCGGCGCTCGCGGCGGCGCCTTCTTGCAAAGCTCTCGCGGCATATGAAGGCACCACGCCGAGATGGAGCAGTTGCGCACGGCTGCTGGTGGCCGCGGCACACCGAGATGCCGCTGCTCGACACGCCAGCGCCGGCCGGATCGAGGCGGACGCAGGCGGCGAGGTCAGCGGCGGCAGCAGGGGTCGCAGTGCCTGCGGGGGCGGCGGCGGGGCCTGTAGTAATCCCCGAGACGTGCTGCGCTCCACTTCCGCATGTTCGACGATGGAGAGCGGCAGGCGGAAGGCATCAGCCTCGGCGGGCAGAGGTGGCGGCACTGAGGCTGATGGAGGGTCCTCTCCGGAAACCTCGGGTAGGTCAACGTGCTCGACTGGCGTCTGCCACGTCTTTCGCTTCTTCTTTCGCTCACCGCCCTCAGGTGACGGCGGCTTGGCCAACGCGGCGGCAGGCTCCGCAGCCTCTGCAGCCTCCACAGAGTGACGGTCTCGACAAAGCTCCGCGATGATGTCACACGATTTTGCGTTCGCTTTGCAGCCGTGACGTTTGGCGACAGACTGGAGCTCACGCCGCGAGAGGGCCTGGAGCGCTTTGAGCGATAGGTCGTCCTCGTCGATGCTCACGGCGCGCACCATGTCGCCGTCGGGGTTCATGACGCGGCAATTCAAAAATGCGGAATTTCGCGGAGATGACACGACGAGTGCGCGAAAAAGCAGGCGATACTCCATTTCACACACTCGCACGTTGCCCCTCTTGAGGCCAATTCCCTCAGCTATTCTCCACTTCACACTCACACCTTTCCCGCGCCCGCGCTCAAAGCACCGGTCCTCGGTCGCCGCTGCCGCCGTCGCCATGTCCCAGGTGGAGCACTTCACCTTCCAGCTGCTCAGCAAGCCCCAGCTGCTCGAGATCCTCTCGGAGATCGGCGTGTCGGTCGTCGAGGACGACCTGGCCAACCCCGTCGACTGGAAGGTGAAACAGATCTTCGAGAAGCTGATCGAGAAGATCCTCAACAAGTCGCGCGAGGACTACGCGCAGGTCGACTTCTACGCGGCTGAGCGGCTCGAGAATCCGGAGCTTCATGATGACTCGGTGCCGATGATCAACTTCTACAAGCTCTGCCAGAAGCTGCTCGCCACCGCGGGCGATGTCGTGCCCGGCACCAGCGAGGTCGACTTTGGCCTGCACGACCTGTGCCGCCCGGACAAGAAGCGGCTGCGCCAGCACCTGAGCGCGGTGGGCAACTTCGTCATGTTCATGGGCGACAAGGAGGGCACCTTCATCGAGATGGCCGAGCGCACCGGGCTGCTGCGCGAGCAGAAGGAGAAGCTCGAGGCCGAGTGCGCGCGGCTCGAGAAGCTGCGCAAGGAGCTGCTCGAGCGGCGCGAGGCGGAGAAGCCGTTGGCGGCGCAGCTGGAGGCGGAGAATGCGAACACGGAGGTCGTCCTCAGCCAGCTCTGGGAGCAGGAGAACCAGCTGCACCCGAAGAAGAAGGAGGCGAAGCGGCAGAAAGAGGAGGCGGCAGACGCGCTGATGGAGGTCAAGCTCCATTTGCAGAACGCCGCTGAGGAGCGCGACGCGCTGCGGGTGCAGGTGGTGCCGGACTCGCGCAAGCTCAAGCACGACCTCGCCGCGCTCCAGAGCGGCGTCCAGGCCGCGCGCGCCGACGTGCGCACGCTCGAGCTTCAGAGGGCTCAGCACGCGACCCAGGTGGAGACGCTCGAGCGTGCCGAGACGGCGCTCGACGAGGCGCTGAGCGTGCAAGTCGAGTGCGAGGCGGAGCAGGCGCGCGTCAAGGAGACGCAGCGCCAGCTGCGCGAGTGCACGGAGCGCGCCACCCGCACGGACGCCGAGAAGGCCGAGACGCAGCACCAGATGCGCGCGTTCACCAAGCGCATCGAGTCGGAGCGAGCGCGCCTCGAACGCGCGCGCGAGCAGCAGGCCAAGCAGCTCGCGGATCAGCAGAGCGCCCACGAGGACGCGCGCCGCCGCTGGAGTGCGCTCGAGTCCGAGCGCAGCCACTCGGCTCTACAGCTCGACGAGTCGGGTGCAAAGCTGCGGGACGTGCGCGAGCGGCTCCATCGCGGCAAGATGGACCACGAGACCATCGTGCAGCAGATGGTGCAGCAGCAGAACCAGCTGGCGGGGCAGGTGCGCGCGTTACCGCCAGGATCTGCTTGCCGCGATGAACGCCCTGCATGCAAGTGCTCACGACGGCGCCCGCTCCCCGCTCCCCACAGGTGCGCGCGTACCACCAGGATCTGCTCGCCGCGATGCGACAGGTCAAGCACTCGCAGCAGGTGCAGGCCCTCGCCGTCGCGTGAGGGCGGGCCGGCAGGTGCGGGCCGGCAGGTGCGGGCCGGCAGGTGCGGGCCAGCAGGTGAGGACCGGCCTGCTCCCTAGGCTCCGTCGAGACGAGAGGCTCCGTCGAGACGAGAGGCTCCGTCGAGACGAGAGGCTCCGTGGAGACGAGAGGCTCCGTCGAGACGAGAGGCTCCGTCGAGACGAGAGGCTCCGTGGAGACGAGAGGCTCCGTCGAGACGAGAGGCTCCGTCGAGACGAGAGGCTCCGTCGAGACGAGGGGAGGGCAGCGCGTGCGTGGCCGCAGCACGGCCGGCAGCACGGCCGCAGGCGGAGCGGCCGGCCAGGGCGCGCCTCACCGGGCGCGCGAGTACGTGGGGCTGGGGCCCAGGCATCCAGGCATGCGGGCGTGGGTGGCATGTAGGCACCCAGGCACCCAGGCATGCGTGGGCGTGGTATGGGCGGCCATGAACGGACCGATTGACGAACCTCTCCGTCCGCAGATGGCCTTTGCATTCGGGGTAGCGTCAATCGAATGCATGCGCGTGCACGCGATCCGTGCCGCCAGGCCGCCTCGCGAGTTCCACTGTCGCGAGAGCGAACGCCGAGGGTTCGGCGGGGCGCACATCGGGCCCAAGACTCACGTTGCGCTGTAGTGTAGATGATGTGTTGCGAGTTGCGCATGGCATGTAGACACTCCAAACTCCACGGATTTTTGGCATTCACGAATCCATTCACGCTTTCACGGCTCGGATATCCGGATAGCACTTCTTCCACGTCGACCTGCATCGCGACGATCTGCATCGTCCGACGATGCCAATCAAGGTGCGATGCCCGCAGCTGCCCACCAAACTTCCGCGGCTCTCCTCCCACCCACCCGCCTCTGGCACGCCCACCGTTGCAGGATGGCTGGTTTGCCGAGTCCGAGGTCATGTGGCCTGGGCAGGCCATGATGCTCAAGGTCGAGGAGGTGCTCTACGAGGGCCGCACCGACTTCCAGGATGTGCTCGTCTTCCGCTCGGCGACGTACGGCACGGTGCTCGTGCTCGACGGTGTGATCCAGGTCACCGAACGCGACGAGCACGCCTACCAGGAGATGATCACACAGATCCCCATGCACTGCCACCCGGACCCGCAGAATGTGCTGATCGTCGGCGGCGGTGACGGCGGCGTGCTGCGCGAGGTGTGCCGGCACCCGGGCGTGCAGCGCATCACGATGTGCGAGCTGGACCCGCTCGTGGTGTCCATCTCCAAGCGCTACCTCGGCGCCTCGACGGCCTCCGCCTTCGACGACCAGCGGCTCACGCTCGTCCATGCAGACGCGGCGCAGTTCGTCAAGGACCAGCTGAGCGTATATGACGTGGTGATCGTGGACTCGTCGGATCCGGTGGGCGCGGCCGAGACGCTCTTCACCGCTGACTTCTACATGTCGCTGCGCAGGGCGATGCGTCCCGGCGCCATCATGTGCAACCAGGGCGAGTGCGTGTGGCTGCACCTGAGCCTGATTGCGGAGGTACTCAAGCACTGTAGGGAAGTGTTCCCCTCGGTCGACTACGCGTTCACTACGATCCCGACGTACCCATCCGGCCAGATCGGCTTCCTCATCTGCTCCACCACCCCGGGCCACGTGCTGCGCCAGCCTGTGCGTGAGCCCGAGCCGGCCGTTGCCGCCTCTCTCAAGTACTACTCACCCGCCGTGCATGCCGCCGCTTTCGTGCTGCCCGGCTTCGCTGAGAAGGTGGTGGCGGCGGTGCGCTCGCCGCAGCTGCCCTCCCTGTGCTCGAGTGTGCGCACGCCCCTCGTCTCAAGCGTCAGCCTCGCCTTCGCCGCCGCCGGCGTACTCGTCGGCGTGGCCGCCGCCGCCGCGCTCGGCGCGGCGCGGCCAAGGTGAAAAGCATGATCGTAGTACAAGTAGAGCATGCGTGATAGACTCTCTCAGCGGAGGTCGCCCCCGCGGGCTTGCCACGACCAATGAATGGGGGATTATGCTCCAAGAAAAAGCTAGAGGCGTTGCTAGCGTAGCGAGGAACGACTGGGAACGACACCGACCTCTCTCCGTTCCCGACATCAGGATTGACGCTCGCTCCTCGCCAAACACAACGCAAACTGCGCGCACATAGTCGGAGATAGATGATAGTAATCGTCGCGCGACGTCGCTCGCACATTCACATACGCGTTAGGTCGTCAATGTCGCCGGACCGTACACCGTTGACACACTTGTTCGAGGCTCTGCTGCCGGAGAGCTCCTCTCACTCGCCGATGGCGGACGTATGCAGAGCGCCCGCCTCGTGCCGTCGACGCTCGTTGAGCCGTCTGGCCTCGTCCTTCTCCTGCGCCCACTGCTTCTGACTCGCCTTGGCATCCGTCGCCGCCTGGTACGGCTGCAGCCGCTCGTCATCGCCCTCCATCCACTCATCGTTCTCGGAGTCGTACCTGATGAGGGAGGCAATCAAGAGGTCATCATCAGTGGTCATCATCAATGGTCATCGCCCTCCATCCACTCATCGTTCTCGGAGTCGTACCCGTCGAGAGACACCTTGTACTCGATACCCTGACTCCGCGTCGTACGTATGCCCAGTACACGCGCGGTCACCCAGCGCCCAGCGCCCTCCACCGCCGCCGCCGCCGCCGCCGCCGTCGCCTCCGCCTCCTCCTCCTCCTGGGGAGGCGCCCTCGCGAGCACCCGAGCACCGACAGCGAAGGTGCGTTTCTCTCGCGGCCGTTCCGCCGCTGGAGGTGCAGCTGGAGGTGCAGCTGGAGGTGCAGCTGGAGGTGCAGCTGGAGGTGCAGCTGGAGGTGCAGCTGGGGCAAGCGTCGCTGCACTGGCCGCCGGCACCTGCCTGGGAGCGCCCGACATGGCGCCCGCATGGCACGTGGCGCCCGACATGGCGCCCGTATGGCACGTGGCGCCCGACGCGGCGCAAGCGGCGGGTACGGGCGCCGTGTCGGGCGCACTGGGATTCGTAGGCGGCGGCGGCGGCGGCGGCAAGGCAGCCGGCGGCACGGCAGCCGACGGCACGGGCGGCACCATCACCGTCGCCGCCGTTGACGCGGCGGATGCTGCAGCCCTCTCCGCCGCTGCCTTGGCCTCGGCCGCCGCTGCCTTGGCATTGGCCGCCGCTCGGGCCGCCGCGGCCAACTCAGCCACCTCGGCCTCTCTGGCCGCCTTCTCTGCGGCTGCGCGTGCATCATCCAGACGAGCCTGAGTTGCCGATCGCTCCGCTGCAGCACGCTCTGCGGCCGCCGCCTTGTCGGCCGCCGCCTTCTCGGCTGGGTTCGTTGAGGAAGCGGTGCTGCTCACCGAGCTCTTGCGGAGGGGACACATCGGCAGCGCGGATCCCGTGGCTGGCTGCCCTTGCAGGAACGGATTATCACGAATGCTTCGCATAGGCGCCGGCGCGGACGGGGCTTGCGCCGGTGTGGGAGTCCGTGCCGGCGCAGGCGCTGGCGGCACTGGAGCGGGTGGCGCCACAGCTACGGTCTTCGTGTTGACAGCCGGAGGCGCGACGGGCGCGAGTGGCTTGGAAGTCGCGGACGCATCCTTCGAGACGCCCTTATTCCTGATGCTCTCCATCGATGTGAGGCGCCCGTGCTCACGGGACTGCTGCTGCTCTGAGAGAAATTCGGCCGTGCCAGCGCGGCGCCGATCCGATTCGCTCAGCGTGTTCTCAAAGTCGGGGTCCGTCTCCCAATCGTCGTCCGCCATGAAGAGCGCTTTTCCTGTCTTTTTCGTGCTTCGCGCGACGTGCGTCAGGCGTCAGACGACGTGCGTCGGGTCCTTTGGACTAGAGCCTCGCGGCGAAACTTGCCGAACTTAGACGCGACGTGTATCGTTATCACAATACCGTCACTCAGGTAAATAGGGATGATCCGGTAAGAAGGTCCTAAAAATAATGACGAAATCGCTGATGGCGACTTCCTTTAATGGGTTTAATTTGCGTGGGAAGGAAGGAAAAGATTCCGACCCGTTTTGATTCTAATGTCGGCCTGTCGGCTGCTGCTTCTATCGCTGCTCCCTTCCGCAACGGCGCTGGCCGCCTTCCATACTGCCCATGCTGCTCGCCCGTCCATAGCATTGGCCATGTCCGAAGCTGCTGAAATTGTGACGTTCGTCTTTGATGACGAGGGCAATGCACGACAGCTCGATGAGAGAAATAACGTGCTCGCAGGCCTCGTGGTACCAACGACGATAGCCGACCCGGTGAAGCTGCTCTCTACGGCAAGCAAGGTGAAAAAGGCGGTTGTCACGGCCATCCCTGTGGAGGACGCCACCGCTGCCGCCAATAATCTTGCCGCGGCCGCCAAGACTCTCGCCGCAGCCGCTGCAACAGCCATTCAACGATTTGTCGTGTACGTGCGCACGCTCGAGGTCGTTGGCCTTGTCAGCCTGCTACCGAAGACGGCGAGCAAGGATCGTGCACTGGCCACCCTAAACTCGGCAAAGTCGTTGGGCCTCGAGTATGCCAACGTTGCGGCAGACGCGCTCAAGGCAACACGCATGCGCTCGCTCGAGGTAACGGCTCTCATTCTACTCCTCACCAAGACGACGCTGCTGTATAATGTTGAGTGCGCCCTCATGATCTTCCAGAAGCTTGCGGCCCTCGGGCGCAAGACGGCCGACGCCACCACGCTGGCGGCCAACGCCGCTAAGGTGTTCCAGACGGACATCCGGCCGATCGTAGCCGCGTATGCCACAAATGCCGCATCCACGGCCGCATCCACGGCCGCATCCACGGCCGACAAGCTGCGTCTCAATGAAGCAGCCAACAAGCTGCTCCACACGGGAGTTGCGACGGCCGACAAGCTCAAACTCATGCAAGCGCAAGTGTCCCTCCGCACGATCGCCCGCGTGGGCTTGGATGAGGCTGCTGTGGGCCTTGCCGCGAAAGCAGTTGAGACAGCCAAGGAGACTGCGGCGGAGTGGAAGGACGCCTTCCAGGTCCTGTGCGACAGGCGCCGCGCCGAAACGTGGTCGCCCAAAAACGCGCCGACCGAGGCGGAGACATGGGCGGCGGAGGTGACGCGCATGCATGACGGAGCCGCCGCGCTTCGTCAGCGCGCCTTGGCGGAGGACGAGCTAGCGCAGCAGGTGCAACGCTCCTTTACGTTGCAAACGGCCGCTACGGAGGCTCTCGAAAACTTCGAGCGGGCGCAGTTGGCGCTGGCGTCGGCGAATGCGGACGTGGCAGAGGCTCTCGTGGCTCGGCGCTCGGCGCTCGCGGAACTCGCGTCGGCATGCGCCGTGGAGGCAGTGCTCAAGGCCAAGAGCAAGGTGCACCGCCGCGTCGCCAACCAGCATTGGATTCGGGCCCCGGCGGTGCAAGTCGACTCTGCCGCCGCGGCCAAGGCGATGAAGATTGAGGTCCTCAAAGCCGAGGGCCGCGCGGCGATCTCGCGCCGGGAGATTCGGTCGAATCTTCCCTCGTCGCCTAGCCCTTGGCCAATCCTGCACCTTGCCTCGGCGCTGATGGCCATCCTCAACAAGTGTCTCTTGGCTCACGCGCAGCTCGCCTTGTGCCTGCTCGCCGAGACGCACGGCGAGACGGCCGTGATGGCGACCACGGAGGCGTCGGCGAAGGCCAAGGCGGCATACGCGAGCTGGATGGCGGCCTACGCGGCGCGGTGCGAGGAGCGCTCGCAGACGCCCTGGGCGCCTGAACATGCTGTCGTTGATGCTAAGCAGTGGCTCTTAGAGGGTGAGTGGCCCCGCGCTTGAACGCGCCTGCACACTCTCGCTGCTCCCCTGCCGCTCCAGCTGCAGTCCGTGATCTCGGGTGATCTGGGTGATCTCGGTTAATCTCGCTGCCGTCCCTGAGGCAGTCACCGATCACCACCCCTGAGCCCAACGTGTGCATCTGATCGATCTCCGGGTGAATCTCGCTGCGGAACAGTGTCCGCGCTGCAAGACGGGCAGTCCAAGCTAGGCGCATGCATCACCGCACAGGACCAGCTGGCTGTCCATATGGAGCGTACCGTTCAGTCGCAGGCCCTCTCGTCAGCCAAGCGCAGCAAGCTCAACGCGGCACAGACGAAGCTGAATGCCATGCGGGAGGCGTCCGCGATGGCGCTCGCAGACTGCCGTGCGACCCTCGCCACTCTCGCGGCGGCCCGGTCGTTTGAGGCCGCATCCAAGGCTGAGGTGGTCCGACTGCGCCGGGCCGTGGCTTCGCTCAAGGCCAAGTGCCCCGAGCCGCTCGGTTTTTGATACGCTGTGGGCAGCCCTGTGGCGCTGAGCGCTGGCACGCACGGGGGGAGCTTCTTGGCGCGCGCGAGGCTACAGGCGCTGATGCGAAGATGGGGCTGATGGCGACGGGGCGTGCAGCCTTCGGTCGCAGTGCGAGCGGTGACGGGTTGCGCACCGAAGTGAGCAGAGAAGTGAGCAGAGCATGTTCTTGTGTGGAGGAAGGCCATGCCGGACATGCTCAGCGGTTGAGGCGTTTGTGTTGGTGACGGTCGTGCTGTCGTCGTGTTTTAGTTCTGACATAATGACATCGACTCAACTCTCAACTCGACTCAACTCTTTGGGTGGTAGTTCTGAAAATGGAACTTAGAGGGACCCTAAACTGCGCCCTCCACGCTGTGTCTCCACGGGACCTGTGCACGTCTGTCGTGTTAACGTTCACACTCTAGGTGTTCACGCTTTCTCCGCACGAGAGCCCGACTTTAGCGCTCAATTTCGTGCTCGTCGGCGCGACCGACCTTCCACATGCTGCAGGCCTTTAGCACGCCGACGCTGCTCCACCTGTCGAACGCGCACCTACAGGCCAAATTCGACCTTCGCTTTCCGGGCATCACCTCGCTTCTCGCCTCGTATGCGGGCGGCACTTTCACAGAGACGCTTGCGTTGCCGATCCGTCTGGAGGTGGAGGACGAGGATGGTCATGTGCACGCCTCGACGGATGGTGCGCCGGCAGATCTCCAGGTGATCGTGCACAGCAACACCTCCGATCTGGTCAACATTTCCATTGCAAACATCGTCGACAACGTCGCCGCGCCGCTCGTGACCGAGACGTGGACAGTCGCGCTCAATGCCAGCTCGCGACGCCTCTCACTGAGCATCGCCGGCCGCGCGTTACGAAAGGCGAGCCTGCGCGCGGTGCGCCACGGCCTCTACTTGCGTGCAACCTCCATCCACGGCCTCTTCTCGCGCGGCGTCGTCCAGATGAAAGGGGCGCCGAGCGGCAAGGATTTCTTGGCGAGCAATGACGCAGTCAGCCGAGTGTATGCCATGGGCGGCGGCACCGCGATGGACGTGCGCTTCGAGGGCGCGCCGGCGCGCGCGAATCGGACGTCAGTGCTGCTCTCCTCGAACTCCGGCAATCCCTACTGGAGCGGCATGCAGCGCGTGCTCATCGGCAATTATCGTGATTACGATACTTGGGATTTGGGGTGGAGCGGCAAGCCCACGGTCGAAGTGGACGTTGGAGCGACTTGGACCGACAGGGTGCAGATCGCGCCGAACGACCGCAACTTCCCACCGCCCCTGGACGACGCGTACGCGCTCGGGCCGGGCGATGGCGCACGGCCGGCCGACAGCGACGACCTCGAGGCCATGCACACCGCCATCTATGGCTCCGTGGTCGGCGTGCTGTGCTCATACGACAATGAGGTGGTGCAAGGGAAGCGTGTGGCACAGGCGGCGACGACCATCGCGCGCCCCGACCGCGGCTACAGCGGCACGTACAACTACTTTGACCCGGACAATTACCTGACGATGCATGCCCTCCTTTATAGCGGTGAGCCTTATCTACAAGAGCAAGCGCGTCTCGTCATTGAGCGCTCGGGGGCCTTCTTGAAACCCAACGGCGAGCTGCCCCATCACTTCGAAAAGGTGCGCCGCTGTTGGCCACGAGCTACGACTGATGGCCACGTCACTGTTGCTCGGGGGCGTGGGAGGCCATGCATGATTGCCGGTCGTCACTGACACGCCGAGCTGCCTGCATGCATGTGCTCACCACGGCGCCCTCTCGTCACTGACGCGTCGAGCTGCCTGCATGCATGTGCTCACCACGGCGCCCTCTCGTCACTGACGCGTCGAGCTGCCACATTCCGCACCACCTCGTGCAGGACAAGCCAACGTACCTCGCCCTCTCCGGGGCGACACAGACGGGACCGAACACCTTTTGGACCCTGTCGGCTCTCGCGTATGCTCGGAACACGGGCAACCTGACATGGCTACGCAGCTACATGCCGACGCTGCGTGCGGCCGCGGGCTACTGCTTCCAATTGATAGACCCCATCAAGGCACTGCTCAAGGCACCGGGCTCACTCATGATTGACGTCTTCATCCGCGACAACTTCACCAGCGACTCGAACGCGATGGTCGTCGGCTTTCTGAACGAGTTTGCGGAGGCCGAGGACGCTCTGGGCAACACCACCGGTGCGGCGGCTCTGCGGCAGCTCTCCACGCGCGTCGCCGCGGCCGTCAATTCGAATCTCTGGGCGGATGAGCGGGCGGGCGCCGACCACTACATCACGCAGCTCAACCCTGATGGGAGCACGCGCGACTTTGTGGATTACGACGCCAATCTGATCGCCATCGCTCACGGCGTCGCCAATGCCAGCCGCGCCGAGCGCATCTTCGAGCGCATCGACCGCGGCCGCTGCTCTGCTGCGAGCGGCGGCGGCCCTCAGTTCGTCTCCGAGATTTGGTATGGTCCGTCCGACACGACGCACGGTAACGTGGGCGACTCGAGGTGCTCAGGGGCGGGCGGCCCGCATGCACGTGCTCACCACGGCGCCCTCTCCTCCCCACAGGTAACGTCGGCGACTCGAGGTGCTCAGGGGCGGGCTGCCTGCATGCACGTGCTCACCACGGCGCCCTCTCCTCCCCACAGGTAACGTGGGCGACTCGAGGTGCTCAGGGGCGGGCGGCCTGCATGCACGTGCTCACCACGGCGCCCTCTCCTCCCCACAGGTAACGTCGGCGACTCGTGGTGCTCAGGGGCGGGCGGCCTGCATGCACGTGCTCACCACGG
>Ga0180443_101542_pt1 | contig 14099 bp, 10 predicted proteins | sample ChrtobMetP5_32mM_FD_119753 | JGI IMG/M metagenome (GOLD analysis project Ga0180443, IMG submission 119753) | Chrysochromulina tobin associated microbial communities from unialgal haptophyte culture, Seattle, Washington, USA - P5_32mM MetaG | ecosystem: Host-associated > Algae > Haptophytes >... | reverse complement strand
GTGACATCGAAGCCTCTTCGGCCGGTGGAGAAATTTGGGACGCGGTTCGAAGGAGCTTGAAGCAGTTCTTGAAGCGCCCGCTTTTGTGCTCCCAAATTTGGGACGACAGACTGGCACACGGACGGACGGACAGGTCGGAAATCGGGCACCACCGCAAATTCCTATCGTTTCGCGCACGCGCTAATTTCACGCTGGCGGTTAATCTCTGAGGCTTCCCTCCCGGTATTCAGACGAAACCGGGGGTGGGGAAGAATATTTCGCAACTTTACTATTGTACTCGAAAGCGTCATCTTCTTCATCATCGCGTCGCACTTGGTCCATCTCTCAGCTCCCTCAACCAATCCTCAACCCTTCAACATACACGATGAATCGGCCGCAGTCACACTCATTTGCTGATCTTCTGCTGGAGCCCAGCTTATGATATGGATTTCTGGTCTTCGAGTCACGATTGCTTTTTTCATTCGCCCAAAGCAGGCTTCGACGCTTTACAAAAGTTTCCTAGACCGGGGGAGACCTTGGGCTCGTCAGAGGTGTCAAGGAGACTCGGTGGGAACCCATGCGTCGGAGCGAGGAGTGGACGCTGACGAAGGTCTCGTGGCGCGGCGAGTACCAGCGCCTCGTCCGCCTCACCGAGTCCGCACTGTGCACGCTTGACCCAGGAAGCCGTTGCGAGACCAATCGATTTGCCTTAAGCGACGTGCTTTCAGCCGAGCTGCGTGGCGGCCATCTACTGCTGGTGGTGCTCACACACGGAACATGTGGGCTGCTGCGTCAGCAGCTACGGTTCCAGGCGGATCCATCCGGCCGTGCGGCCACGCTGTGCTCCGCTGTACGCGCCAAGCTCAAGCGTTCCATCTCGCCCGAGGACTCGCTGGCCGCTATTGAGCTGAGCTCAGAGTCGGCCGTGCTGAACGCGATGCCACGCGAACTCGCGAGCACGCATGCGCCGCACGGGTCGCTCGTACACAGCCTGGCCACCTCCTCGATGGCACACCGCGAAACCGACACCATCACGTTTGATGTGGTCGTAGCCGTGCTCAAGGCGCGTGGGTTCCCGATGCCGCCGCCCTTGTGCGGCGGGCCCGTTGTCGAGTGTCACTGGGGTGGCTCGTCGTCCTGTGATGAGGCCTCCGCGCACAGCCTCGGTAACGGCCGTGGGAACGGTCGCCCATCGCTCGCTCGGAATCGCAACAACTCTGACGGCGGCAATCTGGGCGCACGCGCGGCTGCTACCAAAGAAGGCGCCACCAAGGATGGGAACGGCGGCATCAACGGCAGCAGCTATGGTGACACCGCGATAGGGGCGTCACCGACCTTCGAGAGCAGCAGTGACAGCGAAGAGGACGAGATGGGATTGCTCAGTGCCCCGGTGACCTTTTCGACGGCCGAGGGCGAGGGCGAGGCAGGCAACCCTCGATGGAATTTCCAGGCCTGCTTTCGATACCGCGCGACGGAGGCGGAGCTGCGATCGCGTCGTCTCGAGCTGCGGCTCGTGCATCGGTGCTGGCCGCTCGGCCAGCCGATCGAGTTCGGGCACGTGCGCGTCGCCCTGTACGACATCGCCACCGGTCCGCATAAATTTGACTTGCCGGTGATCACGCCTTCGGGCAGCCATGCTGGCAGGATTGTCTTCCAGGCGAAGATGGTGCAGCAGTGTGGGCTCTCGATCTCCCTGCCCGAGGTGTCGTGCGTCATGCGCGCGCTCACGCGGCACACCTCGCAGGCGTCGCAGGATGCGGCGAACCGCGCGGGCAGCTACTCCCTCTCGGTGTCGCTCACGATGGCGGAGGGGGAATCCCAGCCAGCCCGCGCGGAGTTCGACGCAAGATCTCTGAAGCTCAACGGCGCGCAGGTGTCGCTCCACCTGCCAGAGTCGCATAAGCTCGAGCCGAGGCTCGCGCTGGTCGCGACCGCCTCCGCCAAGGCCTTCGACCAGGAGTCCTTCCACCTGTGCGTGTGGGAAGGCCACCCGGCCATCGAGCCGTCGAGACTAGGGAACACGTCGGGGCCGAGGCTGCTCGGCGAGGTGTGGCTTCCGGTGACCAAGGTGCAGCTCAGCGTGCAGCCGAGCACCGCCCACGGCGAATCGACCACGCAGACGCCATTCAGCGAGGTACTCTGGCTCAACGGCCAGCGCCTTGGCCGCCTCGAAGGTTGCATTAAGATCACCAACGGGCCCAAGTTCGTGCAGCTGCCGAGCGGGTTCTTCACCGAGATGGGGATCCTTCCGATCGGACCCATCGCCGCTGGGAAGGATCGCTCGGCGCGTGACAATGTCGACTTGGCGAGCCTGGGCGCCTCGGCCAAGTGGCAAAACTTCGATGGCGGCGCCTCTCCACCTCTCGGGGTAGGGGCAACGACAGCACTTGCGGACTTCGAGCAGCCTCCCACCGGCCTCAAGTTGCCCAAGGAGGTGGAGCTGCTCGTCTCCCTTGTCCAATCGTTGCGCAAAGTCATCCTCGATCTGCATCTCGTGGGTGACCAGGCGAGCCGCCCCGCGACCGCCGCTGGCGTCTCCGCCTCCTCCGCTGCCCTCCAGTCGGCCACCTTGTCGGACGGCCTCAAGCACTCGCAGAGCTTGACGGACCTCGCAGGCGCCGAGCTCGGCGGCGGCGATGGGCGACGGCACCACAGTGCGGCTGGCCGCCTCGCCAACTCTGAGATGGCGGCGCGGCGTCTCACGTTCCTCATGGCGCGGCTGCAGCTGCTCCTCGGCCTTTCGAGCAAGGAGAGCTGCAAGGCCTTCTTCTACTCGTCGGTGAACGCGCTCCAGTGGACGCAGCGCCTCCTGCTCCGACTGTGGGCGTACTTGATCTCGGAGGTCGACTCAATGGCTTACCGGTACCAGCCTGCCGTCTTCGAGACGCTGCACGCACTCATGCTGCGAGGAGAGCTGGACTGCTCGGCCATGATCGATGGGCCCTCTTCCCTCCTCGAGAGGTACAAGCGTGCCCTGTGGGAAACGACAGCCTACGTGATCGCGAAGCTCTCGAGGAAAGCGGCGCCCACGGAGGTGCGCGTCTTTTGCTCGCAGGCGCTCACCATCGCCTTCTTTCGGCTGCCAGCGCTCCGTCACGAGCTACTCACCACCATCCTGCCGCCTGCCGAGTCGCGCCATAAGCATGTGCGCGAGTGGAACTTGCCCTGGTCGCTGCAAAAGTCGTCCATCGCCGAGGCCGCTGCTGATCACTTTGTGCCGCACGCGAAGGCCCCTTCGGCTGCGTCCCTCTCCGGCCAAGCCGGCGGGTACGCGGAGCGTATGGCGTGGCGCATGTCGCTGCCGTCGCTGCCCACGCGCAACGCACCGGCCGTCGCGCCACCACTCCCATTCGGATCCACCGACTCGCTCGCGTCCGAGTTCGTCGGACTCGAGTTTGCTGGCATGCATGCACAAGACGACGCGTCGTACCTCGAGGGCCAGCTCCGCGCACAGCCATTCAGCCAGCTCTCGCCCGCGACCACGCTCACCGGAGCCTCCGCCACACGTGTCGACCAATGGAGTGCGCTCTGGTCGTCGCGGCAGGGCATCAGCTCGTCCTTCTCCGGAGCCGACAAAGTGCTCGGTGGCAAGTATTGGCGTGAGCGGCTCAAGAAGCGAGGGCACTGCTTCTTCATGCTCCTCGAGCACTGGGTGCAGCATGTGCCGATGGCGATGGGCGTGCAGCCGGGAGAGACGGTGCAGTGGCAGGACGTGCCTGGCTTCGCTACCCTCATCAAGGCTTTCCTCATCGAGCTCAAGCAGCGGCAGCTCGCGCTCTGGCCCGAGTCGATGAAGAGCTGCCTGGTCGCAGTCCTCAAGGCCAATAGGCAGCTGCTGCAAGTGGCCGTGCGCATCCTGCTCGTGCGCACCTCGTCGCTCCACCTGCGCCCCGCGCTCGCCGTCCTCGCGCACCTCGATACCATCTTCCACGCCGTCTCTGCCGAGCCGTTGCCCCAAACCTTCCCGTCTGATCCCCTCGTCCACCAGCTCTGCCGCCTGGCCGAGTCGGAGCACTTCAAGGTGGCCGCCTCCGCGCTCATCTTCTACTACACGCACCTGGACGTTCTCGGCAACTCTCCGAGCGGCGAGACGACACGTCTAAACATCTTCCGATGGCTACTCGAGCGCTTCGCTCGTTTCTCGCTGCACTGGTCGCGTGTGGTGCGTACCATCTTCTTCCACCTTGTCGTGGTCAAGGTGGCGCGCTACAGCCCGCCAAGTCCGCAGATGCACCCTGGACCTCGCCGCTCCAGGGAGATGCAGATGGCGCGCGCTGGGTCCAACTCGTCTGTCTCGTCCCTCTCAAAAGAAGTGTCCGAGCGCGACAGCGCTGGCGGTGGGTTTGGAGGTGATGGCGAGGGAGATCTGCTCGACTCACTGCTGCAGCGCGAGCGCGAGCGCTCGGAAAAGGAGGAGGAGCTGCCGCCCGCCCGCTTGCAACCCGTGCGTTCACAGCCGAGCGTGCACAGCCAGCTGTACAAGAGCAACTCCAATAGCTCCCTGGGCGAGAGGAACGGCGAGAGCGTCGTCACGAGCGCGTCGGGGCTTCTCACTCCACTGATGCTGCTGCACTTGGAGCTGGTCGTCGAGTATGGCCTGCTGCGCGACAGCTTCGAGGCGCGGCTACGCGCCATCGAGACACTCGCGCGCCCCGAGGCCCAGAATCCCGCCGAGAATCCCCCCGAGGACCAGCGTGAGATTGCAGAGGCCGCCGTCGTGCTCGGACTCGCGCAGAAGACGCCGTGCGCGGGGCGCGCGCCTGGGAGCAACGCCGACCTGAGCCGCGCGCGAGGCTACGCAGCGTACGCGTGGGGTGAGTACGAATCCGTCGTCAAGAAGCTCGAGGCAGCAGACGCGGCGGCGGCGATGCGCGGCGAGGGGAGCGGCTTGTCACCGACGACCGTGGGACGTTCGGCGAGCTCGGACGCGCTGCGGAATGGCGACCACGCGGGCGCCTCGGCGCACCCGACCATCCGACGCTCCGACTCGGCCCCCACTCTCCCGATCTTGACGAATCCCCTCGCTCTCTCGCTCTCGATGATCTCGGCGCATGTGCACGATGACGAGGAGGACAACGCCAAGGAACACGACGAGTGGTAGTGCGTGCGCCGCCAGGCGATGGGCGTGGTGCAAGCACATACAACACAGCGGAGCGAGTGCCGTGCCCGCTTTGATGCCACGGCACTTTGATGCGGGCACGGCACTTTGATGCGGGCCACCCGCAGCAGGTCTCGGTGGCCCTCTGCGGCCTCGTTTGTCTTGTCCTTGGCGCATGCCGGCATGGTTTGAGTAAGCAGTTAATGAACAGAGTATGCGAAATACGGAAAGGCAGAAAACACTTTACTAGAACAACAACAACGAGACGCCTCGAGTGTTACTTACCGCTAGTGCGTAGAAGAGTCCTTAGTGTCGCTTGTGGAAGTCGCAGCTAACAAGCCTATTACCGCAGCACACCCACCTGATGAAGAATAATCACGTCGTCGTAAGCCTGTGCACACCGATGATGCCATCGTGTGCGTCCATTTATGCTAAGGCCGTTGCTGCTGCTGCTGTCGCTTCTCAAAATACTCCAGAAGAGCAGCATTTTGCTCTGGGCGCACGGGCTGTTGATGCATCGTGCGCTCCACATCGCGAGACGCAAGTACAACGGCTGCGCCAATAAGGAAGGCTTGCATGAAGCCTGCTAGCCAGCGTTGATTCATCCTGTCAACTGGGCGAAACGGAGGCGAACGACGACGAATGCGACGCACCCAGCGCTGCCGTCCATGCTCAGCTTCCGTGAAGAAGGTTTCGAGGGGTGTGAATGTTCGTATTGGTCACAATACTTTGGATGCAACGTGGGTGGTGTAGGGCCGCGGCGCGGTGCGTTCCACCGCCGGGTCGCCCTTTCTCTTCCAACGCGGGATTGCTGTTTCGTTCTCGGAAACGAAGGACCGCATGCCTTCCGCTCATGACATGCCGACAGGGACGACGACCCATCGCAAGATGTTCCCCCCGCACCCGGTGTGGTATCAGCCGAAGGAGAAACCCGACTGGCTGAGCCGGCCGGTCCCTCCCTTCACGGAAACCACGAGCTACCGTGCTGCCTTCTTGGAGTGGAATGTGGGGCGCACACCCTCGAAGGCTCCACAACCGATTCCCAGCTCAAAAAGCCCGCAGTTCCAAAACTCGACTACTTCGCGTGCCGCCTATGCCATCAACCCCTTGCCGCCGATCCCCAAGACCTTTGGGGAGCACGAGTACGTCCCGAACCTCACGCCGCTCGGCACAAGCACGCAGAGAGCTGACTACAAAGAGTTTGACGCAGCCTACTACAAAAGTCGGCACGAACGGAAGAGCGAAGTTCCGACCCCCAAAGAGACGAAGTTCGAAGCTATGACAACACAACGCGCCGCATACCTCTTTCCAAAGGATTGTCCTCGTACGATCTCGTATGCGCCCGAGAAGCCTGAGCACATTGTTCCTCCCTTCCCAAACACGACCACCACGCGGAACGACTTTGAGGTCATCACCCTGAAGGAGGCTTGGAAACGGAAGTACGGCCCCATCAACGTGTCTTCGTCGCCTTGAGGTTCGACCGCTCTATCCTGCACTCCAACTCGGACCTCGGGTCATTGACCCCAAGAGTGCCAAGACCAATCAATCACCTTTAAGGTCTCCGCACTAACATAGGCACAGGGCGCGGCCTCATTCTTTGTTTACTTTGCGTGTGTGTGGTACCCTCTCGGTACACTCGTGTTGTTTCGTGCTCGTGCAATCGTCTGTATCCGCTAGCCGAGCTCCATGCTTGGTTGAGGCGTATACCCGGGTCCGCCGGGTGGGCGGGAGCGAGAAAATAATAATTAATCCAATACGTAAATTACGAAGTGCTTCGCTTGCGTAGCTGCCACGCGGGCACCCCGTCGGAGGACGGAGGGCCAGAAGATCACACCCTCGCGTGTAAGTAACCTTTTAGTTAGTCGCTGTAGAAACAACACTCCACCCAAGAGAGAAGAGTCAAGCGACGTGTCAGGTGTCATGCGCGGTGAGATGTGCAGCCACGGCAGTCACCTATGAAAGCTGACCCCCAAAACCTGGGACTGTACGTGCGCTGAGAGATATTGCACAGCTCGGCACAAATCCCCACGACGGCTGCAACCTCCTCCGCCGTCACGCACGATTCAATCTCAGTGAGGTTGTGCATGGTAACATAGTTATAGTATTGCCCGGATGTATTGCGCCACCGAGCAGTGAATAAGAAAGACGAGGCGTCATTATTGCGCCACCGAGCAGTGAGTAAGAAAGACGAGGCGTCAAAGGTCATCGCACGGACTGCATTCGCGAGCAACCACCAGTCTAGGAACACCTTGCTCGAATCACCATCGCGGGTAACGTCGTTGAAGGTGTGTCCAGGAGGACCCGCCCGCATGCCTAAATGCACAGCACGCCCGATGGCCGAACTGCTGAGCCAGCCGAGTTTCCGGGCAATGTGTTCAACCTGTGGTGTGTCGGATATCACCAGTGGCTTGAGACCAAACTGAGCGCTGTGCTTGGCAAAGCAAGCCAGGGCAGCTCCCGGATTGTGTCGGATGGCTGACGGCCGGGCTTCTGTCGACCACAACCAGTTGTTGTCATTCGGCGCAAGACTTGTGTTGGCCATGCTACCATCACCAAGTCGCACATGCAGTGCCATGTAGGGCGTTCCTACTGGCACCACGCGCTGTTGCAAGCCCAAGAGTGTTTCCGTCGGCTGAAAGAAAGTTCTCGAGATGCAAGGCGCTGGAAATTGGAAAAGGTTTGTAATGTTATCCAACGTGCCTTGGATAATGGCCCCGCTCCCAGCTTGTGAACCTCCTCTGAGTACTTTGTCGATGGAAGTGTGCTCTGAAGCATGGAAGCCAACGATCTTTCCCTCTATCTTGTGGCCTTGCACCATGTCGCGGGAATACATATACCTGGGCGTTTTGAATTGCGGAACGTGTACCTGAGGAACCGTCTTGTTTGCGACACATGAACGTGTACTTGCAGGATAGCACCTTGTGTCACCAAAGTTCAGACCCTTAGCACTCCAGTCGATGCTGTTGGCGCCACGAAAGAACCGGCCAATCCTGTTGGAGATTCCAATTGCCTGGTGGTCGAACGGGCACTCGAGGATCAGTGCACGTTCTGTCAATATTGAGGCAATGACCGCCGCGGGAAATGCCTTCATGAAGGATCCGAGGCCAGAACTCTCAGCGCAGAAGACTAGCAGGCGGCCTTCGCATCTCCAGCGCGCGTGTTCTTTCGGGTATACGTTTGCAAGGTACCCACAATCCTCCAGCCCAGGAGTCAGTGTCGGTCTGTTTTGATGGCGCTGTTTGCAAGGATCTCGCTGGCTAGCATGCCAGGTCTCTTCCCAACGCGACTCTCGTGGCATGACCTCCGTGTGGTGTGGCACCCCTCGACGGGAACAAAAACATGCCCAAAAAGGATTTCCGTGCGCGATGAGATCTATAGAGACTCGTTCTTAGGTCTCGACAGAGAGGTTTCAAGGCCGCCCGTCAATAACTTCTCACGCTCAGCGGAAGGTCCGCTGAAAGAGGCGGTCATGGGATCCCTAATTAGCGAGGAGAGTTCGATCTCCTCTCCAAAAAAAGCGTGTGAACGGCGCGCGCGGCCATCGATGCGCCTCATTGCGTTGCGCAGCGTCTTCCTATGCACGCTGGCGCTAAGCTCGAAGGTAGCTTGGACAGCCAGCGCACCGAGTTCTAGCGACACATCCGACGGTGACTGCGCTAGCGGCCAAGGTGTGCCGCTGCCGCCGCACGTCACCCACAATGGAATAGCGGTCACTCGACCAATCACGGAGACGGTGGAGCTCGAGGAAGGGCGCAGCGTATCCATGCGATCCCTACACGACGACCCCGAGCTCCAGCTCACCTATGTGCATGGGCTCGTTGGCGAGGACGAGATCGCGGATCTCGTCCGGCTGGCCGAAGCAAGGCAAGGATGGGTGCGCTCTCCGCTCAAGACACAAGGTGCTGGGGAGTTGCTGGAATCGGACCACCGCAACTCATCGAGCTGCCCGATGCTTTGGCCACTCGTGTACGATTCTCGGCGCGAGGAGCTCGCCGCGCGCAATCCACTGTTGATCGACGAGCTCGACCTCGTCTCACATTTGATGCATCGCGTGGCAGCACTCTTCAGCGCGACCGGGATGGAAGTCAGCGCCAGGCACATTGAGCCGCTGCAGCTGGTGCGCTATGCCGCGACGGAGCGCTTTGGGCCGCACCACGACTACCACGAGTACAATGCGGACGGCAAGCTCGGCTCGAGCGTGCAGGGCGAGCAGCGCGCGTTCACAGTCCTCGTGTTCGGGGCGACTCTCGGCCCCGACGCAGGCGGCGAGACACACTTCCCTCACCTGCACGTGTCCGTGGCGCCGCGCCTCGGCGACGCCCTCGTCTGGGCGAATGTGGGAGCAGACGGCGCGCCCAATCCCAGGTCGCTGCACGAGGGCCGACCACCGGCCGCGGGTAACGGAAAGCTGGCTATCAATGTCTGGGTTTGCGACCGCGAGTTCACGACGAGCGAGACGCTCGAGAGGGTCGTGCGAACGTAAAGCGAGGACATGAGAGAAGGGAGGGCCGGTAATAACTCATTACACTTTTGTGTACACAGACTATTCACCACTGCGCAACTTGTTCACAGCTCAAGGTTAGAAAACTCGCCCTGGTTACGCTCGACAACCCAGCTGGCGTACTGGACCCAATCTGGGCCCGCTTGCTGCGCTCTCTTCGAGGCCGGCGCCGGCGCGTCGTCCACCTCACGCTCAGACTCTGCCGGCGCGTCGAGTGCCACTCGCTTGGGTGTGGGAGCGGCGGCAGGTGGGCGCCAGAGCGCGTCGACGTGTGGTGCCTCGACGGCACTGGTGGCGACGGCGCGGGGCAGCACGCGGCCATTTTGTTGGCGCAGGCCTCGCACCTCGACGGCGCCGGCGGAAGTGGCGAGGCGTGCATTCACCGAGGCCTCTCGGACCTGCTCGTCGAGCCGCTGCACGCGCTGCAGCACACGTGAGCGCTCGCCACCAAAGGCCGCTCGTGGAGACTGGAAGGGACTCAAGTTGGCGAGATTCCCGTGCACGACCATCGCCTCTTCGACAGGCAAGCCGCTCCATGACTCGACGAGCATGGCCGGCTGCGCACGGTGGCAGCCAGGCAGTGTGCGGATGTAGCAGCGCTCGCGCGGGCACGGCGCGGGGCGCATGCCCGCGTCTGTACATGCCTGCATCGCCAGCCAAGCTTCTAGAGTGCATTCGAAGCGCTCAGCGTACTCGTCACTAAGCAAGAGGAGCACGGAGCAGCCGAGGAAGAGCAGCGGACACAGCTCACGCATACGCGCGTCGGCATTGGCGTCGGTCGTAAGGTCAGAGCTCGATACGGCGCTCTGACCACCTTCGAGGCCGCCGGCGAGTCTTCTCGGCACGACGCCTCGCCCTCCGACCGCTGGCAGCGTCCAAAAGTCATACCACACGTGTTTGAAGCGGGGGTTCTCGCGCAGAAACTGGCGTAGGGCGTCCACCTGCAGGCCGCGCGGGTCGGGATCAGACGCGCTCTCCCAAACATGGCTCACCACAAGGACGTCTGGGACGTACGCGCCGACACGCGCCGCCGAAAGCGAGATGGGCAGCTTCTCATACATCGAGCGCTGCCGGTGCAGATTGGGTGGGAGCGGACCGAGTGCGCCACGCAGCACATCCGCCTGCAAGAACCAAAAGTCGCAGCGAACGTCCTCGATCACAGCGACGGTTGGACGGCTCCCGAGCTCCGCAACGCGCGCGACGCGCGTCCCCAGCACCTGCCACTGCTCAAGGCGTGTAACCACCTTCGGGCGCGCCGCCGCTGCCTCGGCCGCGTCGTACACCTTGAGCTCGATCAGCACAGGCCCCTCGGCCGTTGGCATCGTGATCCGCACCTGCTGGTCGGCCATCATCAGAGCCTTGGCGAGATCGCGGCGGTACAAGGGCGAGTGGAACGCGCGCGGCGTGTGCGCTAGGTGGACGGCGAAGGTCATGATGCCTGCGGGATGGAGCACGGCGCAGGCACTCTCGCCGAGCAGCAGCGGCCGACGCGCGTACTCCTTGAGCTCGCTCACATCGCGATCGAGCAGCAGGCACAGCGCCGACTCGAGGGGCACGCCGTGTGCGTCTGTTGAACGGCGCAGCGCCGCGAGGTCAACGTGGCCCATGAGGACAGTGCGCTCACGCGCGGCGTAGGTGGACATGCCGTTGCTCGTCACCGCCGCCTCGAGCAGAAGCCGCGCGTGGCGCTCCTGCGAGTGCTCGAGCGCCTCGATATATGCGCGCGGCTCGTCGCGCGCCGCACGCACCTTCTGGGTTCCGTGGTGGGTCGCACCCAGGGAGGCGATATGCTGCCCAAGCCGCTGCCACGAGTCGACGTAGTGCGGGCCCTTGGCAACGCTCTCGGCCGCCGCCGCGGCCGCAGCCTGCGCCAGCGTGAGCTGGGTCTCGCACCGAAGCTGCCACGCCTTGAGCCAGTGCTCCTCGTCTACCGTGGCTGAACGAAAGCTATGCACGGTGGCTCTGATACTTGTAGACCGCTTCGCGTGCTCCACTAGTGCGCTCGAACGACGCTCGTTGCTCAGCTCTGTGCCGGCCGACGGCGGCCAAAGATCATGCAACTTCGCGGCCACGCCTTGCAGCTGCCGTCTCGCAACCTGCACCGGCTGCTCGGAGGGCAGCGCACGCCGTCGAGCCTCAGCCTCCACCCGGCGCAGGTCCTCCAGTTTCTCGAGGGTGTTGGAGTACTGCTCGTCCCCAGTCATGCCGGGCATGCCGGACTTGCTTAGCAAGCAGCGGCGCGTCTCCAGCAAGTCTGGCCGGGCGCTCCTGTTCTCAAGCGTGACCGTCCAACCTCGCGAGAGAGCGCGCGCGCGCGCTCGGCGCAAAAAAACGCTCTCTTCTTTTGGGCTCTTTTGTTAGCAGCGAAACAGGACACAGTGAAGACCTTTCTTATTTTTATTGGCAAGGTTCACACACTATAGTATTCGCTTTGTATTTTTTGCACTCCTTGCACCGGTAGCGTTGTCTGTCGTGCGCGCAGATGGAGCCACCGCCGCACTCCTTGCACAGGGAGCGTCGTCTGTCGTGCGCGCAGATGGCGCTGCCGCCGCACTCCTTGCACAGGGAGCGTATCCTGTCGTGCACGCAGATGGCGCTGCCGCCGCACTCCTTGCACTCTGAGCGTCGTTTGTCGTGCACGCAGATGGCGCTGCCGCCGCACTCCTTGCACCGGTAGCGTTGTCTGTCGTGCGCGCAGATGGAGCCACCGCCGCACTCCTTGCACAGGGAGCGTCGTCTGTCGTGCGCGCAGATGGCGCTGCCGCCGCACTCCTTGCACGTGGAGCGTATCCTGTCGTGCACGCAGATGGCGCTGCCGCCGCACTCCTTGCACACGCTGCGATTCGCGCGCCCATGTGTGCAGGGCGCTGCTTGGTACCTTTTCCCGATGACCTCGGACTGAATTCGCTTCCATTCATCTCCTTGCCCTCCTTGTCTGTCGTTTAGGTTTTGCCGCGTGGGATTGAGCACATTGAAACCGCGCCACGTCCCCTTCTTGGCAATGAGCTTCGTCTCGAGAATATTTCCTCGGCGGTGTGCCATCATTCGCGGAAAGTTGTCAACTGTTTTCTGGCAGCGGGCAGTCACAATCGGCATGCTTGGCTCCTCGATGGTCTCAATCACCTCCATGTCCGAAAAGCAGCCCCAGCCTATTTCTGCGACGAGCTGTTTGAAAATGTCATTGCCGCGGCCTTGCAGGTACTGTCTACGTCGGTTGGCAAGGGCCCGCTTCTTTCCTTGCCCAAGATGTTCGGCGGTCTGGCCGATCCGCGTGATGCCCTTGAGGTGTGCGTACTTGGGCGGCGGCTTCTCGAGGGTGAACTTGTAGAGGTGCACGCGCGTTTTGTGCGCGGCCAGCCGGTACACTTCGTTTCTCTCGGCGGGCGTCAAGCGCTTGTCCCAGATGATGTTGCTGTTGGCCACCATATTTCTTCTCGGGAGGGAATCTCCAGATAGTGACGAGCTGGGGACGGGGCCGCCGAAGAAATGGACACGCCGACGGCTCCGTCGGCGCGTGTATAAGTTTGGGGGCCGGTTGGTCATTCTTCTATTGGTCGTCAGTTATAAATAGGGTGTGTTTTGTTGACGCATGCGGCCGGGGGAGGAGAAATGTACTTCGCGCAGCACGTGGCACGCCCGATGCCACCCGGGCCCGCTTCGACGACCTCATGAACGAGTACATCTCCAAGGGCAAGGCTCCGCTGGTCGTCGCCCAAGACCCAGATGGACGCGCTCTTACCCATCGGCCGCCTCAACGGCAGCCCGCAGGCGTGGGTGAGCACCTCGGGCGCGGCCGCCGCGCTGCGCTCCCAGCTCGAGGTGCAGCGCGAGTCGCTCGAGCCGGTCGAGCGGCGCACGTACGCCGAGGCCGAGGGGTTGCCAAAAGAAGGACTTGACCGCGTGCCGGGCGGAGCTTGCGGAGGATGCATGCCGCGGGCGCGGTTGCAGGCCGATCACGACGAGCGCGAGTGCATCCACCGCAGACGCGGGTGGAGGCCATGGCCAAGGCGCTTCGCGAGCAGGAGAGGGCGAGCGCCTCCGAGGCTCAGAGTCATGCGTACCGCGGTGCGCTGCTGGCGCGGTAGGAGGCCGCGCTGGCGCTCGGTAAGGAGCACACCGAGTCGTGTCGACAGGATGTGTGCATGCATCCGTCAGACGGTCGAGTACCAGTGATGGTAGGGCTGACGCGTCGCTCAGGATGCCGCCGTTCTGCAAGATGAGGCGGCTAAGCTGCCGGCGCACACGGCCCAGTTCGAGGCGAGCTCGCGGGCCGAGGCGCGCGCGTGCATGCGGAGGCCGAGGCGTTGCTACGCGACGAGGCAGAGGAGGCGGCGTATGGAGCATGCCAATGGTGCCCGCGGTTGAGCTCGAGTACGTACACCATCGCATGCACGAGCATCGCATGCACGAGGCGAGCGCATGCACGACGCTCCAAGCCGAGCTTGCACTCTCGCACAAGTCGCGCTAGGGTACAGGGGCGCGACCCGCGGCGGCGGCGGCCGCTTCGGCCACTCGCTGCTT
>Ga0180443_101464_pt1 | contig 14556 bp, 10 predicted proteins | sample ChrtobMetP5_32mM_FD_119753 | JGI IMG/M metagenome (GOLD analysis project Ga0180443, IMG submission 119753) | Chrysochromulina tobin associated microbial communities from unialgal haptophyte culture, Seattle, Washington, USA - P5_32mM MetaG | ecosystem: Host-associated > Algae > Haptophytes >... | reverse complement strand
TGAGTTCGACATCGGCGGGCTTTTCAGCCCGCCTTGAAGAGCCAGTGTGGAGAGCAGTGTGAATGAGTTTTGGAGGGAGGCCCGGCTGAAGTTGTTTAGCTACGCGGTAGCTGCACTGTCCAATATTCCTTCATCTACTTTTGAGGTTCCTAGTACATATTCAAGTTATCAGTTCACACCAGACGAGTAGGGTCCCACCCTCCAGGTTGGCACATACGGTAGGGCCGAGGCCGAAATTTTCACACGTACTATTCACACATGACTTCGACCTTGGGCAGCTCCCTCAGCACGCGATGGCCGACCCCATTGGCTTCTCGACTATCACAGAATGGTGCAAGACCATCGAATCGGATGGCAGAAACAACATGTGCGTGCTCAGCAGAAGCGCCGGCACATCATCTGCCTCATCGCACGTCGCCGGCGCTGACTTTTTTGTGCTCTCTCCTCCTCTGACTCTGTCTCGTGTGTGCGTGCCTGATACGCAGCGCGGCTGCGCTGCGCCAGCGCGCCGTGCCGTCGAGCGAGCTGCCACCAGATGGCACGCCACACCCGCTCAAGATCCTGCTGCACAGCCTGTGCAGTGCAGTAGTCAAAGAGCAGCTTGAACCTCAGAAGCTCCTCGAGCTGCTCGCCGACGAGGCGCAGCTGCCGGTGGCGCTGCGCCCGCTGGTGTCGTCCAACCTGGCCGACGTCTTCTGGTTCATGGGCCTCGAGCTCGAGGCGGGTACCTCCACGGCGCTCGACTCTCGCAAGCTCTTCCACGCGCTCATCCAGAGCGCCGTGCAAAAGGAGGTGGTCGACGGCGACGTGCTGCGCGCGCGGCTCGAGTCGGACGTGCTGCAAGAGGTGGGACTGGTGAAGGACGCGCAAAAGTTCCACCAGGCCCAGGTCAAGATGAACACGCGCATGATCTACACGCAGCAAAAGTACAATCTATTCCGCGAGGAGAGCGAGGGGTACTCGAAGCTCATCGCCGAGCTCTCGGAGCTGCCGTCTGGCGTCGCGGCAGACCAGACGTCGACGCGTAACTGCCGGAGCGCGCAAGAGGTGATCCAGAACCTGCAGTCGCTCATCGGCTACTTCGACCTCGACCCGAACCGCGTGCTCGATCTCGTGCTTGAGGCGCTTGAGACGGTGCCCTCCCGCGTCGCGGTGAACCATCAGCTCGTCTCCCTCTTCAACCCGTCATTCATTCCGCACATGGTGGGCTTCAAGTTCTCGCTGTACTCGGATGCGGGCGGCGCGCCGACGCCCGACTCGCTCTACATGATGTGTGGCCTCCTCCTCTCCATGGGCTCGGTCGCGCTAGAGCAGGTGCTGCCGCACCTCTCGCCGTCGCTCAAGGTCCTCCAAGAGCTCGAGGCGAAGCGCGCGTCGGCGCTGCTCGCGACTGCGAAGCTGGGCGGTGGAGTGGCGCGCAAGTCGCTCGCCGACTTTGGTTCGCTCGATGACGGCGCCGGCTCGTCGACCCACGGCGCGCCCAACTCGGCGTCCACGCCCGCCACGGCGCCCGAGGCCGGCGATCTCGAGGATCACGCCGAGCTCAGTGTGGAACGAATGCAGCCGCTTGGGCTGCTGCGCGCGCTGCTGCAGCTGCGCGAGTGGACGGCGGCCAAGCGGCTCATGGAGGAGCTCGAGGGCGTCGACGTGGCCGCATACGGGCCCGTGCGCGAGGCGCTCTGCGGTCTCCTCGAGTGGCTCGTCGCGCCCGCGTATGCGACCATCGCGCCACGCTCCACCTTTCTCGTGGCTACGGCCGCGCCCGCGCCCACCGCGGCGCCTGCAGCGGCGCCCGTTGCGGCGCCCGCGGCGGAGCCCATGGAAGTGGACGGGGCGCCCGCGTCGGCGCCCAAGGCCACGAATAGGCAGCTGTCACAGGCGATGACACCGGCGGCGGCAGTGCACGCGGCGGCGCCGCTCTTGCAGCGCCTCGGGTGCCACCTGCACCACGCGCCGCTGCTGCTGGCCAAAATGTGCCGGCTGTGCGCGGCTGCGTGCTCTCGGCTGAAGTTTGAGTCCAGCTTGTCGCCCGAGGACGCCCAGTTGGATGAGGCCATCAATGCATGCGTGGATGACGCGATCTTGCCCGCGCTCGCCCTGTGCTCGTCCAACCCCGGGCTTGTGCATGAGCTCTGGAGATTGCTCGAGCAGCAGCCGTACACGACGCGCTACTGCCGGTATGGCGTGCTGCACGAGCGCATGAAGGGCGAGAGCTCTCCGGAGCTTGCGGTCGCGCGTGCGCGCACGGCAGACGAGACGAAGCGCATGATGCGCCGCCTCTCCAAGGAGAATACGAAGATGTACGGTCGGCTCCTCGGCAAGATCACCCACAGCATGCCCTCGGTCGTCTTCGATACGATCCTGGGCCAGATCCAGGCGTACGACAACCTTATCGTGCCCGTAGTCGACATGATGAAGTACCTGACGCACATGTCCTTCGATACGCTCACGTACATCATCCTCTCTCACCTCGCTTCGACCTCGAAGGATCGTCTCAAGGACGATGGGCTGCACGTGAGTCTCTGGATGCAGTCTCTCTCCTCCTTTTGCGGCAACCTGTACAAGAAGCACCCGAATATCGAGCTCGTCGGCCTGCTGCAGTACATCGCGAACACGCTCAAGAGCGGCCAGTCCCTCCAGCTGCTGCTGCTGCGCGACTTGGTGACCAAGATGGCGGGCATTGAGCTGCTCGAGGACGTTTCGCGTGACCAACTGGAGGGATGCGCCGGCGGCGAGACCCTCAAGCTTTCGGTCACCGACGTCCTCGGCATCGCGAAGAACACGCGCCGCTCGTCGATGCGATTGAAGGACGCTCTCGTGAAGAACGGGCTTGTCGTGCCGCTCTTTCTGCTCATCGCGCAGCAGCGCGGCTCGGTGGTCTTCGCCAACGAAACGCCGCACCTCAAGGTCCTCTCCGAGCTCTACGATCGGTGCCACGAGACTCTCGAGCAGTACGCGGCATTCGTCGCGTCTACCCTAACGCCGCAGGAGTATGCGGCCATCATGCCGCCGGTGGGCACGCTCTGCGACAAGTACAGCGTCGAGCCCGAAGTCGCCTTTTTCATCTGCCGCCCCGCGATCGCCGAGCTTGATAGCCAGCAGAGCGCTACCGCCGCCAAGGGGGGCAGTGCGGCCTCGAGGGAGGCCGAGGCTGCCCAGGACGGCGCCTTCGAGACGCATGCCATCCGATCCATCTTGCCCGCGGCGGCATGGGACCTGCTCTCGCCGCGCCTCTATGCCACCTTCTGGTCCCTCTCGCTCTACGACATCTTTGTGCCCCGGGACCGGTACGAGGCCGAGACGCGGCGGCTGCGTAGGCAGGTCGACGAGATCGACCGATTCGTGCCTCCGATTGGCGGCGAGCAGGTGATTGCACGTGATGAGCCCTGAGTGCATCTGAGTGCATCTCGGTGCGTGCCTCCGATTGGCGGCGAGCAGGTGATTGCACGTGATGAGCCCTGATTGCATCTGAGTGCATCTCGGTGCGTGCGTCCGAATGGCGGCGAGCAGGTGATTGCACGTGAGGAGACCGTGACGAGCCCTGAGTGCATCTGAGTGCATCTGAGTGCATCTGTGTGCATCTGAGTCCATCTGAGTCCATCTGAGTGCATCTGAGTGGATCTGAGTGCATCTGCTCCGATATGCTCGCGAGCAGGACGATCCGAAGGCGAACGCGCTCAAGCGGCGGAAGGACAAAGAGCGCGCGCTCGTGTCGATCGACAAGCTCAAGGAGGAGCTCAAAGTGCAAAACGAGCGGCACAAGATCGTGATGAGCCGGCTCGCGCGTTCCAAGGGCGACTGGTTCAACTCGCCGGATGCGCACAAGAGCGCCGCCGCCGACGCGATGAACTCCTTTTTGCAGTACTGCATCTTCCCGCGCTGCGTCTTCTCGCCCGCCGACGCGGTCTTCTGCGCGCGCTTCGTGCAGCAGACGCACGCGCAGGGAACGCCCTACTTCTCGACGCTCCAGTACTACGACAAGCTGCTGCGCGATGTGTCGGTGCACATCTTCTGCTGCACGGAGCGGCAGGCGCAAAACCTGGGGCGCTTTCTGAAAGAGAGCCTCTCGCTTCTCCTCCACTGGAAGAGTGATGAGTCCATCTACAACGAGGAGTGCGCCAAACTGCCCGGCTTCTCGAAGTCGTTCGAACAGGTCGACCAACGCAAGGCCTCGTACCAGGAGTTTGTCAAGGTCGTCTTCAAGTGGTACGTCTGATTGCCACGAATAGCCTCTGATGACCTCGCCTGGCCTCTGATTGCCACGAATAGCCTCTGATGGCCTCGCCTGGCCTCTGATTGCCACGAATAGCCTCCGATGACCTCGCCTTGCCTCTGATGACCTCTATTGACCTCCGATGACCTCCCTCGCCAGGTACTGCAAGGTGTCCAAGTCGATTATGACGTGCCTCGAGTCCAAGGAGTACATGGAGGTGCGCAACGCGCTCCACGTGCTCACGCGCGTCATCGACGTCTTCCCCGTGATGAAGAAGCTCTCTGAGATGATTGAGAAGCGTGTCGACAAGCTGCGCCAAGACGAACGCAAGGACCTGCAGATCATGGCGTCCCAGTACTTCACGATGCTCCAGAAGCTCAAGCCCTCGATGGAGGCGCAAGAGGACTTCACTCGGGGCGTGGCCATCGAGGGCGGCAGCAGGGGCGGCGGCGCCAGAGGGGGCGACGATGGTGGTGGTGGCGGTGGTGGCGGTGGTGCCAGCGGTAGTGGTGGCGGCGATGCAAAGGGAAAGGACGTCGACAGGGAGAGCGGCAAATCGAGCGTCAAGGGCAGCAAGGAGGGCGGCAGCGACTCAGAGCGCAAGCGTCCGGCGCCGTCTGGTGGAGGCGAGCCACCACCCAAGGCAGTGCGCACCGTGGCGGGCGTCGTTGTGGGCGCGCCCAAGCCCGCAAATGACTCGCCCCTCAACCCAAACGCGAAGCCGTTCCAACCAACTACAGGAGGCGCGCCGTCGTCGGCCAAGGTGTCCACTGGCGACGGCGGAAGTGATCGCAGTGGCGGCGGAGGCGGAGGCGATCGGAGTGGCGGCGGAGGTGGAGGCGCGGCCGCCGCCGCCGCCGCCGAGCGGAAGCGCGACCGGGAAGGAGAGCTGAGGAGTGAGCTCTCCGGCCGTCTTGATAGCTCGCCGGGACCACCGCCCAAGATGGCGCGCGACGACAGGCGCGACGACAGGCGCGACGACAGGCGCGACGACAAGCGCGACGACAAGCGCGACGACAAGCGCGACGACAAGCGCTCTGGCGACAAGGGCAATGGCGGGCGAGACGACGACGCACGCCGCGACCCGCCCAAGGCCGAGCGGGACCGTTCGCGCGAGAGCAGCGGCGGCGGCGACAAGCGGGACGTTGCGGAGAGGTTGCCTAATATGGGAGGCGGCGACAAGCGGGACGAGAAGAGTGGCAAGGGCGCTGCGGAGAGGTTGCCGTTAGCAGGCGTCGCTGCGCCGCCGCCGCCGCCCCCGCCCCCGCCCTCTGCCGGCGATCGCGGACGCGGGGCGCTCTCCGACCGTGAGAAGGCGGAGCAGGAGCAGCGCGAGAAGGCTTTGCGCGAGCAGGTGATGGCCTCTGTAGTCCTCTGATGTCCTCTGATGGCCTCTGACCAAACCTTGAGTGCCTCGGACGATTCCTGCGAGAGCCTCTGACGAAACCTCTAATCGCCTCTGACGAAACCTCTGAGTACCTCTGACGAAACCTGTATGAGCCTCTGACGAAACCTCGAGTGCCCTCCCTCATCAGGTGATGGGCTCGCGCCAAGCTGATCGCCGCGGTGGCGGTGGCGGTGGCGGCGGCGGCGGCGGCGGCGGCGGCGGCGCGGACACGCGCCCTCCGAGCGGACGCGACGGACCGGGTACACGCGACGGGCCGGGTGCACGCGACGGGCCGGGTGCACGCGACGGGCCGGGTGCACGCGACGGACCGGGTGGACGCGACGGACCGGGTGCACGCGACGGACCGGGTGGACGCGACGGTGGGGGGCGCGATGGTGGAGGGCGCGATGGTGGAGGGCGCGATGGTGGAGGGCGCGGCGGCGACCGTGGCGGTGGCGGCGGCGACCGTGGCGGTGGCGGTGGCGACCGTGGCGGTGGCGGCGGCGACCGTGGCGGTGGCGGCGGCGACCGTGGCGGCGGTGGCGGTGGCGGTGGCGACCGTGGCGGCGGCGGCGGTGGCGGCGGTGGCGGTGGCGACCGTGGTGGGGCTCCAACTGACGACCGACGTGGCGCACGCGGCTCAGTCTCAGATCGCCTTGGTGAACGCAAGGGTGACGACAAGAAGCGCCGCTGAGCGGCCCTCTGTGCGACGTGTGCCGCCCAGGACCCTATGATGGACCCTGGGATGGATCCTGCGCCCTTCCCAAGCTTCCTGGCGCTTGGCTGTGCGGAGGAGAGCCCATGCAACCCGAGCATTGAAGTTGACGCAGTGCGCACGAGCGAGAGAGGTCGGATCGCAGGCCGATCGCGACGAGCGCTGCGCACTAAAGCTGCCGTGGGCTTACACCGAGTCGTTCGAGGGAAAAGGACCGGAGGGGAGAGATATTTGTAACTGAACAAGCTACCCTACCAAATGGCGGGACCCCCGTGCAAGGTGTTTTGCAAGGTGTGCGGTGCGCCGGTCGCCGGTGCGGGATGATATTATGCCGTGTTATGCGTTATGGTCGTCGTACGTCGAATGGCTAATCACAATGACAATCCCGCTCCGTGTCCCCGTCCGCGCGCGGGGACCGGCAGATCTCGGGAAAAGCGAAAACCGGAAATAACCTAGGCTTTTCACGGGATGAGCACGACCTTCCCGGTGGAAGTGCGCCCCTCGACGAGCCCAAACGCGTCGTTCGCCCTTTCGAGGCTCACCCTCGCGCCCACATGCGGCTTGATCTTCCCTTCGAGCCACCACTGGATGAGCTGTGATGACGACGCCATCAGCATGCGAGGGTCATGGATCAGGTGAGCACCCCAAAAGAGTCCCGAGACGCTCACGTTCTTGACTAGGAGTAGATTGGCAGGGATGTGAGGGATCTGGCCAGCCGCAAACCCGATCACGACAGCGCGCCCGTTCCACGCGAGCGAGCGGATGCATGGCTCGAGAAGCTCGCCGCCCACCTGATGAGTGAGGCAATCAGAGGGCTCTTCGAGGGCAATCAGAGGCAATCAGAGGCTCCATCAGAGGCCATCAGAGAAGCGCTCACCATGTCGACGACGACGTCGATGCCGCCCTTGAGTCGGTCGCCATCTGCGCTGAACTCCTTGAGTCGGTTCCGGAATGCCTTTCCGTCGAGGCCTGCATAGTTGATGCCCTTCGCATCCGCGCCCTTGGTCGTCGCGATCAACAGCTTCGCGTCCGAGCCGCATGCGGCGATCACCCGTGATGCGCCCATCAACCGCGCGAGCTCCACCGTAGCGAGTCCCACGCCTCCCGCCGCCGCAGTGACGAGGACCGTCTCGCCGCTCTGGAGATGAGCGCGGGAGGTCAGCGCGAGGTGCGCCGTGCCATAATTGACCAGCAACGCCGCGGCCTCGGCGAGATCGGCTGAGGCGGCCGAGGGTGGCAGCTTCAGGCAAGTCCGAGCGTCGGCGACTGTCTCCGAGGCGTATGCACCACCGCGGCTCAGGCATATCACTCGGTCGCCGATGGCCAACGTCTTCACGCCCTCACCGACCTCGCACACCTCGCCAGCGGCTTCGTTGCCCGGCACAAAGGGCGGGTCGGCCTTGTCCTGATACTGCCCACGCGCTTGTAAGATGTCGGCAAAGTTGACACCTGCCGCCGCGACCTTGATCTTGACTTGGCCTCGCGTGACCTGTGGCGTTTTCCAGTCGTGAACTATCGAGAGAGGATCACCCAGCTTCTTGCACACGGCAGCCGTGGCCAGACGTCGGGAGAGCCGCAGCATTTGTGTTGTGATGAGTGAGTATGGATACTCCGCCCTCGTGTGAACGTTAACCACTGTAAGAAAGAAGTACATTGTAACAATGACATCTCTGTGGCTGTCATCGCTGGCGGGACGCGGCCGGTCACTCCTCCTCGTCGGAGTCGCTACTCGCCACGGCCTTGCCTTTCTTGCCGCGCCTCTTGGCGGCCCCGCCGCCGCCGCCGCCCCGGCCCCGAGCGCTGGTGGACGCGCCGCCCAGACCCGCGCGTCGCCCGCCGCCCCGCCCGCTGCCGCGCCCACCGCCGCGCTTGCTCGGACTGCGCTCCTCGAACTCCTCGTCGCTCGCATGCATGTCGGAATCCTCCGAAGAGTCGGGCACGAAGTAACGGCCACCATAGTCGACGAGCACCTCGTGCCCGGCAGGCACCGGCGCAGTCGTCTTCACTGACATTCGCTTCTCGCCAGTGGCGCTGTCAAAGTACGGCCAGAACTGTGCATTCGGGCCGTCGGCTCCGGTGCCATGGAAGTCATTGACGAAGCGCGCCTCGTTCCCGCACTGCGACGCGTCGATGTCGATGTACGCGCCGACCTCCTCGTCGGTGAAGATGTTGAGCAGGTAAGAAGACGTCGACGTGTCGTGCTCGTTGCCAATGACAACCTGATGAGTGACGAAACAGGGACGCAACTCAGTGCGTCCAATTGAACTCCGTTGATTGCCACTGATGATGGGCGCAATCAGGGGCACTCAGGGGCACTCAGTGCGTCCAATTGAACTTCGTTGATTGCCACTGATGATGGGCGCAATCAGTGGCACTCAGGGGCACTCAGTGCGTCCAATTGAGCTTCGTTGATTGCCACTGATGATGGGCGCAATCAGTGGCAATCAGTGGCAATCAGTGGCACTCAGCGACGATCAGCGACGATCAGCGACGATCAGCGACGATCACCGACCCTCGCTTCGAGTCCGCGACACCCACCTTGACTTTCCCGGCGTAATCGAGGAGAGCTTCGCCCGCCGGGATGTCCTCGGCGGCGAACAGCCCAAACTCCCCACAGCACGGGTGTTTCTTGGACTTGATCTTGACGACGCTCAGCCGCCACTTGCGACGGACCGAGCCCGGGTCCGCAATCTTGTCGCGCAGGAACTGATGCTCGGGCGCCACCTCGTCCCACACGAGCTGGTTGGTGTACCGGAGCTCGGGCGGCCAATTTTCGACGGGACGAAACTTGGCGACGGACTGGCCGAAGAGCGTCTTCTCGAGCGCCTTTGCGGACTTGGTCTCGATCCCGACCTGGGTCGTCAGTCCCGCCTCTTCGATGACGTGCCGCAGCTCGCGGTTGGTCGATGCGAGCTCACTGTACGCGCCCTGCAGCGCTCCGAGAGCCACTTGACGTTCTCGCGCGACCTTGGACATCTCCGAGTACCGGTAGCGCAGCTCGAAAAGCTCGTCGTCGAAGGTGCCGTCGCCGCCGCCACCGGCGCCGCCGCCGGCCGCCGTGGTAATCATCGAGGAGCGCTCGTGGTACACGACGACGGTGCCACCCGCGCTCGCCACGGCGCCGTCGCCACCACGCCGCTCGCCGCCCACGATGCCTTCTCCTCCTCCTCCTTCTCCTCCTCCTCCTCCTCCTCCTCCGCCGCCGCCATCGTCGCCGTCGTCCTCCTCGTCCTCCTCGTCTTCTTCCTCCTCGTCATCTTGCCTCTCCGCGTTCTCGAGGATGGGCAGGTCGCATGGATCGATCTCCTGCCGCACGCGCTCAATGGTCCTCGTGCGCCGGGCAAGCAACTGCCGCAGCTGAGCACAGCGCAGCTTGAGCTCTTGACGCTCGCGCCGCAGCGTGCTCATCTCTAATGCCGTCAACGCCGCGCGCTCCGCCTTGCTCTGGCCCGAGTACGCTGAGAATGCATTCGTCGTGCCTGGCGTACCAGCCATGCCCGCTCCCCCCCCCCCTCCTCCTCCCCCCCCTCCTCCTCCCCCACCGCCGCCGCCGCTGAGGAGAAGCTCCGAAGGACCGCCCGCTTCGATGCACGCCCGAGCCGCCTCCTCATACTCCCCAGTGGCCATGGCCGTGCGCAGCAGCAGCAGCAAGGATCCGAGCTCACCTGTGGGGAAGAGGGGGGGAGGCGCCGTGGTGAGCACTTGCATGCAAGGCCGTCCGTGTCGGGATCCGAGCTCACCGAGTGGGGCGGCCGCATGCCGCTGGTTGCATGCGCGTGCGAGTGCGACGAGAGTGGACGCTTGCGGAATGATGCCGTGCTCGCGCAAAGTCCGCACGAGCTTGATAGCCTTGTGCTCGTCCGACCGATCGCAGAGACGCTCGCACACATCGTGTAGCAGCTTGGGCAGCTCGCGGAGTAGCCTCAGAGCCTCAGAAGCGGCGCTCACCTCCTCGGCGGTTACGGCGTCACCCCCACCCGCCGCCGCCGCTGAACCTCCAGCACCCCCACTACCGCGCCCGCGGCCGCCCACGCCGCCTGCGCCGCCTGCGCCTGCGCCGCCGCCGCCCCCCCGACGGGCGCGGCGTCCCGTCTCGGCCGCCTGCTTTGACGTTGCAGCGAGCAGCACGAGCGCGCGCGAGATCTCGTCGAGATTCGGAGGCGTCGCCTGTGCCAACGCACCGTACGCGGACCGAAGCGAAGGCGCGTCGCACGTCAGCCGTCGAGCCCCCACCTCCGCGAGCAGCGCGATCGTCTGGGAGGCCAAGCGCGCCTTCGCAACGGCCGTCAACAGTGTCGAGGCGGTCATCACGTCCAGCGGCAGCAGCGCCTGCCGCGCGTCGTCGCACACTCCGAGGGCCTGCGTGAGCAGCCCCGCCTCGACACACGCGAGCGCGAGCGCCGGCAGGCCATACGACGCAAAGTTGCGCGTCAGCCCGGTGGAGCGTGCGGCATTGTAGACACGGAACGCCTGGCGGCCACGCAGGGCCTTTGAGAGCGCCTTGGTGAGCATCGCGAGTGCGTGCTCCACATTCCACTCGGCGGTGTGTAACGTCGAGAGTGACGAATCTGCACGTCCGGCGCACTCGATGTGGCTCTCGAAGACGTTAAACGCGCGCCCGAGCAGGGCGTTACGCACGAGCGCGCTGAGCACCTGGCACACGAGCTTCACGTTGAGCGTGTATGCGGCTGCATGCATCGCCTCGAGCACCACCGCGGCGTCCGCGCCGAGCCCGCGCGCACAGAGGGCGTCCAAAAGCGCCGCGCACGCGGCCGGCGCCGGCGGCGAGCCGCCGCCCGCCAGCTGACGAAACATGGCCATGGCGCGGCCGAGCTGCAGCTGCTTGATGAGGGCACTCAAGATGTCGCAGCCCATCTTGCGCACCGACACAGCGCCCGGCCCGCTCGTCACCGCCTCCGCCGCCTCGGAGGCCGAAGCGGCCGCCGCCGCCGCCACGGTGCCCGGTGCAGCGCGCTTCCCGGCAATCCGAGCAGCGCGTGCGGCGGCGGCGGCTTCACCCGCCGCGGCGGCCGCTTCGGCCTCGAGCTGCGCTCGCGCGTGGTCGAGTACCTCGATCGCGTCGTCGACGAGCCCCGCAGCCGTGCACGTGCGCACCTGTGGGGAAGGGCGAGGCGCCGTGGTGAGCACTTGCATGCTGGAGCACTCGCGACCGCAGCCGTGCACGTGCGCACCAACTTTCGAAGCGTTTCATACTCAAACATGCGCTCGGTGCCCTCCTCGCGTACGTCCTCTCCGCCGCCCAGGCTCCGGTAGAGCGCAAGAGCACGCCGCGCGTGCGCCGTGCCTCCCTTGCGATCGTCCGTGACGCCCCCCAACACTGCGAGGGCCACCTGTGGGAAGGGGGAGGGGTGGGCGCCGTGGTGAGCGCATGCATGCTGGCGGGAGGGTCACAGTCTAGAGCACGGCGAAGGCCACCTGTCGAGAGACAAATGTCACGTCCGCAAGGTCCGCGTTGGCGCCGTCGTCACCGTCGTCGAAGCCGTCGGCGTCGTCGCGGGCGTCGGCGCCGCTCCCCTCGCCGCGCCGCGTCTTCAGTCGCTGGTGTGCCTCCTGCGTCGTCCTGAGCATCTCGTAGAGCGACAGGGCAGAGTCTGTTTCATGAGCTTCGAAGAGGGCGCCCAGCAGCCGCAGCAACGTCTCTTCTGGTGGAGGGGCGCCGAGCTCGCATGCGCGGCGTGCGAGATCGATCGCCGCCGCATGCCGCGACTCGTCGAGCGCCGTACCGAGCATGCGCACGAGCGTCGCGTGCTGCGACGCAGCGTCCAGCGTCAGATGGCTCGCCGTCGCCAAGGCCGCGCCCGAGACGGCGCGAGGCCGCGGGGCGGCGCCGCCGGCTGGTGCGCGGCTGATCGCGCCGGCTATGTCGGCCTCGCGAGTGTGCTCCCCGTCCGCTCCCACTGTACCACCACCACCCGCCGCCGCCGCCGCCGCCGCCGCTGCCGCCGCCGCGCCCCCGCCATCGTCCCCATCGTCCTCATCGTCCGCCGCCGCCGCAGCGAGGCGCTGCCGCTTCGCCCGCGGCGCCTCGGCGGCGGCGGCGGCGGTGGCGCCGGCCGGATCCGCGGCGAGATTGACTCCGAGATTGACTCCGAGATTGACTCCGAGATTGACTCCGAGATTGACTCCGAGATTGACTCCGAGATTGACTCCGAGATTGACTCCTTGGTGCTCGAGAAGCGTGCGCATCTCAAACGCACCTGTGGGGACGGGGGAGGGCGCGCCGTGGTGAGCACATGCATGCTAGCAGGAGGGTCGAAGAGATGCGCATCTCAAGCGCATCTCAAGCGCATCTCAAGCGCATCTCAAGCGCATCTCAAGCGCATCTCAAGCGCATCTCAAGCGCATCTCAAGCGCACCCTCAGCGAACCCTTGCGCCTCGAGGGCTCCGAGCAACGCCACCGCCGCCTGCCCTTCAATCGCATGCCCAGCCGCCTGCAGCCGCTTGGCGAGGACGAGCCCCAGGTCGGCGCGCTGCTGCTCGCAGCATGCGGGCACGAGGGCGGACCAGATCTCCGCATGCTTCCCACGAGCTAGCGGTCCGTCTGTGGAGAGGGTTTCGAAGGCGGCCACTCCTTCCGTCGGCCCGTTTGGGTGCGCGCCACACGCGCTGACGAAGATGGCGAGCAGCGCGGCGCCCGGTGGCATCGGCGGGTGGCGTGCAGCGCACATGGCGCCAAGGCGCAATCTCGCCTCTTCGAGCTCACCGGAGGCCGCACAGAGGCGCACGAGGGCACTGGCGATGTCCTTATCGACGACGCGTACGCCCTCGTGGAGGGCGAGCAGCGCGCGCATGTCCGCCGCCGGCAGCACCTCTGCCACCGCGCTGCCGCCGCCGCCGCCACCACCACCACCACCACCACCGCCACCGCCACCGCCGCCGCCGCCGCCACCGCCACCGCCACCACCACCGCCACCAAGGGTGAGTGTGAGAGAGCGCAGAAGCGCCGTATCGAGCACCGCCTCGGGCGCCGTCTCGGGCGCTTGCTCACGGGCCGCGAGCAGCGCCCGGAACGACGCGAGGGCGACGGCGCGCTGGTTGGCGCGGCAGCTCGCGGCCAGGAGCGTGGTGACCGCGGCGACCGGGGGCGTCCAGCCGGCGTCCACTATCTGTGTGAGGAGGGCGTGGGCCGCGCCGACTGCGTCCACATTGGCCCTCGAGAGAGCGGCGCGGCTTGAGAGGGCGAAGAGAGCGCCGTACGCCGCCTCGCTCGGCGTGTAACCGTCGCGCTGGATCGCCGTGAAGAGCGACGTGGCACGCGATTTCATCGCTGCGGACGGCTCTGCGGCGAGCTTGACGACAAGGGCGCTGCGATCGGCCGGGCTCGCCTGGTGGCCGAGAGCGGTGAGCTCGAGATCGAGATTCAGGCACTGCTCAAGGGTGCCCTCGGCGAGGCACGCGCGCTGCAGCTGCACTAAATCATCGACGCCAAGGGAAGCGCCGCCGCCGCCGCCGCCGCCGCCGCCGCCGCCGCTCTCGCCCGCGGGTGCCTTCATCGACAGGTAGGCTGCGTATGCCATCTGCGCAAGCCGCGGCTCGCCGAAGCACGAGCGGATGAGCTCGGTGCAGACGGCAGCCCCCAGCTTCAGGCCGGCCTCGAGCGCACCCAGGAAGATCTCGAAGGCTTCGTCGTACATGCGCTGAGAAAGGTTGGCGCTCAGCAGCTTCTCGGTGGGCACGGCGTCGGGAGCGACGCCGCACTCGCTCAGGAGCGTCCAGAGGGCCATAGCACGAGGGACCATCGATGGCTCGCGGCAGCACGCGTAAATCAGACCGTTTAGCGATAGCCCAGCACCGACGAGTGCGGCAACGCCGTGCCTCGCACAGCCAGCCTCGTAGGCTTGATGCGCAGCCGTATTGTGCCGCATCTGCGCAAGAAGGTTAACGACCGTTGCCAGGCGGCGAGGATCGAGCCTGCCAGGGTCGAGCGATGCGAGCGCTGTCACGGTGGCCTCTGCGTCGCGCGCCGCCAGCGCACTGTCCAGTGCCCCTCGCGCCTCGGCTGACATCGCTTCGTCGTGTTCCGAACTCTGGCTGTCGCGCGAAGTCGCCCGCGCGTCGGCGCAGCATGTCGGCGCGCGGCGTCGCCTGCGACTGAGGAACAAGAGGGGGCCGGCTGTGGGAACTTGCCTTTCAGGGCCGGCCGCGCGTTGACCCCACCGTGAAGAGGGGAAAAGAAGAGAACCCACTTGTTACGAAGACACCGCCCGTCGCCGGGGCGG
>Ga0180443_101456_pt1 | contig 14589 bp, 8 predicted proteins | sample ChrtobMetP5_32mM_FD_119753 | JGI IMG/M metagenome (GOLD analysis project Ga0180443, IMG submission 119753) | Chrysochromulina tobin associated microbial communities from unialgal haptophyte culture, Seattle, Washington, USA - P5_32mM MetaG | ecosystem: Host-associated > Algae > Haptophytes >... | reverse complement strand
TTTGAGCTAGAACTCAATGGGAGTGCGTGGGACACCTCTGGCTTGAGTTTCGTTCAAATCCCTTCAGTACTTTTGGAGATCAGTTTTTGCCCCATGTACACCATGAGCGGACTACCTTAACAATGACCGCCTCTGCTCGTGAAGCCGAGCTAGCCGCCGCTGCCAAGTCGGACGCAACAGCGGCCTTCAAGGCTGGTGACTACGAGACTTCGGCGGCGCTCTTTAGGCGCGCGATCTCGCTCGGCCACGAGGAGCCTCACGCGCTGTACGGCAACGTGGCTGCGTGCCAGGCCGCGCTGGGGAAGCATGAGGCAGCACTCGCAGCGGCTGATGCGGCGATCGCTGCCTCGAGCGAATACGTGAAAGGCCACTATCGCAGAGCGCTCGCCCTGTCCGCCCTCGAGCGATGGGACGATGCCGTCGCCGCCTGCAAGTTGGCGCTCAAGCTCCCGGGCGCCACTGGCGCAGTGTCCGACCAGCTCAGCACGTTGCTAGCCAAGTGCGAGGCGGAGGTGACGCCCAAGGAGAATCCCAAGTGGATGAAGGAGGACCAGGCCGAGGCGTGGAAGGAGCGGCAGCGTGAGAACAGCGCCGTGCTCGCCGCGGCGGAGCGCGCGCAGGAGACTATCCGAGCCAAGGCCGCCAGTGTGCAGCCACTGCCGGCTCAGCCTCCGCCGGAGCAGAAAATGTTCGGTTCGATGGCTGATCGTGTGGATGCGGCCGCACTAGCGCGGCTCGACGCCGCCTCGGCGCCACGGGTTGCCATCAACGACGCCGCTTTGGCCGCGGCAGACCGTGCGCGCCACGAGATACGTGCCAAGGTTGCGGCGGGTGCGGGCGCAGTCGGCATACCTGCAGCGGTCCCCATCGCGGCCCCTTTCAACGAGGCGGTCGCGGCACCAACGGCGCTGTTGGCAGCACCCGCCGACCCGGCGGCAGAGGTGGCGCGGCGACAGGCGGCTGGCGCGGCGGCCGCCGCGGCGATGGCGGAGGAGGCCCAGGCACGGCGAGAAAAGGCGAATGCAGAGCGGCGCCGGCGCGAGGCGGCTGAGGCGGAGCGACGGGTGGCGCTGGACGAGGCGGTGGCGAACCGGAATGCTACGCTGCGAGACGACCTTGTGCGTCGTCGCAAGGAGGACACGGCCGCCGCGGCAAAGGACGACGGGCATAAGCAGGCGGCGATGAAGGCGGCGGCCGAGCTCATCGACCGCGCTCCCGAGGTGGACGGCGAGGACGGCGAGCGGCTGCGCGCGCTGGCCGACGGGGCGCAGGCGCGTGCCAAGGTGAGCGCGTGGCGCGTCAAGGCACTGCCTACGAACGCCGGCCTCGAGCCGCCGCGCGTGCCCGCTGACTTTACGAAACAATACGCGCTGCTGCGCAAGGACGCACGAGGCCTGTACGCGTACCTGCGCCTCGTGCCCCCCGCCTCGTGCGTGGCCATTTTCAAGCCCGAAATCCCGGCGGAGGTGCTCATCTCGGCGGCGCGTGCGATCGCTGAGCACATTGACTGCGCCGCCGCCGCCCATTGGCACGCCTGGCTCGGCGCGCTCAGCAAGGTCGGCCGCTTCGAGATGACCGTGCTCATGCTAGACAAGCCCGCCCGCGGCGCGCTCGTGGCCATGTTCGACGCCCTGGCCAGCGCCCTCGCGCAGGCGCCGACGGATGCTCCCTCCGTTTCGGTGGCAGACCTGCGCAAGCTGCGCGCGTCCTACCTCGGCAAGGAGTGAGTAGCGCGTCGGAAAGGAGGTACCCGAGCGAGCACACGTGCCAGTCCGGAATCCCTGGCAGCGGTCGCGTGAGCGAAAGCGACTGAGCCCGACAGACACGTCATGTTTTCACTATGTTCTCACATGGGACTGCACGCTCCAAGCTCAGTTCAACCTCGCGGGTACCGTGAAATTTGATGCGCGGAGGAGTCAGCATGTGCTTATTCGATGTAGTTGTAGCGGGACTGAAGGGTACGACGCGGTCGACGCCTATGACCGGACCGGTGACTATGTCTGCGATTCGCCGGTACGCTGCCGTCGGCTGTCCGTATATTATCCGTAACCGAATCTCCTTCCGTATCATTGAATCTTCACGGATCACGCCTGACTAGACTCGAGGCGCAGCTCAATCGGTACTACCACGCCCGATCCGGAGCGCAGGATCGCTCGCCTCGTGTCGCCGAGGGAGGAGGGCGTCCGAACCGCAGGCAACGCACTCGCTGAGCTGGATGTGTGGATGGGCGTGACATATGCTGAGCGGCCGTTTAAGGAACCCGAACCCGGCCTCGAAGGCGGGGGCGGGGGGGGCGGCGGCGGCGCCTGCACTCCCGCGTGCGGCTGTGGGAGAGCGACCTCAGGCGCGGCGGTCGCCGGTCGGCGCAGCCGCCTCTCGGGCTTCGGCATGCTCGCGCGGTGTGCTGCAGCGGCCACGGCCGCGGCCGCGGCGACGCCTGTGCTCCCGCCCGAGTGCGGGCCAGCACTGGCCGCGCGTCGGCTGCTCCTAGCGGCGGCCGACTCCTCGTACGCCTTGCTCGCTTGGCGTGCTGCCGACATCTTGAAGAGGAGCTCGGAGTGCTTGCGACCCCACTCGCTCTCGAGCTTTCGCTCCATAGCTGCCTCCAGTATGGTGGTACGCACGCTCAGAGTGCTGCCGTCGGGTGCTGCCGTCCTCGGGCGCTGTAACGGGCCCTGCGGCCTCTCGCCTACCTGTGGCGAGCTCACTCGTCGGTTCCCGTCCGGCTCGTGGTCGCGCAGCGGGCTGGCGTCGCGCGAACTGCCGCCGCCGCCGCTTGGTAGCGCTGGCGCTGAGGTGCTGCTGTGAAGGCTCGATGATCTGCCCGAGCCGCGAGCCTGCGCGAGGGCCGTCGCGGCGCTCATCGGGCGCCGCGCGCTCGGCGGGGCGTCGCGCTCGGCGTCGCGCTCGGCGTCGGTCATAGCCTGCGGCGGTTCCCACGGGACGGTCTTCGGGGACAGGTAGGGCCGCGTGCCCTCTTTCCGCCCACCTGCCGCCCGGCTGCTGCCCATGCCCGCGCTTGTCGGTTTGCGCAGCCACGTGGGCTGTCCAAAGACCTCCTCAGCCCCAGCGGAGAGCGGCGACACCTGCTGAGGGGGGCGTCGACCACTTGCCTGTGCCCAGGTACTGGGCACGGGCGGCCGCGAGGCCACCGAAGAAGAGCCGGGATGTCCAGGAGACGCGAGGGGGGCGCTCTCGTCATCGTCTTCGTCCGCCGCGGAGGATGCCTCCGGGAGCACGCCGCGCGAGAGCAACTCGCCCTTCGCGTCTTGGATCCAAAGCTGCTCGCCGCCGCCTCCGCCACCAGCACCGCACGCCTCCTCGCGCTGCCGCTTGATGATCACGGAGCCGATGTTCGCATGCACCTTGAGTGCCCAGAGCTTGGCATGCGTGTCGCTCAGCGCCGCCTCGAGCTCGCGCACCTCGGCGCCGAGCGCGGCTAATGCGATTGTGTGCCCTTCGGCCGCGACGGCGGCTGCGACGATGGCCGCGGCAGCATCTGCGTTGGCGCCTGCTTGGGTGCCTGCGGCACCCCGCAGGCTCTGCGCCATGCTCCGATGGGCCGTGCTCACGAGGCGTGCAGCAGCTGCCTTGGCATGTGCCTCCTTTGAAGCCACCTGCGACGCCACGAGAGCCGCGGCGGCTGCCTTGTCGTGCGTGGCGCAGAGGGCGAGGGCTTCATCGGCCGCCTGCTGGTACGACTCGCACTCGGCCTCGAGCTCGTCAAGCGCCGCGGTGAGCGTGCGCGCCAGCACGAGCTCGTGCTGCTGTGACTGGCCCGCGGCCGCCACCGCCTGAGCCGCCGCCTGAGCCGCAGCCGCCGACTGCGCCTGCGCCGCCGCCTGCGCCGCCGCCGTCGACTGCGCCGCCGCCTGCGCCGCCTGCGCCGCCGCCTCGAGCTGCTTTACACGCGCCGCCATTGCCTCGGCCTTCGCCTCCGCCGCGCCCACGCGTTCGAGCATCTGGCGACGCTCGGCGTCGACGGCCGCGCGGCCCGCACGCGCCTCCTCCGCGGAGGCTGCCAGCGCGGCTTGCTCCTCAGCGCGCGCACTGGCGCGTGCGTGCGCGGCACCGAGGCTCTCATCGCATCGATCGAGCTCAATGAGCAGCACGGCGCTCAAAGCAAGTGCTTGGGCAGTGGCCTCGCGGCTGTGGGCCGCCACCCGGGCGTGCATCTGCCGACCACTCGCCTCGGCCTCCTCGAGTGCACGGCTGCGCCCGAGCGCCGTATCGAGCCGCTCGTACGTCTCCTCGAGCTGCTCTCCACTCGCCTCAAGCTCTTCGTCCGCCGCCGCCAGGCTCAGAGAAAGCACATTGCCATCAAAGGCCTGCCGCTGCAAAGCCGCCTCAGCCCTCGCCGCCGCCCCCTTCGCCTCGGCTAGCCTTAGCCCTATCTCTCGTTCTTGCTCATTCCTCGCCTCAACTGCCCGATCGACGCGCCGCCGCACCTCCGCCTCCATCTTCGCCTCCATCTTCGCCTCGGCGACAACCACGTCGGCCGTGCGCGCGAGCACGCCGTCGAGCCACGTGGCCACAAGCTCGCGATCCTTGGCCACAAGCTCGCGATCCTTGCGTGCGAGGAGCACCTCACTTGCGTGAGCTCTGCCCACGAGTGCCAAGACGGCGTTCACGCCGCCCTCCTCGTCGAGGAGCTCCTTCACCGCCGGCTCGAGTGCAGGCCTACTTGCCGCCTCCTGCGCTGCGGTTGTCGCCGCCTGCAGCTTCACCTCGAGCTCGGTAGCCCTCTGCTCGAGCTGTCGTTTCTCACTCGCGTGCTTCTCTTTGAGCTTTCGCACCAAGGCGGCGTCCTCGCTCGGCGGCTTCGCAGGCGCGGGCGCGGGCGCGGGCGCGGGCGCGGGCGCGGGCGCGGGCGCGGGTGCGTCTCGTGTCATGGTGGAGGCGTCCTTAGTCTTCGGCTCGATCGCGCCGCGGTCCAGGAACTTTTTGGCCGTTGATAACCGCCTGCGCTCGGGCGTCTTCGCTGTCACCGACGTGGTGGTGCTGCTGTCGACTTCGATCTCCTCGGACCAGACGGAGGGAGGCACGGGCAGCGGCACAGGAAACCTGCGCGTGCGCGTGATGCCAGCGATCTCGTAAGCATGCTTGAGCTCGACGTGGAGCATGTCGATGACGCGATCGCGCTCGTACAGGCCGTCGTGCAGGCTCTCAAACACGGACCGATGGTGCTCTGGCTCCGTCTGCGTCGCGCCCTCAGCGCATCGGCCGCCCGGCTGCCGCATGCGAGCCTCGTGTGTGCGCTTCTTAGCATCGAGCAGCTGCCCGTGCGCCTTGGCCAGCAGCGTCTTCGAGAGGCCCAGCTCGTGCTCGAGACGACCCTGATTCGCCACAGCCTCGCCGAGGGCTCTCTGCAGCTCGTCCTCGCTGCCCACACCTCCTGGCAGCGCCGGCTGACTCGCCGACAACGTGTCTATCAACGGCGAACCCGGAGGGGCTTGGGCCGCGTCACCCGGAGGGGCGTGGGCCGCGTCGGACGCCGCGGTGGCTCCTGGCGCGGTTTCGGGCGTGGCGTCAAACACCAGCCGCTTCGTCGAGGAGCGCCGAGGGCCCGCCCTCATGACCAAGTCGTCCATCTTATCGAGAGCCATCAGCATGGCCTTGGAGCTGATCTCGGAAGCCCGAGAGGTGTCCTCGCTCGCGCGCTCTAGCGCGTCGAGCGTCTCATCGAGCAGGCGCACAGTTGCGTCGTCGACCGACTCGAGCAGCAGCTTCCCTTCATAAGAACTGTGATCGTGGCCGTCTAGCATGTTGGTCACGTTCACCATGCGCGCGCGCTGCTCGAGAATGGCTGGAGACGGCGGCCCTGGCTGCACGGGCTCTTTATCAATGTCCACGTAGTCTGAGCCACCAATTTCCGAAGGGAGCGTCGAAACGAGGTAGCTCAACTCGTCGGCCGCAGCCTGTACCGCGGCTGCGCGTGCCTCCGCCGCCACGGCATCGACAGCTGGCAACGCCCAATGCGTGACCAGCTGTCGCTTGGCTGAATTGGGAGTGACCAAGTTGGTGTGATCCGCGCGTTGCGCGCGCAGCAACGCGTCCACTGGAAGCTCGTCCGAGAGGACGAGCACCATGGACGGAACAGTTGACGGAACCGGCGAATAGGCTCCTTAATCAGAAATCAGTCACACCGCTTATGGTCTTACTTGTAGATGTGGAGTCAGTTTTACAGTGCTCCCAGCACTTTTGGGTAGACTGAACTGATGTTTTCCACATGGGGACATTCCTAGGCGCTTCCAACGCTTTTGAACTCGTTCCTGTCACTTCCTGTGCCTCCTCGCCGTGAGCCGCGGGTCCCACGGGCGGTTTTCGATGGCACACCCCGTTCACCTTGCAAAGTTCGAGGCTGTGTCGGCCTCACTAAACGCGGCGTCGCCTTTGCGCGCCCTTTTCATGCGCATCGCTACGCATGACACGTCCATGACGTCCCTCGATTTCACAGCCGCGCTGCAGCAGGAGTTCATCCGCTGGCCGGAACCACGTCAGGTGGCTGCCCTGGCGCTGCTCATCGGCAACCCGTACGTCACGGTGATCAACCTTTCGGGCCTCACGCTCCCCGATGCGGGCGCCTCGGCACTGGCAGCTGCGCTCCACGCCGATGCAGGCGGGCGCGTCGAGGTTTTGAATCTGGAGAGAAACGACCTGCGAGAGCCTGGGCTACTCAACATCGTTGGCGCGTTGCAGTCGAACACGACGCTGCGTGAGCTGCGGCTCACCGACCAGCGCACGGCCGTCTCGACTGCGGTCGAAATGGCGCTCGCCGAGATGCTCGACAAAGGTGGAGCGAGGGCACTCATCAGACTTGGCATGCCGCTGCGTAACGACGCAGCGCGCCGCATGGCGAACGCTGCCCTCTTCCGTAACACGGACCGGCAGCGTCAGCTGCGCGCGGCGTCCTCGAAACAACAGAACCTTGGCATCGTGCCCGCCGCCGGTCCAATTGCCAGCAGTATTGCCGGCGGGGTAGCCGTCGCCAGTGCTGCTCAGCCGCCACTCGCCCTTTCTTCTGCGTCCGCCACCAACTGCGCATCTGCTAGCGCTCGTGCTGCCAAGACTTCCGCTATCGAGCGGGCCCGCGCCTCGCCGCGTGCCTTCTCCGCGCGCACCTCCTCGCAGCGCAGTGCCGCGGCGCCGATGCCCGACGAAATGATCCGGGCATCTGCTCCACCCGTGCAGCTCTGGCCACCGCCGCCGCCCTCAGCAGCCTCAAAATCGTCGCATCGCCCGTCGCCCACAACCTCGTGCATGCTGTCACCTGAGCTTTCGCCTCAGCAGCAAACCTTCCGGATCCAGGTAGCGCCCACGCCGATGCCACCGACAACCAGTGGCGAGGCGAGCGACACGCCGGCTGCTGCTGCTGGCTGCTTTGGGCTCTGCTTGTTCTTCGGCTGTGGGCGCAAGCACGCGAAGCGAGCGCCGGTGAGCCCTGTCTGCAGCCCCGTCGGTTTCCCCCTCGTCCTCGGCAACAGCCGGAGCGTCAACACCAGCGGAGGGAGCTTCTGGACACCGGCACAAACGCCGGCGGCGCCATCGACCGCCTCATCCAGCTGCTCCTCATCCAGCTGCTCCTCGAGCTGTTCCTTCCGGTCCGCCGACTTCATGGCCGCCTCGTCGACGACGGGGAGTGTCACGGGCGCACGCCTCTCGCCGCCACCGACCGCCCACACGTGTGGCTCTCTTGCGAAGACGGCAGAAGAGGCAGAGGAAGAGGCAGGGGCAGAGGAAGGGGCAGAGGCAGGGGCAGGGGCAGAGGCAGGGGCAGGGGCAGAGGCAGAGGCAGAGGCAGAGACGACTGCAGCAGCGACAGCGACAACGTCAACCAAGGCATGCAATACAAAAGGACGTTCCGGCAGCGCTCGGCCGACCCTGAACCCTCGGAGCTCCTCGCCTAGAAAGTTGGGCGGCAGTGATCCAAAGCTCGACGCCAGTACACCTAACATGACACGCCCGACGGCTGCCTCGCTCCTCATCTCCCCCTTCAAGCTGTTCCTCCGTTCGCCGCCGCCCGCCAAGCCCGCCAAGCCCGCGACGCCACCAGTGGTGGTGCCGCGTGCGCCTCTCGCGCTGGCGGCGGCAGCGGCGGCGGCCCCAGCCTCGACGAGCCCGCGTGCGTCGTCGCCGCGTGCTTGGACGCCCCGTGGCACGGCGGTAGCGTTGCCGGTGGGTGCGCAACGGCTGGGTGTGCCGGGCGCGCAGCGCTTGGGCTTTGACCCCGCCCGCCTTACGGCCGCCGAGATGACGGAGGAGCAGCGAGCGGCCGCCGCGGCCTTCGGCGAGCTGCTAGCGGCTAAGGAGGCAGCCGACGTGCTTCATGCGCACGCGGCGCTGCTGACGGCGCTCCACATCGACGTGCTAGGACGGCGCGGTAGCAGCGTGCTCACCGCCGACACGCCGTCGCTGCTGCCGCTGCTAACTGAGGCACTGATGCCGCTTCTCCCGCATCGTTCACGCCAGCTCCTCGCACAGCTGAGCAGCCGCGCGGCGCGGGCGCAATACTCGGCAGCCGACATGGACGCGCGAGGTCAACGGCTGCCGAGAGAGGCGGCGCGGCGACGCGCGGTCATCATCGGCGGCGGCCCGATCGGCCTGCGCTGCGCCATCGAGCTCGCTTTCCTCGGTCTGCGCGTGGAGGTGCTCGAGAGCCGCGAGCGCTTCGGCCGGCTGCAGGTACTCCATCTGTGGGAATGGGTCGAGCTGGATCTCATTGATCTGGGCATCAAGTTCATCGATCCGTCTATCTTTAGCGGCGCCGACTTTCGACATGTGCAGACCTCGCAGCTGCAGCACTCCCTGCTCAAGGTCGCGGTGCTCCTTGGGGTGACTGTGCGTTTCAACTGCAAGGTCGCAGACCCGCGCTCGCTACAGAGCTACCTCTCTGCCTCCTTCTTCACGCCGCGCCCACCGTCGCCGCGCAAGCCGGTTGCGATGGCGTTGCACACAAAAAGCGACTCGAGCAGCGCGCCAGCGCCGCGTTCGCCGCTCGGCATGCTCCACAGCGATGCGAGCAATTCGCGCACTGGCGCGCGCTCGGTTACCAGCGGCGCCACCTCGAAGAAGCGCTCTGGCGGCGGTGTGGACGAGCGTCGCGCACGAGCGATGGCGCCCAAGGGCGGTGCTCCGGGTGAGCCTCCGGACGTGCTCGTGGACGCGACGGGTGCGCGTTGCGAGCTCTTCGAGAAGCTCGGCCTCACGCAGCTCTCGACCCGCTTCGCGCGCGCGACGTGCATCGTGGTGCACCTGCAGAACCACAAGACGGTCGAGGAGATGCGTCTCCCGGAATCGACCTGGTCGCAGCAGTACCACCAACAGACCTTCGCACAGCTCGCCCGGAACGGCTGCGTGCTTCAGAACATCGTGTACTACCGCAGCAGCGGCAACTTTGCCGACTGCGCCACACACTATTTCGTGATGACCTCGGATCTGGAGGCGCTCATGGTCGCGGGTGCAGTGCGTTCGCTCAGCGTGCCCGAGCCGACGTCGCGCGAGAACGTCGACCGCTCTAAGCTCGAGGCGTATGCGCGCCAGGCCATCAGCGCTTTCGTGCCTGCGCTCGCGCAGCAGCCACTCGTCCCCGATCAGCTCCAGATCTTCGACTTCTCGGAACGCAAATCGTCCAACCGCGCGGCGATCCTTGTGCCCGGCGCCACGCTTGGCGGCTCGCCCGCTTCTCGCGTACTCGTGACGCGTGTGGGCGACGCGCTGCAGGAGCCCTTCTGGTGACTGATGACCACTGATGACCCTTGATGACCACTGATGACCCTTGATGACCACTGATTGCCACTGATCACTTCTGATGATCACTGCTCGGCTCTGTCGAGTCGCTCCAGGCCCGAAGGCCTCGGCATCAACCGCGGCTTCTTCCACGTACTCGACTGTGCTGACATGGTGCAGGGCTACTCGGTGCTCCGCCGGTACGGCGCGCGTATCTCCGACGCCGAGTACCAAAAGCTCCTCGACCGGCGCGAGGCGCTGTTCGCGTACACGAAGCGCTTGAGCGGCGTCAACCGGCTGACCGAGCTCAAGGCGCCCACAGACGCCGCGGACAAGAAGCAGTTTGCGTACGCCATCGACCCGTACACACGGTACGCCTTGCTGCCCCTGGACCTGCCGCCGCTGCCCCAGCCCGCCGTCCTCGAGGAGGAGGCCGATAAGCGCTTCTTCCGCATCTAGTCGTTGTGGCCATCGGGTGGCCATCGGGGAAGACGTGAGCGACTCAAGGGTAGCGGCCACGAGGTGGTACCTTGGGTTGGAAGAGGAGAGACAAGAGACAACGATGGCGCCCTTGTGCCCGCGAGGAGCGCGGGCAGGCGGTGCGACGTGTCGATGGAGCCGCCAGAGCACCGTGATGGCGGATGCTGGCATGCTGCCAATGTGCAGGGATGGCGTGTATCCTCTCACGGTGGAGAGCCTGAGCGTGCGCGCCGGACCTTGGAGGCTTGGCGCAGCCGCGTCGTGGTCTGCCGGTGGGAATTGGAGCGCTATGCGAGTCGAGTCTCGAGATGATTCACCGTTCGGTTTAGAGCGGCGGGTTGCCGGTTCGCCCTTCCGCCCCGCCCGGCCGGTCGCACGACGGCACGTGCGAGCAGCACGTTTTAATACCGCGGTACAGGTGTATTTGAAGAGTATTTGAATATCGTGTGTACGATTGGAATAAAAATGGCGGGGCCCGGGGCCGCCCAGGCCGCAGCGTCCGAGGCGAGGCGGCGCCCCTAAGGCGCCCTTGCCCCGGGCCGCGGGGCGGACCGGGCTGAATTGTGAATAGAAACCGGGGCGCCCGGCGGCGGGGCGCTCCTCGTCGCACACTGTCACTGATGTATGGACGCAAACGACCGGAGACGCTCACCGACCGAGTTGCGCGACGATGAGCGGATCTCAAGACCCTAGCCTCTCGTCGCGACTCGCGCGATGGAACCGCTGTCGTCTGTGCCGCTCAGAGGAACTGCCTGAAATCCAAATCTTTGATCGGGCTGTCGGGTGGCGTCATCACTGTGTAGGGAGGCGATTGCAGGATGGTGGAGCCGGCGCGCGTTCTGGCTGCCATGATGCTCCCGGGGACTTCATACATCGAGGGTAGGCGCGCGGCTGGCGCGTCCGGCGAGCCACCGACCTCGCTTGGGTGCACCCGGCCGGGCACGTAGCGCACGCTCGTGCCCACCCACATGAGGTTGGGTTGGTGCCACAGGGTGCCGTCTGCAAGAGGCCTCGAGGGCGCGAGGGCGGCCGGCGAGGGCGGCTCGGCGCCGGGAGGTCGACTTGCGACGGCCCGGGCAAGCGCAAGGACGTCGCCCTCCTGACGGCGACGTTTACCTGGAGGGCTGATGCTCGCCGGGGTGGTGGGCACGGGCGTGGCCCTGTCCGAGCGAACGACTCCACCCGGCAGCAGCGGTTGCTCATCCCCTGGCAGCGACCCGAGTTTGCTGGGCGTGGCGAGCAAGTTGGATGTGCCCTCTCCAAACACGAGCAGCGGCGACTCGGACTCGTCAGAGCCCGCGTCGGAGTCACCGCTGCTCCCCGCCTCAGCTGGCTGGGCATAGCGTCTGCAGCAGCAGCGTAGGAAGCAGAACCCAATCATCATGAGCAGCGTCGCAAGTGTGAGCCAGCGGGCCCATGGCGACCAGGCAAGCACCTCGGCGCGCACGGCAGCGCGCACGTACTCCGATTCGTGCCGCGCGAGCGATGCGTAGTCGCCGCCGCTCATTGCGTGCTCCATGCTCACCAGCCCGTGCTCGAGCCCGTACGCCAAGCCCTCAGCGCCGTGCCACACGACATTGAGCTCATGTGCCGCGAGGTGCTCGACGATCGGTAGCTCGTGCGACAGCGCGCTGCCTACCATCTTGAGCGCTCCCGGATGCAAGGGCGGCGCGGGCGGTAGCGAGGGCGGGCGCGACGGTGCGGGCGATGGCGATGGCGAGGGTATCGATGGTGACGGCGGCAAGGTTGGCGGCTGCGGCGAGCTGGGCGGGAGAGTTGGAGAGGGCGGTGGACGCGAGGGGGGCGGCGGCACGGTCGGCGAGGGAGGGGGCGTCATTGGGCTCGGCGGCGGCGGTGAGGGTAGCCATGGTGGAGACGCCGGTGCCGGCGATGGCGAGGGCGGCGGCGGGAATGGCAAGGGCAACCATGGAGGCAACGGCGGCAGCGACGGCAAGGGAGGCGATGAAGGTGGAGGAGAGGGCGGTGGTGGCGAGGGCGGCGGTGGCGGCGGAGGCAATGGCGGTGGTGGCGAGGGCGGCGGTGGCGGCGGAGGAAAGGGCGGTGGTGACGAGGGCGGCGGTGGCGGCGGAGGTAAGGGCGGTGGTGGCGAGGGAGGCGGTGGCGGCGGACTCTTTGGCGAGGGCGGTGGGTGATCGGGAGGTGGCAGCGGTGGGGGGGGTCGCGGCGGTGGCGCGGGCAGACTTGGCGGCGGGGGCTGACTGGGCGGCGCGTAGGGTGGCTCGGGCGGGCCTGGGTTGATGACGAATGTGACCTTCAGCGCATACCCTGTAAACAACTCAACGCCGCCAAGGAGTAGCAATCCAGCGAGTGCACACAGCACGCCAACAAGCCAGTGCGGCCACGGCAGCGGGCGCGGCGGCGGGTTCAAGCGCGCCATCTTCGAGGACGAGGCCGGGTCAAGCGGCAAGTCGGTTTGAGCCCACCGGAGCTTCGGTACCTCATCGCTGCTGGTCGAGGCGACTGGAAGGTCGTTGTCGAATAACGACGCGCCCCCCTCCGCCATATTCCAATTGTCGAGTGCCGGCGGGCTCAGTACTGGTGTATCCGAGCTTCTCTTCAAGCGGGAGTCAGCGGCACTCCTGGTACGAGCCCGCGTCCATGACAAGTACAAGCCCGACGCCACGTCAAGTGGCACGAGCAGCTCGTGCGACGCGCGCGCCGCAAGTCGAATCTCGCTCAGCGTGTGACACTTTGCGGTCTTCAGCGCCTCGGCCGGGCTCTTGGCTCGCGCCTCCTCGATCGTGATGGCGGGTACGGATCCAGATTGTTGAAGCTCGGTGAGAAGCCGTACGCGAGTGCGTAAGGACAGCGTGCGGAACGAGTCGGCGGTTCGCGCAAGTCGCGCCGAAGACGGTCGCGCTCGTCTCGCCGAAGACGGAATCGCGAATGGCGGCACCATCCGTGGCTCCATCTTAGATCTTTCGGCAGTTTTGGAAAGTAACTCAAACGGATTTCGCTCCCCCCCCCCCCATTGTGTTAGTCCGCATGCGCCATCCGTATCCATCGGGCCGGCCCGAAGTCCCCATTAGTGTCGACATTAGTGGCGTGTGCGCATCTTGTGCGCGTGCGGGTCGGTGCACTCGATCGGGTCGTTCATTTTGCGCAGCAGCACCTGCGTCGGGTGGAGCTCCCGCTCGGCGGTACGGATCAGGTCGGGCACGGCGCCTGCCGACGGGTTCGTTTTGGTGCGCGTGAAGCCAGATGTCTCCACCTTGATGTGAGCCCCGTCGACCGGCTTGGCACCGCGCGCGGCCGCCAGGTCGATCAGCGTGGGCGAGCGCGCCACCAGGTCGCCATACTTGTCCACCTTGAAGTTGGCACCCGGGTACCCGATCGAAGAGATCATGTAGTGCGACTCAGCGTCCACGGGTGGCGAAGTCCGTTCGAGCTCGTTGTTGCCGATCGCGAAGCCCGATGTCATCTTGCGGCCGGAGATACGCTCGGGCAGGCTGTACGGGTCGGGCGCGGGCGAGACCGCGACCTCGGGCTCGACATACACGAACCCGCCCGTGAGCATGTGCGCGCCGTGCGTCGCCGCGCCGCGCGTGAACCCGGTCTTCTCGGGCGGCGCCGGGCGCATCGGCGCCGTGGTGACTCTGCTCGGATGCGGCACCGCGATGTCGCCAAACTTGTCGGCGACCTGCATGCGCTCGCGCGTCATGATGCCTAATTTGCCCCAGCGTGCCGTGTCCGGATCGATATAGTCGGTGTGCGTGAGCGTCTGCGTAGCCCAACCGCTCATCTTCTGATCCTTGCGGCTCACAGTGAACATTGCGGAGGCTGCCAGTTCTGCGGCCTCGTTCAGCGCGCCGTATTTCGGAATGGCCGGCGTGGAGTAGGCGAGTGCGGTCGTCGGGGGCTCCGCCGGCTCCGGCCCACGCGGGTGCCGCACGCCGAGCGGCACCCCGATGGCGTTGAAGTCTGCTGCCGGGTCATGCAGAGGAAACTTCCAGTTTGTGGAGCCACGCACGTTCTGCTTCCTGTCGAGTATGTAGCGCCACGACGGTTCGGCCGTGCGCCACGTGCCGTCGTATGAATAGAACTTGTCCCGCAGCCCATCCGGCGCTGAGGGGTCCCACCTGGAGGTGGCCATGCGCGTGGAGGAGGCCACCAAGGGGCCAACACGTCCAACCGCGTAACGACTAGACACATGAACTGTTCACAGTAAGGCCGAACAATAATGAAGACCACACTGAGTCACGGGGAAGTGTATCATCGCCTTTTACAAGTAGACTGTGAAATATGGGCCCAGGGGGCGAGGGCTGGGGACCCGCTTTTCTTTTCGTCTCTCTATACAAAAACTTGCACCCAGACCCGGCCTCCCACGCAGCCGGGCGAGTCGGCGGCGGGCGCAGCTCCTGC
>Ga0180443_101395_pt1 | contig 14992 bp, 9 predicted proteins | sample ChrtobMetP5_32mM_FD_119753 | JGI IMG/M metagenome (GOLD analysis project Ga0180443, IMG submission 119753) | Chrysochromulina tobin associated microbial communities from unialgal haptophyte culture, Seattle, Washington, USA - P5_32mM MetaG | ecosystem: Host-associated > Algae > Haptophytes >... | reverse complement strand
GCCCGCGAGCGGAGAGCACGGCGCGAACACGAGCTCGAGCATCGACTTCTCCTCGTCGTAGTACTCCTTGCACGTCGTCGACATGTCGGCGTACACCGAGAGCAGCGGCGAGCGCGAGAAGCATAGCCCATCCACTGACCGAAGCTTGCGATCGAACCAGATGTGCACGTTGATCACCGGAATGCCCTCGAGCTCGTCGAACTGGCGGAAGTAGGGCATCGTGGACCAGCGAGCCGGTACCAGCCGCTTGAGCACATCTACGGGCATGGCCGACACGTAGATATCCGCCGTCACTATCGAACCATCCTGCATGCGCAGCCCTTGTACCGAGCCGTCCTCTTCGCGGGTGAGTATCTCGGCGACCGGCGCGTTGGTGCGCACCTCGCCGCCGCGCGCCTCGATGTGCGCCTTCATCGGCGCGCACAGCCGGTCGGGCTGGTTGCCGTCCAAAAAGGCGGTCTGCGAGCCATCGGCCTCATTGATGAAGCGGTTCATCGCGGTGAGCACCACGGTCATCGAGAGCTTGTCGGGATCAATGAAGTCGAGCGCCTTGCCCATCGCAATGAAAATCTCGTCGTTGATGCGTCTCGGCATTCCGTACTTCTCCATGAATTGTAGCACCGAGAGCTCGTCCTGCGCGTCGATGAACGACTGGCCCTCGGTGAGCATCGGCAGCAGTCCAGGCACCATCCGGAGTTTCTCTTCGATCGTGAGCATCTCGGTGTTGCTCAGGATCGCTGCTGCCATGTTGAAAGGCGCAGGGACGTTGGGCGGGAAGTTGAAGCTCGTAAACTCGCCAGGTCGCTCTTGCATGGCAAATGTCATCTTGTGATCCTTCCACTGGAGCCGGTCTTCAATGTCCAGTTCCGCGAACATGTTCATCATGTTCGGGTACGCGCCGAAGAAGATATGCAGACCGGTCTCAATCCAGTCGCCGTCCTCATCCTGCCATGCTGACACCTTGCCACCCAAAAGGCCGCGCGCCTCGAGCACGAGCGGCTCGTGACCGGCGTCCGAGAGGTATTTGGCGCACGATAGGCCGCTGAGGCCGCCACCGATGATGGCCACCTTCTGCTTCTTGCCAGCTTGAGCCGTCGCCGCCGCGCAGGCTGTCAGCTTTTGCGACAGAGCAGTGGCTTCGCGATAGTTGTCAGTGAGTTTGATGCGCGGAGGTGTTGGGCGCGTTAGCGCCGCCGACGCGAAGCCCGTTTGGCAATCGCGTCCATGTAGGCCACTGAGCAGCATGAGTTTGACGACATGGCGGTGACGACGAGCGGCGGTCGCCATGTATCGGGCTCACGAGCACCCAAGTCCGGGAAAGGAAATGCGAGCTGCGATCCTGCGGCCAATGGAATATAGACACCAGATGAGCCGGTGAACCCCGAACTTCCACATCGCAAGGCATCCTACCGGTACGCATGGCGACGTGCTCCGATATGACGTACCCCGCGGGCACCTTAGTAGAGGTCTTCCACCGATTAGAGCGCGACGGCGAGGGCTACTTCCCCGTGTCTAACCTTGCGGCTCGCTGCTTGAAGCCACGATTTGGGATGACCGACGGCTGGGTGATCGCCAAGGTCCTCGAGGACTGGCCGCCACCGCAGGGTGCGCAGAATGGGAAGGGCGCGCGTCCTTGCGTGCGCGTCATGCACACAGGCCAGCTGTGGGCTGATCGCTACGGCCAGACTCTCAACCCGGAACGCGAGCGCGACATGATCATGGACTATCCACAATGTGACGTGCGGCCGCTGCCCGTCCCAGGCGAGCCACCTTATGTGCCAACGCTCTCCCTGCTCGTCGTACGCTGGGGCGGCGAGGAGACGCAGTTCAATGTGGAACAGTGGGGCTCCGCCAGTGCCTCCACCTCCTCCGCATACGTGAGCGCCTTTGTGGACTCGACCATCTACCCTGTGCTCGGGCCTGACTATGAGGTCTTCTCCGTGTTCGTCACGAGTGGCTTCGACCTGGCACGGATTGGGCCGGCGTCGCTGTGCCAGAGCCTGCGCGGCAAGCACCGCGCGGCGTGCTATTTCCTGTGGCCCGTCATGCACCAGGATGGCGAGGTGCACGAGAGCGGTATGCTCGATCAGTCGCTCTACTTCGACGCTGTCCGGACTTTTGAGGCCGCGGGCTTGTGCACTCGCTTTCCGCACCCGTCGCAGCTGTACCGCACGCTGCTCGCAAAGGATTGGCAGCCGACCCTGTGCCTCTTCCCCAGCCTGCGCATCCCACCAGCCGTCATGGTGAACCGCGCCACTATCACCGCCTCGCCCAGCCGTGCCGCCGCCCTCTGCCTCGACGCACTCGCGGCCGTTCGCGCGCGCCGGTACCGTGACACGGGCTCTGGAGACGCCGCGCAGAAGAAGATGAAGCGGGGCAAGGCGAGCAAAGAGGAGCCGCACGCGCTCCGAGTGGAGGGTTCGGAGGTGCGCCGAGGCGTGTCGAAGCTCTGAGGACCTCTGAGGACCTCTGAGGACCTCTGAGGACCTCTGATGACCTCTGATTGCCTCCCTCATCAGGTGCGCCGAGGCGTGGCTAAGCTAGGGTACGCTTGGGAGGCGGCGCACGTGCGGATCTTCAGGGGAGAGTCGCAGCTGGGCACTGCGCTGGTCGAGCTCGTCACGAGTCCTGCAGTGACGAACAGCGCGGTGATTGTGCAGGACTTTGCGCGCAATGACTTCGAGCTGCGCCAGTTTGTGATCAACGGCAAGATCGTGCACAAGGTCTACACCAACTTTGCGTGGGTCGACGCGGACGGTTACATGCGTGAGTTCGTGGTCAAGGGACGCGAGGACGCCGTTCGCGACTGGATGAGCGGCGACGACGCGGCGATGGCGCAGGCGGAGCGCAAGGCGGCGAAGCTGGTGACGGCATGGCTGGCGTGGTTTCGCACGCAATCCGTTGAGTCGCTCCCCGGCGTTCGGATGGACATCCTCATCAAGCGCGTCGGCCCAGGTGCCGCCGAGGTGTTCACACTCGAGCTGACGGAGCTCGGCTTCTCCATGCTGGGCGTCGAGAAGCTGCCGCCCCTCGTCTTCAGTGCGCTGCTCGCATCGTGCTTCGACGACACGGGACCGACGCTCGAAGAGGTCCGCAGACTCACCGACGGCGCCGCCAGGCTCCAAGCGATGGCGCCGCACACACGCCGCGGCTTCCGCGACGGAGCGGTGTTGGGCAGCAAGCGAAGCCACGCGGAGGCGAACCTTGGCTCGGCCGGTGGCGGCTCAGAAGCGGCGGACTGATCAGAGCTGCGAAGGATCTTCGCCGCCGCGGCGATTCCACTTCGCACGATGTGTGTGTGTTCTGTTTATAAAACACACATGACGGGTCTCCTGTGTCAGCTCAATAATAAAGTCTGCGTGACGAGCTTGTGGTCCGGATAGCATTTCATTTCCAATATGCGGGCACAGACGCCGTCGGCTCACAACTTTTCTCACTACCGTCGGAGTTAACAACTTTTCTCCCGACGGAGGTTGAGGTGCCGCGCTCGGCGGCTCCTTTGGCTAGTCGCCATGCCAACCCCAGCGCGGCTCCTCCAGCTCGCCTGCCTCTCGGCGATCCTCGCACCCGCACACACGCAGAATGCGACGCAGAATGCGACCGACTCGTTCGCGAACATCACCTGCGCTGTCAACAACACCGAGCTCGACCTGTGCTCCCCGGAACCTGCCGAGGAGCAGTGCGGTGAGCTCTGCGCGACCCCCCCCGCAATCGAGGATACGTGCGACGAGCTCTGCGCGACCCCCCCCGCAATCGAGGATACGTGCGACGACCTCTGCCCCCCCTCGCCCCCGCCGCCGCCGGCGTGCAACCCCCTCGACGGTCTGTGTGGGCCGCCCCCTCCGCCAGCGTGCATCGGCATTCTGTGCGCGCCGCCCCCTCCGCCGGCGTGCAACGACATTCTGTGCGCGCCGCCCCCTCCGCCGGCGTGCAACGACATTCTGTGCGCGCTGGCCAACCCCCCGCCGGCACCAGTGGGCTGCGGCATCGACGCCCTGTGCGGCCCGCTCCCCGACGAGATCGCTCCATGCAACGACATTCTGTGCGCGCCGCCCTCACCCCCGCCGGCGGATGCGGGCTGCGGCATCGACGGCATGTGCGGCCCGCTCCCCGACGACGATCTCGTGGAGTGCATCGGCATGCTCTGCACGCCGCCCTCGCCGCCGCCGCTCACGTGCCTCATCGACGTCTTCGAGGCCCAATGCGGCGCAACGCCGCCGCCGCCTCCGCCCCTTCCGCCCTTTCGGCCGTCGACCACTTCGGCCCCCATCCTTAACATCATTACCTTCACGGCGGTGGTGCCAGGAACGATCGACACTTTCGACCAGGAGGGCTTCAAGGCTGCCCTCGCGCGCACGATGGTACGCCAAGGCGTCACCGCCGCGATGATCCGGCTCAGGGTCGAGTCAGCGTCAGTGCGTGTGACAAGTCAGATCATCGACCCTCCAAACGCTGCCGCCGTCTTCAACACACTTACAGCGATCACGACTAGCGCTCAGACCCTTTCCAATGCCCTCGGCGTTCCCATCGCCAGCATTGCTCAAGCACCCGCGACTGTCAGGATCCAGGCGGCGCCCCCCTCGGCGCCTCCCCCCCCTCCCCCCCCTCCTCCGCCCCCTCCGCTTCCCACTACGATCTTTTCGGCGATCGTCGCAGCCGCAGGGCTTTCGACGGGCGGCGCGATCGCGATCGGAGTCGTACTGGGCTCAGTCGTACTCCTGGCATCGTGCATATTCTACTATGTCAAGTACGGCAGGAAAGGCAATGCTCCCAAACCACCTTTGCCAGCAAAGAGCATTAAGAAAGAGACACCCTCCGCTGACAAGGAAAGCAAGGGCACGGTCATCTCCTCGTCTGTCGATATCGAGATGGCGGGCGTACTCACGGGTTCCAATCTCGACGTTAAGCCAAAGGACGACGCGCCTGGTTCCATCCCGCCTTCGTCGCCGACCTCCGAAGAAGGCGCACCCGCAATTGCACCTGAAGGCTCTATTGAACTCACCGAAATCAAGAGTTCGCCTCCTACCGGTCTGCCCCTCCCCGAAACCCAATCTGCAGCCGACGTCTCCTCCGAAATCTCGAACAGATTGGCCTCCTTCTTCAATCCATTCTCACCGAAGTCGCCGGCCACGGGGCGAGGCGAGGACGTCCTTGCCTGAGCTGAGTCACAGGCGTTTTCAGCGAGCGAGCAAGCAGCGAGCGAGCTGTGCGCCCACGTCAATGATGATGAAGCTTAGATCAGGCGAAGGACTGCGCTGGATGAGGCCACGCGATGGTCTCTGCCCTGGTAGAAAGAAGTGGGGTGTGAAGGCCGCCTCAAGGTGAAGCCGGAAAAAGGCTGGCTGACGGTGCTCCGCGGCTGATCTTGCCGGCTCAGGGATGGGTGAGGGCGAACGCAGATCGACTCCGTCGAACACTCGAAACATATTTTTCTTCTGTGTGTTTCGTTACGCGACTGTGATATTAAGCGATGCGTTGGCGAGACAGTTCACATTCAGCGTTCCACAGTCGACAGTCTCGACGCCTCTCGCGCAGTCGGCCTATCTGTATCTCGTCGTCTCGAGACTCAGTGCCGCAGACTCGACGCTCGCGGAGCAGGCTCGTCCCACCTGTGTATGACTGTCGTGTCTCGACGCTCGTCCCTGTGTGACTGTGTTGACACGCGCGTGGCACACCGACGCGCGCATCGAGGGGTGCACCGACCGCACCGTCTATGGCGCCTCTTCACCCACCACCTGCCCTTGCCACCTGCGCCTCATGTCGCTCGCCGAAGCTCGCCGCAGCGGGCGCCACGATGGCGCCGGCGTGGCGCGCCGCGCCGCGTCCGCCGCCGACCCCGCGCGCGTCCCGGGCGAAAGCCAAAAAATCTCATGTAAACGCGCCCCACGGGTCGCGGTTGTTCGCGCCGCTGTACTGACGCTTCACACTTTCAACGCCGTATCCGGATACAGTACATGTACTTGAAGAATTCCTCATCAGGCCTGATCAGGCAACGCTGTAATCTACTGCAGTAATCTACAAGTATGTTGGGGCGCCCGGCAAGTGCGCGAGGATCGCCGCCCACGACGGTGCCGGTCAAACGTGTAACCAGCGCGCGCTCGCCTACTGTCGCTGCTACCGTCGTGGCAAGATTCATGGACTCAACCCCCGTCCGGAGCACCGACTCGGTCACCGTCGCAGTGCGTGCCCGTCCTCTCGGGAAGGCTGAGGGCGAGGTGGCGATGACGTTCACGCCAACCTCAATCGTCATTTCGCCCGGCGAGAAGGGCGAGCAGCGCTACCACTTCGACTCCGTCTACGATGGCTCGGCCTCGCAAACGCAGATCTATGCCGATCTGGGCGCTCCCATCCTGCGCAAGGCGCTCGAAGGCTTCAATGGCACCATCTTCGCATACGGCCAGACAGGGAGCGGCAAAACCTTCACCATGTCGGGCGGCGAGAGCGTCGGCGGCGGAGCGCTGGGCATCGTGCCGCAGCTGGGCGACGAGCTCTTCTTCCTGGTTGATCAGATGCTCGAGCAGACGCCCGACACCAAGTTCCTGCTCACGGTGAGACTTTCCACGAGACGGGCACTGTGATTGCGCCTGATTGATACTGTGATTGCAACTACTGATGGTGTGATGGCGCCGGATGGCAGGTGAGCTACCTCGAGATCTACAACGAGATGTGCGTCGACCTCCTCGTGCCGACCGCCGCTGCTTCCCGAGCACTCGAGATCAAGGAGCATCCGCAGCTTGGGGTTCACGTCAAGGGGCTGACGGAGGTGCCTGTGCGCGCGCGCGCAGACCTGATGAAGCTGGCCGCCGATGGCGGCGCGCGGCGCGTCACGGGCGAGACCCAGATGAACGCGCGATCGAGCCGCTCGCACGCCATCATGACGCTGCACATCCGGCAGCAGCGTTTGGTCCCCCCGGTGCAGTGCGGCGGCGGACCGGAGGACGGCACCGGCTGCGCAGTCGACGGGAGCAATGGCGGCGGCCGCAGCGGAATAGGCGATGGCGGCGGCGAGGCGCGCAAGCTCGAGGTGTCCGCCAAGATCAACCTGGTCGACCTCGCTGGCTCCGAGCGTGCCGCCAAGACGGGCGCCGAGGGCCAACGGCTAAAGGAGGGTATTCAAATCAACCAGGTGCTGCCCGTGCTTACCCTCTGATGTGCCCTCGTATGTCTTGCCGCCTGACTTGCCGCCTGACTTGCCGCTCCCAATCGCCCAGAGCCTCTCGGCCCTCGGCCAAGTCATCTTGGCGCTCGCAGAGCAAGCCAAAGCTAAGGGCAAGGGAGCTGCCGGCGGCGGCGGCGGCGGCGGCGGCGGCGGCGGCGGCGGGCGCACTTTCGTACCGTACCGCAACTCGAAGCTCACGCGCGTGCTGCAGGAGTCGCTCGGCGGCAACTCGCTCACGGTGATGATCGCATGCATCTCGCCTGCGGAGGCGCATCTCGAGGAGAGCATGACTACGCTTCAATACGCGGATCGGGCCAAGGCCATTCAGCTCCGCGCGGTCAAGAACGAGCACGTGAGTGAGGTGGGCAGGCTGCGTCAGGAGGTCAACGAGCTGCGGCGCAAGCTCTCCGCCCGGCTTGGCGCGAGCGAGCAGAGCGAGGACGACCGCGAGGAGCTCGCGGCGTACCGCTCGCAGATTGAGCTTTATGAGCAGAAGCTCCAGAATTCATTTGAAGAACGCGAGGCGGCGTGCGCGGCGCTCTTGGGACGCGAGCGGGCGCTGCGCGAACAAGTGGCCGCACATCACGCGCAGCGGCGCGCCCAACTCAGCACGAACGTGCACACACACGGCCGTTGGATGGAGCTCCTCTGGAGGGCGAACGTGGCGTGGCAGCAGCGCGCCGTCACCGTGGACGAGCTTCAGAATCTCGAGTCCGAGATCCGCACGTCCGAGGAGCGGTGGAGTGGCGTGGTGCGCTACACGACGCTCGTGCTCGAGACGCTGGGCGAGGCGACCTCGCAGCTAACCTCGATGGCAAGCGGCAGCGGTGTCGCGGCCGCAGAGCTGCGCGCCGAGCTCGTGAGCTTCGTCGATCTGAGCGCGACCATCGACCTGAGCTCCGCTGACGGCAAGCGCGCGCTCGGCAGCCTGGGCTCACACGAAGCCTCGACCCTCCACGTGGCGCGTCAGATGGTGCTTCGTCTGTGCTCGCTGCGCACGCAACTCGAAAAGGGGAGAGACTACCGGAAGGCGTGCGTCCAGCTGCACGGGCAGCTGCAGGCGCGGCTGGTATCCGAGCGGGCGCAGATGATGGCGGGCGCGAGTGCCGGTAACCATTTGGGTGCCATGCTCGCCATGGTGCCGACGGCGGCGGGTGGCGACGGCGGCGGCACTGGAACCGAGGAGGACGTGCGCGAGGCATGCGAGGATCTTGAGGCGATGCGCATCGCGTCTCGTCGGCGCCTCCGCGAGCTGCATCGCCTGGCACGCGCAGGCGCCGTGGTGGGCGCGGGCTTGCGCGACGTGGGCATAGGCCTCAGCGGTGCGTTGCGTACGGAGGCCGAGCAGCTGCGCAGCCCGCCGCCCTTCGCCGAGTCGGAGCGTCGGCGCTCGCAGCGGCTCGCGCGTTATGAGGAGGCGGCGAATCTCGCGGCGGAGATTGAGGACGAGGTGCAGCTCTCAGTCTTTGCCGAGGACGACGACGACGACGACGACGACGACGACGACATCGACGACGCCGACGACGCCGACCGTGGCGGCCGGGTGGTTGCCGCAGCCGGCGCGTTGTGCGGGCCACGGGCGGCCGGGGGCGGCACCAGCAGCGCCGCGCGTGGCGCCGATCGCAGCTCGGGCTCGGATGCCTGGAAGGCCGCGACGAGCAGCGGCTCGCTAGCGCCCTATCTGCTCCCTGACGGCCTCGCCTCGCCGCCCGCCTCCAGCGGCGACAGCGGCGGCGTCGCCGGCGCGCGTCAGCAACTGAGGGGGCGCAAGCTCTCGCTGGCAGCCGTTGCGGCGCCAAGGGCGGCAGCGGCGGACGATGCCGTGGCACGCGAGGGTGACGGCTCGGGCAGTGCGGAGCTTGCGTGGATAGAGAGGTTGCTGGGTGGGCTCGTCGTACTCGAGCGCTGTGCCGGGCACCGCTTGCTGCACCGTGAGCAAGGGCGCTGGGCAAGCAAGGAGGGCCGCCCCCTGCCCGTCATCGGGCAACCTCAGCCGCCGCCGCCGCCGCTCCTCGCCCACGGCGAGGTGGCACCTTCCTCGCCTGCTCGGGCCTCGACGGTGGCACTGCTGTGCAGCGTGGCGGAGCTCAAGGAGGAGCTCGAGCTGTCCAGGAAGAGTAATGCGCAGCTGCTGACCGTGGTCTCGTGCCAGGCGGCGTCTATTGAGCAGATCACCTCTGGTAAGGGCGACGAGCGGGCGCGCGAGGCGCAGCAGCAGGCGGCGCTTGCAGAGCAGGCGGCACAGCTCTCTGAGATGAGTCAGCTCATCGGCGCCATCAAGGAGCAGGCACGTCGGCAGCACGAGATGCATGCCAAGGACCTGGTCGCCAAGGGCGGGCCCGCCGAGGGGGGCACGAGCCATGGCGGCGCCGGCGCCCACAGCGCCGTGGCGATCACTGCGGACACGGTGGCAAGGGAGCTACGCATGCAATTGTTGCACGAAGTGATGCTCAAGGAGCACGCGAGCGAGATGGCGAGGCTGGGGGAGCGAGCGGCCAAGGCAGAGGGGCGTATCGCAACGATGGAGAGGGAGGTGGCGGTGAGCCGCGAGGTGCGTGAGACCATGCAGTCCCACATCGACGAGCAAGCGATCGAGCTCAAGACGGCGCGCGCGATCGAGGAGAATTTCGCTGCACTCGCGGCAAAGCTCGGTTGCATCGACGAGGAAGGGCAGCTGATGCGCTCGCGCCTGGAGACGCTCACGATGGAGCTCGTGCAGGCGCGCGCGAGCGAGCAGGAATACCAAATATGGCTCGCGGACGTGAAGACGATGATGGCGAGCGGTAAGGAGGATGGGCTTGCCATGGCGCTCGCGCAGAACATGATGGAGTGCCGCAAGAAGGACGAGCTGCTCCAGAACCAGGAGCGCGAGCTCAAGCGACTCCGGCTGCTCAGCCGCGATGGGCGCAAGGCGGACCCAACCATGATGGCCCGTCATGCCACGGACGCCGTGATAGGCATGGAGCCCGCACCTACCAAGGAGAATCCTCTCTTCACACAGAGCTACAAGCCGGCAGCGCTCGTCAGTGGCATTGGAGATGGAGGGCCAGTACCCCAGGCTCGCCCCCCGGCGGGCTCAGCCGTACATGCCGTCGCGCGCCCGAGGATGCCGGGACGGGCGCGACCCGACGTGGTGCCGCGTTGAGACGTCTCGTGTTGAGGCCGATTTTGGCCGATTTTGGACGTTTGAAGTATCGTATACTGTTAGTTTACTGTAGCTGAACCCTTTATAACTATCTGAGGTCTCGTCTCTAACTCTATCTCTGACTCCGTCTCATCTGTCCCTCTCTCTGGTCTACCGCTCCGCTCGGCTCACTAAGCACAATGAGCAGCCCCGCGTGCGAGGCTAACCATCCCTCGAGACTCGAGAGACGATGAGCATCGAGATCGCTACGAGATCGCATCTGCCCAGCTCAGCTTATGCACAGTACGCGCCGAGGTGAGCGGACTGCACGAGCTTGGTGTACTTGGCGAGCGTTCCCTTGGTGGCCTTCTCGGGCGGCGGGCTCCACGCCTTCAGGCGCGCGGCGATCTCCTCGGTCGAGATCGCGAGATCAAGCGTCTGCGCCTTGGTGTCAATGCGCACAATGTCGCCGTCGCGCACAACCGCAAGGGGGCCGCCGTCGCGCGCCTCTGGCGTCACGTGCCCGATCATGATGCCATGCGAAGCCCCCGAGAAGCGGCCGTCGGTGACAAGCGCCACGTGAGGGCCGAGGCCCTGACCGACGAGGGCGGCGCCTGGTGAGAGCATCTCGGGCATCCCGGGCGCCCCCTTGGGCCCCTCGTACCTGATGACCAAACAATGTCCTTTGACGATCTTTCCCGCCATGATCGCTGTGAACGCGTCCATCTCGGAGTCGAAGCATACGGCAGGACCCTCAAACGTGGCGAGGCTCTTGCCGCTCAGCTTCATGACCGCGGACGGTGGCGCGAGGCTCCCCTTGAGAACGATGATGTGCTTGCCAGCAGCCGAGAGCGGCGCGCTCAGCGGCATCACCACCGTCTGGCCTGCTGGCAGTGGCGGCAGAGCAAGCTCCTTGAGGTTCTGCGCCCACGTCTTGCCCGTCACCGTCAGGGCGTCTCCATGGACCAGCCCGGCGTCGAGCAGGATTTGGAAGACGCGCGGCACACCGCCCATGGCATGCAGATCCACCATGTGGTGCGGCCCATGCGGCGACAGGTTGCCGATCAAGGGCACGCGCTTCCCGATGGCGTCAAAGTCCTCAATCGTGAACGGTACGCCAGCTTCCCACGCGAGAGCAAGGACGTGGAGCACAGCGTTCGTGGAGCCACCGAGGGCGTATACGATGGCGACCGCGTTCTCGAACGCCTTGCGCGTCAGGATCGAGCGTGCAGTCACCTCGCCGCGCATGAGCGCAAAGAGTGCCTTGACACTCGCACGCACGTCGGCCAACTTCACCGGGTTGATCTCGTTCTTCTCGGTGACGGCGGCGGGCGAGCAAGTCATCGGCACACACATGCCGAGCGCCTCGATGACGGTGGCCATCGTGCACGCCGTAAACATCGCCGAGCATGTGCCCGAGCCCGGCAGCGAGTGGCACTCGAGCTTGTACAGCTCCTCGTCGTCGATCAAGCCCGCGCCGTACGCGCCTATGCCCTCCATCACTGAGCCCGGATCGAGTTGCTTGCCCTTGGAGCGCCCTTTGAGCGTGGCGCACTTGCCTGGCAGGGCGGGCCCACCGAAGAGTGTGAGCCCCACAATGTCCAGCCGCGCGAGCGGCATCAGCGCCGCGGGCACCGACTTGTCACAGCCCGCCAGGCAGATCATCGCGTCAGCCGCATAGCCCTCGTGCATAATCTCGATGCAATCGGCGATGTACTCGCGGCTCACTAGTGAGTAGCGCATGCCAAGGGTGCCCTGCGTCTGCCCGTCCGAGATGATGGGCGTCGTCGCGAGCATCGCCTTGCCGCCCTCGGCCTCGATGGCCTCGCACACCGCGTTTGCGAGATCCATGAACTTGTTGTTGCATGGCATCACATTGGTGTACGGCACGCCCACGGTGATGACGGGCTTGCGAAAGTCTGCATCGCTCCAACCGACGGCGCGGAAGTTGCTCCGCGAGCACGTCATCTTAACAAAGGAGCCCGGTGCGCCATCAGGCACCTTTGGGTCGCCGGTAATCTCAAAGGAGCGCTTCTTGAGTGGCTGCGTGGCGGGTACAATATCAGAGCGCTCGAGCGGGTGCTTTGGGCCGGTGGCGAGGGCGCGGGTCGCAAAATTGGTCCATGGGAAGCGGGAGAGGCGTCGTGCAGCGACCGGCTGGTGGCCGACGAGGCCGTTGATTAATCTCGCCATCGTGCGGCCATCTAAACCCACGTGTGAACGTTAACACGTCGGACGCGACAACCTTGTGTCAGAAGTCACACAGACATGAGCGCCGCTGTATTGTGTGGTCCTGTTTTAAATCACACACGGACACACATTCACATTCACATTCACACATTATCACCATGTGGCGGGTAAAAGCACGGGGGCGGTTTAGAAGGGCGACATGCCCATGGTGAGCTTGAAGCTCATGGCGGGTGCGGCGAGAAGTATTCTAGTTGCGACCGCGAGAGGCCATACCGGGTGGAGTCATGGGTTCGTGTGTGGTCTGGCGCGTGAGTTGGTGGGTGGGGTTGGTTTATTGAGATGGTTCGGTTTGTGTGGTTCATGTGGTTCACGTGTCTGTCTCGTGTGTCGCTGTGAACGTTGACACGACAGACGCGACAACCGGTGCTAGAACGGCACTGTTACTGCCCGCTCAGAATACACACACCTTACATGACCCCAAATGAGACGCGGAGCATGCGCGCACTGGCGGCGTTGAGGACGGTTTGGGCGTCGGCGGCTTGGATGGCGGTGGAGATGTTGGCAACGTGGTGCGTGAGGAAGCTGCGGTGGGACGCGCGGCCACCTCGCCGAGTCGACCGGGTCCCCCGGTGTTTTTGAAGAAAGTACTGTAACGGTTGAAGACACCGGGGTTCGCCGGTACGGACGGCGGCGCTGCCGAAAAGTATCATCAGTCAGTCAATCAGTTTGTTGCGGCCACACGGCGCTCAACACACTCTGTTTCAAAGGACGGCTCGGCTGCCCTCGGTCAACACAAGTACTGAGTCTCCGCCTCCTTCGCCACCGCCGCCTCGGCCTGCGCATGCAGTGGGAGTGAAATTGTGTGGGCTTCTTGGTGGGCTTGAGGTGAGGATAGGAGTGAGGCAAGCGAGGGGAGCAGATCGGTGGTACCTGTTCATGCTTTGCAGCGCTTCCTCTTCGCCTCTTCCGCCTCCTCCTTGGCCGCCTCCTTGGCAGTCGCAGCCGCAGCCGCAGCCGCAGCCGCAGCCGTCGCCATCGCCACTTCCTCTGCCACCTTCACCTTCGCCTTTGCCTCCGCCTTCACCGCCGATTTTTCCCTCGCCTCCGCGTCTGCGAACAACGTCTGGACTCTAGAGTCGAAGGATGGCCAGCTCCTACTCTGCAGGCGGTGGACGTTCTCCTGCTCTTGCGCCTGTGCGACGCGCGACACCGCGACAAAAAGTGTATGGCCCAGTACGAGCGTTGGGTCCGCACGCGTCGCATGCTCGTCGAGCACTCTCTCTACGGTCCGGATCAGACGCTCGTGCGAGTTGTTCAGGAGGATCCGAGCCTCCTCTATGCTCTCGCTGCCCCTCACCGCAGCATCTGATGTGGTACGTAGCTCCGCGACCGCTTCCAAGGTCTTGCGCAAGATGCTCATCACCTGCCGACGCTGGGCGTCGTGCGGCCAACGGTACCGATCCCAATTAGCGCCCCAACCTCGTCGGCGGGCAGCCTGAAGCCTTGCTCGGTGATCAGATCAAGCGCGCCATTCGGAAGGATCCGTTGTTCGACGAAGCGCTTGAGGCCATCGACGAGCGGCGCACCGGTGTTATTAGCCATGGAGCACGCGCGGCTGAGGGCATCGGTGATCTCTTGCACCTTGGCGAACGAGACCTCTGGCGCCATCGAGGTGTGCACACGCGAGAGCACGAAGAGTTTCCCGCAGGACTCCTGAAAGGCGTCGGCGCTCGGTTTGGACATGTTCGCGTCGATATAAGGGCGCAACATGGCCAGCCCGGCTGCCCTCGAGTCCGCCTTGAAGACGGCATCGATGGTCTCTTCAAGGTAGGTCTCGCCGAAGGAAACGCGGGCCCGTGAGGTCGCGCCTGCTGGTTTCGATAAAGCCCGTGCCATGGGATTTGACCTCTCCATTGTGCATGTAGGGGTGCAGGTGGAGGAGAGAAGACGTGTCCCTTTGCCGCGGCACTGGATTGGCAAGATGAGCTGTGGCGCAAAAAGCGCGATGGAGCGGGTCAAGGAGGCGGGTACGCCGACGTGGTTGGTCAGGTCATGGGTCAGGTTCGGGTACGCGCGATATCAATGCAGCAAGCAGTCACCTATGTGCTATGAAGAGGATCCCTTTCCGCCACAACGGTCGGCGTCTCGACGCAGATCGGGTGCAGACGTCTAGACGGTTCAGCGAGCATTCGGGCACATCGTGCGGGAATCCTGATTAGGAATTACTTATGATAGGCGTTTTCGATTTTTTTTGTGATTTGTTTTTGTTACACTCGCCGAAACGGGGCGGTCGGGGCGGTCGGGGTAGTCGTGTAGTTATCCTCGGCTCGTGCTTCCAGATTTTGATGATACAGCCGTCTGCGGCCGTCTGCGGTGTGGAAAGCTGTCTGCGACAAACAAAAAGGACCAAAAACAGCAAGGCCGTCGAGCGGGGGCCGTCGAGCGCGCGACGTCTCGATCGGTGCGATGCTGACGACGAAGAAAGCGGTGAGCCGCCTGCAAGAGAAGGGCAGGTACCG
>Ga0180443_101359_pt1 | contig 15231 bp, 18 predicted proteins | sample ChrtobMetP5_32mM_FD_119753 | JGI IMG/M metagenome (GOLD analysis project Ga0180443, IMG submission 119753) | Chrysochromulina tobin associated microbial communities from unialgal haptophyte culture, Seattle, Washington, USA - P5_32mM MetaG | ecosystem: Host-associated > Algae > Haptophytes >... | reverse complement strand
GGCGGGAGGCACTCAGCATGCAATGAGGGAGGCACTCACCTGCGTCCGGTCGATGTAGGATTTGGGCGGGAGGCACTCAGCATGCAATGAGGGAGGCACTCACCTGCGTCCGGTCGATGTAAGTTTTGGGCAGGTGGCCCCGGAAGAAGAGCCACGTGGTACGTGGGTACTCGGGAATCTGTGGCGCGACAAGCCACTGGGGAAAGGAGACGACGTAGGGCACGGGCACGTCCATGGGTGCGTCGCCGCAGAGGTCGTTGTCCACCACCATGCGCACCATGTGCCGCGTCTGCGGAGCACATGTGCCCGGGTGCGTGTGTGGCACGATGTAGCGCGGCTCGTGCTGGCGTGCATGGCTGAGCTTGCTGATGGCTTTGAGTGCCCGGTCGCGCAGGTGCGGCGCGAAGATGTGCATGTATGAGAAGTAGGTGGCCACGAAGGCCTGCGCACGGAGCGGCGGATGGAAACACGTCCGTGAGCACAAGGCGAGACGTGCGCGCGCGTTGTCGCCGCTTCTTGCGTGAGAGTGTGATGATGAGCGAAACCCATCTCTTTCGTCGTCGCACGCACCAGGCTGGTATTGGTGGCCTTTGCGGCCGGCAGCGAGGCAAGGCGCCGGTGGACCCACCACTCTGAGCCGTACTGGAAGTGGCGGCTCGCACGCTCCACGTTGTTCTCGGCCCACTTGACCTTGCCACCACGCTTGATGATGCCGACGTTGAAGGCAGGATCGGGGTCGATCACGGAGATGCTGCATGTGGCCGGGTGTTGCGGTGCCGCGTGCGCGGAGCCGCTTGCATAAAGCTCGGCGACGGCGGAGGCGTACTTCGTGTTCGAGAGGATGCTCGTGACGAGCAGCGAAAACGCCCTCAGCATAAGTTTCCGAAGTCGGGGGCGCTCACGACGGCGTTCCATGGGTCTCACAAAAAGGGCCCAACAGGACCGTACATGTAGAGAGAGGTCTAGACTGTGAACGGGGTACACTGATGGCCACACTGCACTCAGGCATATTGAGGGAGCTCCGTAATGCTCCCGTCCTCTCTGTTCAGTCATCATTATCGAATCCCGTCTCGGAGGCTGCCAACATTCACTTGTAGACCACATCGAGGCACAGCTTCGCGGTCATGACGGAGCTCTGCGGGTTTTGTCCGGTAACAAGCCGCCCGTCGACCACGGCATTCTCTGACCAAGCACCGGAGGCGACGTACACGGCGCCTTGCTCCTTGAGCTTGTCTTCGAGGCTGAACGGGACCTTCTCCGTGAGCTGCACCTGGCCCTCCTCCACATTGCTGAACGCAGCCACCTTTTTGCCAGCGACGAGGGGCTTCCCGCCGTCGGTAGCTTTGACGAGACCCATCGGCCCGTGGCACACGGCGCCAACCACCTTGCCCGAGGCGTAGCAATCGGTCACGAGCTTCGCGGCGCCGTCGGGAAAGTCGACGCACGTGCCATGGCCGCCCGCGAGGAAGAGAATGTCGACCGAGCTCGCGGCAATGCTCGCCAGCGGCGTCGACGTCTCAAGCTTGGCAACGTCACCACTCTCCTCAAAGCGCTTGTCGTTGGCCGTCTTGAACGCCTCGGACAGGCTGCCAGCGTCGATCGGGATCTTGCCTCCGGCGATAGAAGCAATCGTCACGTCGCAACCAGCGTCGGCGAAGACGTAGTACGGCCCGGTGATCTCCTCCGACCACGCTCCAGTCGTGTGGTCACCCATCGCGCTTGCTGACGTCGCGAGGATCACAACCTTCTTCTTGTCGAGGAGCATGCCGAGAGCCTTGATCGGGTTGGCGGGCTTGTCCTTGAGCACCTTCAGGAGCGCCTGCCGGATGGCTTCCTCTACACCGTGCGACTCAAGATATGCGCGTCCTGACTCGGCCGCCATCCTCGTGGCTCGGTGCTCGCGCGGGGGCGCTTTGGGGGCGGAGTGCGAGTCCTGCAGCAGAGGCAGGAGGACAGCAGAGCACACGTCGCGTGTGAATTATAAACATTGGCTGTGAACTGTGCATGTGATCTGGTTATCGTGTATACAGCACAAAGCTCAAAGGGCAGCACAGCCAACATGAACCTCTATGTTAAAGCTATATTCTATACTCACGGTGTAACGAACTTACGGTGGTCCGCGTCCGGTACCGAGATTAAACCGAGATCAGAACACCATCACCAATCGAACATCAACATGTCGCACCGCAGTGCGCGGCACTGCGGATACATGTAGCTGAGGTCGGCTCCTGTCAGAAGACGCCAAGGGGGCCGTCGACATGCGAGGGGATCTTGGCGAACGAGATGCGATCGGCCCGCTCGTACAGGCATGCGAGCGCTCCGTCGGCAGTGCGCCCCAGGCACGAATACGCACTCGGACCCTCCTCGAGGCAGTACCTGATGAAGGAGGTCATCAGGTGTCATCAGGCGTCATCAGGCACTCGGACCCTCCTCGAGGCAGTACCTGATGAAGGAGGTCATCAGGTGTCATCAGGCGTCCTCAGGCGTCCTCAGGTGTCCTCAGGCGTCCTCAGCAGTCATCAGGCGTCATCAGTCGCACTCATCAGCGTACGATCGACTCCACGTCATCGTCATCAGGCGTCATCAGGCGTCATCAGGCGTCATCAGGCGTCATCAGGCGTCATCAGGCGTCATCAGGCGTCATCAGGCGTCATCAGGCATCATCAGGCGTCATCAGTCATCAGCGTACGATCGACTCCACGTCATCCCGCCGTCGTCGGAGCGCCTGATCGTGAGCATCTCGCGGCGGTCGGACGACGGGTTGCAAAAGAAGAGAATGCCCGGCCCTGCCCTCCCCTCGGGGGGCGGCACACAGAGCATCGAGCCCTGACACCCCTGCGGCCTCGGCTCAATGAGCTCGCGGTCGTACCTGTGGGGAGGCGGTGTGTCGCGCCGTGGTGAGCGCTTGCATGCGAGCGCGCGGGCTCCGGCTCGAATTGAGCGCCGTGGTGAGCACGTGGCCGTACCGGTGCTTTTGCCAGCTCGCGCCATCGTCGCTTGAGAGTTGGACTGCTCGCAGGAAGCGGCCGGACCAGTCGCGCGCGTTCAACAGGACGCGCCGATCTCCGAGCTGCGAGATCGTGCACTCGTTCGTGTGCTTCGCCGCCACGCCGCCGATGTGCCACGTGGCCCCATGGTCGTCCGAGTAGATGACGTGGGCCACCATACGCGAGCGCTGCGTGCTTGCCAAATAGGGGCAGTTCGGCTCGTAGACATCTTCGGCGTGATTGCTCGGGATGAGCAGCCGGCCAGATGTGAGCTGGATGCCCGCGCCCGGCCCGGTCGCGTACCAGGTCCAGCCCGGCAGCTTGACAGACGCGGTGATCTCCGCAGGGACGGTCCAATGAAGTCCTTCATCAGAGGACGAGGCGATCCACACACGGTCAGTTGCCATCGATTAGGCAATCAACTAACCAACAGTTAGAAATCGTGTAGCCATCAGTGGTAATCAGCAATCACCTTCATCAGCGGAGGATGTGATCCACACTCGGCGCGTGTCACGCCCCTCGCGCGCGTGGATCATCCACTCGGCGTCGGCCGCGTGGTTCGTGCAGAAGAGGAGCCAGATCAGTTTCGTCGTCCTGATGAGGGAGGCAATCAGACCAACGATCAGTTTCGTCGTCCTGATGAGGGAGGCCATCGGAGGCAATCAGACCAACGATCAGTTTCGTCGTCCTACTAGGATGAGGCGTCGGGTGAGGCATAAATGATCTCAGGCTGAGGTCAGGGTAAGGGATGATGTGGAGGGCGAGGGCGCGGCCCTGACTTGTCATACACAGCCGTTGGGTTGCCCACTGTGAACTTGGCGGCACCGCCCACCATGGCGCCCTCGACGCACACCCGCGCAAGTCCCCACGTACGCCCCGCGTCTGTCGAACGGCGCATGACGATGTTGATCACGCCGTGGTCGACGAGTTGTGGGCGCGCCTCGGCGAAGCTCAGCACGACGCCACTCGGCAGGGGGAGCAGCGACGGTATGCGGAAGACGTTCACACGGAGCATGCCCGGTGTGAACATGTCGACGATGGTGATCGAGGGCGGTGCGGAGGCCGCGGCGGCGGCTCGTTCGGCGACAGCGGCCCCGCTCTCGCGCTTCCCAAGGGAAGGCCGCTTCTTGGGTGAACCAAGGCCTTCCACTGACTCTTCCTCGGCCTCATCGAGCGACGGTGACGGATCGGGTGCCGCCCGCACGGTCGCCGTGCCGGTCGAGGTGGACGAGGCGGAGGCCGCCCCACCGCTCTCGCGGCGCGAGCGTTTCGATGGAGAGAGCGACTCGCGGCGCGGCGCCTCGCTCGCCGAACCAGCTTTGCGATCAGTGTCCCCCCCGGCAAACTCTTCGGGTGGAGGCAGCGACACAGTGGGCGCGACGTAGCTCGAGCTCGAGAGCGACGATGAGCGGCGCAGCATCACGTGCTGGCCCGAGGGGGCGCCCATGGGCCCTGATGGCACTCTGGGAGACTCGAGCGACGCGCCCGCCATCGCCGTCGCCGCGCCGAACGTCGGCGAGTCGAGCGTCGTCGTCGGAGGTTTACCCACACTCATGACCTGCACTTCCAATTGCAGATACGGCTGCGGTCTGCCGCTGCGACGCACCGACTGCTGGATGTAGGCAGCACGCGACGAGGGTTTGGATGGCTCCATCACCGACTTTTGAAAAAGCAGGGGTGCCTCGGCAAGAGGCAGCGAGCGCTCGGAATCACCTCTCCGCTTTCTTCAAATGACGTCTCGGTCTTGCGGAATTTCTTACGATGACGTGTATTCTCGTCACAGGACAGCGGGACGCGGACGGGAACCTCAAGACGCCGTGCGTCGCCGTACGATACCAATTTTACTTGGGCGGCGTCAGAGGTGTGGCGGCCACCACCTCGCCGGGCATCCCTGCCGCCGGCGTCTCCTCGATACCGCACTCGTTCGTGCCGCGGGCGATCTTGATGAAACCTCGATCTCCCCAGAGCGGCGACCACGAGTTCATCGCAGTCCAGTAGGGTCTCCCGTCCTCAACCCCCCAGCCGACGAGCTTGACCGCGTGGCCTCCGAGAGGCCCTTGAGCTTGCTTCGAGCGACGGTACACGCCGCCCTTGTACTGCGCACGACAACCCGAGCATGCCGACACAGTCGGGGAGGCGATCCCGGGTTTCGGGAAGCAATGCTAAGCACTCCGAGGAGATACGAGGCCATCAGAGGTCATAGCGGTCATCAGAGATCAGAGGTCATCAGAGGCACTCAGAGGCACTGTGACCCATGCATGCATGCATGCCGCCGGAGGTGCAACCGACGCTCATCACCTGTGCAATCAGGGGCAATCAGTGGCAATCAGTGGCAATCAGTGGCAATCAGTGGCAATCAGGGGCAATCAGGGGCAATCAGTGGCAATCAGGGGCAATCAGGGGCAATCAGGGGCAACCGACGCTCATCACCTGTGCAAAGTCGGAGTAGACGTAGAAAGCCACGACGATCGGTCCATTGACTAGGAGCTCTCTCTGCATGCCCTCCGCATCCTCCGGCCGAGCGACGGCGTACGCACCTGATGAGGGAGGTCATCAGAGGTCATCAGAGGTCATCATTCTCCGGCCGAGCGACGGCGTACGCACCTGATGAGGGAGGTCATCAGAGGTGATCAGAGGTGATCAGAGGTCATCAGAGCGAAAATCAGGGACATTTCAGGGACATTTCAGGGACAATCAGCGGCAATTTGGGCGGAGATCACAGGGGCGATTCAGGGCGATCAGGGGCAATGAGCCGCAGTCCAGGAGCGTGCAGTGATGGAGGGTGCGTGTCCAGGAGGGTGATCAGTCCAGGAGCGTGCAGCGGAGATCAGTGAGGCGTACGCACTTGCGGCTCGGTACAGCATCGAGGGCGCGCCGGTAGAGCAGGTCGAGCACTCTGGCCCCGCCGACACCCCGGGTGGGGGGGGGGCGGGGGGCGGGGGCGAGCGGGGGGGGCGGGGCGGCGGCGAGGTGGAAGGCGACGGCGGCGGCGACGACGACGGCCAGCCGTCATCGTCATGGTGGTGGTGGTGGTGATGGTGGTCGTCGTCGTTGTCATCGTCCTCCTCCTCCTCTGGCGGCGGCGGCGGAGAGAGAGAGAAATCGTCGACGTGCGCGTGGCCCTTAGAGCAATTGGGTAGGCTTGGGTTGGCGCAGTGTTGGTAAGGGACGCAAACCTCCTCCTGCGCGCGGAGAGCGGCCATCAGGTGGCCATCAGGTGGCCATCAGGTGGCCATCAGGTGGCCAACAGGTATCAGGTGGCCATCAGGGGCCATCAGGTGGCCATCAGTTGACACTCAATGGCACTCAATGGCACTCAATTGCAATCACCTGCGCCCCGCGCGCCATCAGGAAGCGCCACGCATTGTCGACGAAACCACCATGGCAGCCGTTGTCGTGCGCATCGCAATTGACCAGCGACTGCGGGCTGAGATGCTTCGCAATCGCTCCCTTTGAATGGATGCAGTGCCGGTCGGCGAGCACCTCGACGGCCCCAAACGCCCAGCAGCTGCCGCAATCTCCTTGATTGCGCACCGCCCCGATGATCGCTGCACACTCGGGCCACTCCTCGCGCGCGTCAAAGCTCTCCGGCAGTGGCGCAGGTCCCTCGCCGCCCAACACGGCGCCTTCTGCGCCCAGTACGGCGTCAAAGCTCTCCGGCAGTGGCGCAGGTCCCTCGTCGCCCAACACGGCGCCTTTTACGCCCAGTACGGCGCCTTTGGGGCGCTGGAGGCTGTGGGCGTGCGGTGAGGGCGGCAGCCCGCGAAGCGAGGCAGCGCCGCGGCCGAGGCCCAACGTGCCGAGAACCTGATGAGGGACGCAATCAGTGGCAATCAATGGTCATCAATGGCAATCAGGGCGGCCGAGGCCCAACGTGCCGAGAACCTGATGAGCGACGCAATCTGTGGCCATCAATGGCAATCAGGGCGACATGGAGAACCTGATTAGGGATGCACTCAAGAGGTCCTCAGAGGTTTTCAGAGGCTACAGAGGCCATCGAAGGCAATCAAAGGCCATCAGAGGCCATCAGAAGCCCTATGAGGCGCAATCAGAGGTCATCAGAAGCCCTAAGAGGCGCACCCGCCGCAGCGCCAGGAGGGACGCCCCGGGCATGTACTCTGACGTGCCAGCCCACCAACCAAGATCTGGCTGCGCATTGAGCGCCGCAATCAGCGCCGGATCATTGACGAACCCGAGCACAAGTCGGCGTGGCGGAGCAAGCCAGCTGCTAAAGGGCACCAGCTCCGCCGCGGCCCCACCCGCCGCCGCCGCCGCGCCGGCCGCATGCCGACGTTTCGTCGGCTTGAGGCCTTTGCCTTCCACATTAGGATCGAATCCATCGCCTTCCACAGAAAGTTCGAGGAACCAGGCGGCGAGAGGATCCAAATTAGGATCGATTCCATCCCCTTCCAAATTAGGATCGATGAACCAGGCGGCGAGAGGATCGGTGGCAGGGGGGGCGGGGCGCTTTGAGGCCGCTGTGGCTCGGGCGGACGGCATGGCCGCAGCGCGTCCCGCAGCGCGTTGCGACCGGTCCCGATTTTGGAAGGTGTGACCGTTGCCTAATTTGGAAGCGCGTTCCCTTCGCTTCCGGTCTCGAGCAGGACGGCCGAGGTCAGGCCCTGATTTGGAAGGTCCCGTTTGCATGCCGAGGTCAGGCCCTGATTTGGAAACGGGACCTTCCAAATCAGCAGGCCTGCGGTCTCTGGTGGTGACGTTGCCGCGTGCGCTCTTGTCCGTGCCACCACCCTCACCCTCGCCCTCACCCTCGCCCTCGTCGATGTCGCCTGACGCCACGTCGCCGCCGCCATAGGAAGCCCCATACGAGTTCGTGCCCCCCTTGACGCCGTCGCCATAGGACGCTCCGTATGACGAGTCATATGAGTCGTATGAGTAGTCGTCGTCGTCCGAGGGCAGCGGCGGCGCAGTTGTGCGACCGTCGTAGCAGTGGAGCCTGATGAGGAAGGCCATCGGAGGCAATCAGACACCATCAGAGGCCATCAGAGGCCATCGGAGGCACTCAATGTCACTCAATGTCACTCAGACGCCATCAGTCGCAATCACCGATCTGGCGGCTTGAGCTTCTTGAGGACCTCATCATCGGGTGCGAGCGCGGTGAAGTTGGTCGTGGTGACTGTGCGCAGCCGGCGAGGCCGAAACATCGCCGCCGCCGCGCACGCCTCTTCGTCGTCGGCACAATGGAGCGTAGTAGTGAGCTCTGATCTGAGGAACGCGAGGCGCGCGCGCCCGCCGCATCCCGCGCCCGCCTCGTCCTTATTAGGCAACTCGCCCTTGCTCAGATCCAGATCGAGATCCAGATCGAAGGTCACTCGCGCCTTGATGGCGGCTGTGTACTGCAGGCCATCCTCTGACACGTTGAGCAAGGTGACGGGCGGCGAATAGATCCAACGCTGCTGGCTCGCGCCGCCGCCTCGTGGTGCTGCCCACGAGGCCACGAGCTCCGCGTTTGCATACTCGGGGCTCGGGCGCGAGAAGCTCGAGTCCAGCGGCATCTGTTTCATGAGTGCGCGCACCGAGCAGCCATCATTCCGATGGTGCGGCGTGGAGGCGAGGAACTCGTCGCAGATGAGCTCGTCGAAGAAGCCGCAAGTTTGGATGGTGGCGCACGTGTCGCCGTCGGCCGTCGAAAACGACGCGAACTCCTTCTCGAACTGATGGTTCTCCTCGAGGATGCCGACGACGTCATCCTTGCGGGACACGTGCGTCACGTACTCAGAGGTGTCGTCGCCAGTGACCTCATCGGCGCTCGCGTCCGCGCTTTCGCGCGCGCTTGGTCCGAGGAGGATGACGCGGCGCCTCACGCGCGCGGAGAACTCGTAGCAAAGCAGCGGCGGCCCGTCTGGCTTTCCGGTGGCCGCTAGCGTGGGCATGGCCGAGGCGGGAATGGCCGAGGCGGGCAGCCGATTGGCGGTGAGCGCGAGGAACGCGAGGCCGCAGAAGGCGGTCAGTGCGGCTGCAGCAGTGGATGGGAGTGCGAGCCAGGTGCGCTGCGGCGGCGCCGATGGTTCCTCGTGCAGCAAGTAGACCGTCGCTCCTCCCGCCTCGTCGTCCATGTTCGCGTCGATCGGCGTTGCGTCGGGGAGATGATTCCTGTGATTGCGTTCCATGGGGGGTCTCGAGAGGTCTCGATCTTTCTGAATTTCAGGTCCCGGCTCCCCCAGGTGGAGCCAGGACACACACGGGACAGACACAGTCGGATCACACAGACGAACCTCACAACCAAAGTACCAAACCGACTGGGACTCACCGATAAAGTGTGGGTTCCGGTATGCAAACTCGGTGATATAATTAGATATTATTGACAATGTGGGTATAATATGGGTGAATTATATGGATGCATCCGCCTTCGCCACCTGGTTTCGAATCCAGTGTGGGCGACTGGGCGCCAGGCCTCGATAGGATACCCTGATGAGGCATTCTTTCACCCACACTATCCCCAGCCACCTGCTTCAAATCCAGTGTGTCTTTGAACCAGTGTACATGTATAATGTAGGGGCATGCTGTCGTGTCGGACGGATTGACACACCGACTCCATTACGACTCCATCGGCCTCTCAAAAGACATCAACTCACATCATGAACCTCATGGACTGTACTGCGCTGTCGCGCTCACCGAACTGCAAGGTAGACCAGAGGGCATACCGTTTCCCGATCCACTGCGCGACGGTCCTCGATGCTGCATGCCCGCCGGGTTTGCAGCACACCAGGAAGGCCGTAGTGGCATCGCCAGCAAGCTCTGAGCGAGGAGGGTGAAAGCTGTCTACCTTGAACGAGAGGGCAGACTCAAGTTCCTGACAAGAACCCCAGATGCGCCCATGGGCGCACCCCTCCACGACACAGCCTGCGGCCGCACACTCCATGGCTATAAGAGCTTGCACGGCGCTCATCACGGCGCTGGTTCCATGCGTTGGTTGGCGCTCAACCTCAGGCCGCGAGCAGCGTGGGCAGCGGCAAAAGAAGAGCTTCTCGGTGAGCAAGATCCGACGGCGCTCCGTGCGGCTCGTGCACCAGAGCTTGGTAATGTAAGAGATGGTCATCTCTTCCCCACATCGAATGGCTCGGCTCGCGTAGTAGCGCATCTCGCCGTCCACGGCAGTCGAGTGACCGCAGCTCGGGTCGCAGGAGTGATTGGCCATGGCGGCTTGAGGGAACAGCGCAATTCGCTCCTCAGACGCATGCGCATTGCAGTCGGCCGTCAGTAGAAGCGTCTCGATCAGCTCAACGATGCGCAAGCCTTGGTAGTCCTCCGCCATAGATTGCGCATTCAGTCTCCTTTCACTTGCTCGTTCTGTGCGCGCCGCAAGGATCGCTGCACGGATTTCGTCATCCTCGATGAGACTCAGATCCGCGTCCAGCGCAGGCTGCGCCATGCCCAGCACAGCTGCTTGAATGGCGGCGGAAGCTCCCAAGAAGCTCGATACGAGCTCATCTGCTCGTTCTCGAGGCCAGGTGAGACATGGCCGCTCTCGCAACACCAACTCTCCGGGAGCGAAATCTCGCGCAGCAATCATCACACGCCCAAGGCCCGGGCGCTCTTCGATGCGAACACTCGCAGCTGCGTCGAGGAAGGTGGCACTCTCCTCGTCCATGCGGGTGGTAGTCGTGGACTCCACGGATCGGTCAGGCAGGACCGGCATGTTTCCACTATTCTCCGAAACCTTCCAGCCAATTCTCCATTTGAGCTGGTCAAACTAAGGTCAAACCAGGCTACACCAGTCGTTCACTGCATATAATTGCTTCGAAAGGGGTGGTCGCCCCAAAGCCTCTCACCAAAATAGAACGATTGACGTAACCCATCGCCGACGGCAGTCCGACTGCCGACAACGAATGTGGAAATCTAACCTCATCTTTCTCCCGCGAGGCGCGGCGCTACATGGGAGCCCAGAATTCACGCGAGGCGCTAGCCGCCTCATCCCCGGAGCTTGCGCGCTTCCTCGCGAGCCTTGATGCTACCGCCCCGGCCGAGGACTCGCACGACGTCTCTGAGCTCGCGTCCGTCTCACCCGAGGTGCGCACTGCCGCGGTCGACGTGCTGCTCGAGCGGGTCCGTGCGAAAGGCGACCAGTGGGCTGTCATGGCGCTCGCCAACCTTGGGGCCGTCGAGGCCCTCCCGGTCCTGCGCATGCTCTCGATCGGCCAGGGATCACTCGCCGTGGTCGCGCGCCAGGCCCTCGTGAAGCTCGGGCCGCTGGCCCGGCACGACGGCGGGCTGGCTGATGTGGATTTCATCGTGGATGACGAGGCCGTCGACGGGCTGATCGGAGACAGCGCGAAAGGCACGATTGGTGAGCGCTTCGCCTCCTTCGTAGCCCTGACCAACGTCGAGGACCACGCCGCGTTGCATGCGATCTTGGCGGCCCTCGACGATCCGGACGACCTCGTACGGTACCAAGCCTTCGACTCCCTCATCGAACGCCTGAAGCTCAAGCACCTCGTGATGACGCCTGATGGCTCCCGCCAGAACTTCAGTGCGCCGCTCGAGATCGGGCGGCTGATGATACTCGATAACGCGTCCCCAGCCCTCCGGGCGCTCGGCACGGCGCGGCTTCGGGCGGCCTTCGGCGGCCTCGCTGTGGGAATGAGCCCGGCCGCCCTTGGGCTTGTCTATGAAGGCGACCCCGACGATGCCGTGGGTAAGGAGGTCGGTCGTGCCCTCCGGACGCCGGGCGCCGCCTTCCCGATCGACGCCGTCAAGGCCGCGTCGGCGCACGATCGTGCGAGCGCCGAGACGTTCTGGGCCGTCGCTCTGCTCCGGTCGGACACACGGGCGGCGGAGGCGCTCGCGGAGGTCGGTGCCACGTGGACCCTGCCAGTGCTGCAAGAGGCGTTGGCGAGGGCCGCCCCCGCGTTCACCGAGCCCGTGCTCCGCGCGGCGCTCGCGAACGGAGGCGACCCTTCCTTTGCAGCGCACGTCGCTCGCGCTATCGAGCACCTCAATGGTCACACAGGCGCCGAGGCGATCAAACGCGCCGTACCGGGCGCGCAATCGCAACGGACATCCGCACGCGCGCGGTAATGGCGTCCACGTGCGTCGTAACGGTCGTCCCAGGACGCGTCGTACCGGGCGTCTGCACGCGTGCCGTAGTGGAGGCGGCCTTTTCCCCGCATACCGTCCTCGGCACGTCGGAGGCTCGCGCACACGTGACACGGCTCCGGTGTGGCACCCTTCAGAGCATCGGAATGTGGACTCAAACAGAACGAGATCTGCGAGCTCGGAATGATTGTGGACACGTCACAGGAAAACTCATAGGACCCATGGAGGGTGAGCGACTGATTTACAACGAATTGCATCAGGGTTTGTTACAGGGTACGAGGCTCATTAGAAAGAAACCAAACCGCCCGAGCAGCCAATGGTTGCAGGCTTGCGAAATTGCAGGATACGAAACGGGCAGACTGACTGATATGCTGTGAATACAGTCAATGCCGAGAGCCACGAAGGAGCCAGCTGAGAAATTCGGCATCGCGCTCGTGGCCTGGGTAGTTGGATGCGCGGCGCTCGCCTACGAGGCGAAATCCTTTAGGAGCGTCGTCGCCACGCGCGCGCTCGCCTTGGCGCTCGCCGTCCTCGGCACCGCCGCGCTCTTCCTCTCGAAAGCGCTCCGCGAGGTGCGCGCGGAGGCGCAGGCGGCAAGTGCGCGGCGCAACGAGATTGCGCTCGAGCTGATGGCCACTCGGAACAGGTTCATGCATACCGCGGAGAGCGTGCGCGTCGGCCGCGCGATCAAGGTCCGCAAGTCGGACGTGTTCGTCGTCACATACCCCAAGTGCGGCACGACGTGGATGACGCAGATCTGCCAAATGCTGCGGTCGCGCGGCTCGATGGACTTTGGCGAGATTACGGAGGTGTGCCCCTGGGACATCCTGGCCCACGATTGCGGCCAGAACCTCGACGACGACCAGCTCGCGTCGCCGCGCGTCTTCAAGTCGCACGAGAGCCACGCCGACATCGCCAAGGGCGGCAAGTACATTTACGTGGCCCGTGACCCTCTCGACGCGTTCTTCTCGTTCTACAAGTTCTTGCCCGCGTACACGGGGTTGCAGCCCAACGATATCGACGAGCGCGCCTTCTCGGACGCCATCTTCGCGGGCGCCTCGCACTCGGGCCAAATTTGGAATCATCTACTCGGCTGGTGGGACCATCGGCACGATCCGAACGTGCTCTTCATCTTCTTTGAGGACCTCGCTGAGAATCTGCGCGAGCAGGTGCGCTGATGGCCGCTGAGGGCCGCTGAGGGCCGCTGAGGGCCATGCCATGAGTGCCACCGAATCCCATATGAACCCACGCATGCATGCTTATGGTTGGGTGAACAGGTGGTGCGCGTGGCCACCTTTATGGGCCTCGACCCGAACGACGAGCCGCTCATCAAGCTCGTCCTCGAGCGCGCGAGCTTCGACTTCATGTCCAGTGAGATGCACTGGAGCTCATCACCTCTGATTACCTCTGATGACCTTTGATTACCTCTGATGTCCTCGAGCGCGCGAGCTTCGACTTCATGTCCAGTGAGATGCACTGGAGCTCATCACCTCTGATTACCTCTGATGACCTCTGATGACCTCTGATGACCTCGAGCGCGCGAGCTTCGACTTCATGTCCAGTGAGATGCACTGGAGCTCATCACGCGTGGACGAGCCCTGCCTTGCATGCAAATGCTCACTACAGCGCGCCATGCGTGCATGCGTTCCTTACGGCGTGCCCCGTTGTCCCGCGTTCACGTTCACAGGTGAGCAGCAAGCGCATCACTTCGACGACCACTTCGTGCGCAGCAAGATCTTGCCTAAGATGGGTCTGGCGCCCAACACGCCGCTACTCGTGAGCAAGGTACGCCGGGACGGCGGCACCGTCGGCTCACGGCGCAAGCTACCGGAGGACGTAGCGCTGAAGCTGAAGGCCAAGTGGGCGACCATCGTGCAGCCTCGGACTGGATGCGCCGACTACGCTGCACTACGCGAGAGCCTCCGCCTCGGGCAGTGAGACAACTGGTATAGTACGCTGCACTGCGGTCCGCGGACATCGGTGCGTCACCGCCGCAAGCGCAACGGCAGCGCGAGGTCGGATGCCATTCAGACCAACCCAATCGCCGAGTCGCCCTCGCCTCTTTGAGCTCGTACATGATCGCGCATGTGACGGCTATAGACTCTTTAAGCGCTCGACCGGTCCTGCGCTCCGTATTTTTCGTTATCTGAAAACGTCGCAACGGCGCACGAAGATCGAAGTCGTCGGTACGCGCAGCCACACCCCGCCAGGGACCTCGGAGCGCGTCCCCTCCTGCACGCCTTCGACATTGCTTCTCTCGCGGCTACCCACAACCCAAGCTTCGCGAAGGTAGCTTCGCGTTCCCGAAAGCCTCAGACGTGCTGGAGCTGAGCCTCTGATGGCCTATTTTGACTGCCTATGGCCCTATTATGATTGCCTATGATGACATACGCTTCGCGCGAGCCTCGCACGTGCTCACAAGGCCCGCGATCGACTCGGCCCCGAGATTCTCGAGATCGGACGCAATCAGCCTGATGAAAGGCCGCCTCCACCCCTTCAAGCTGAGCGTGAGCTGGTAGTCCACGGTGGTCCTCGGCAGTCCGTCGGCACCGATGCCAGCGTCGGTGAGCGTGATGACGTCGCGCGCCTTGGCCATCTCGCTCTCGCCTATCAGCGTGATCCGGGACACCGCTCCGTCCGTGCCCGAGTCGCTCTCTGCTTGCTGAAGCTCGTAGTGCATCTTGGACGCGCTCCCCTTGAACAAGGTGATGAGCTCGAACACGTCGCCCTTCGTTGGGTTCCGAGGATCACCCGAGAGCCGCTTCGCCTCACGCGTGTTCGGATCCCATTCGGCGTTCGTGGTAAAATCGGCGAGGTATGCAAACAACTGCTTGCGGGAGCCGATGACTGTGACATTCAGCTTCACTGTATAGTAAACCAGCCGGCCAGCACAGCAAACAGCGAGGAAGCAGAGGAGCATGGGGCTTTGGTTAGCCACGGCAATGCCAGCCACGGCAACGATCAGGCCGAACGCGAGCCAGGACATGTGCCGCAACCTCAGCGCTTCGCCGCTTTCCTTAGAAAGGGGCCTTGATTGAGAAAAGTTTGGGTTTATGTGCAGGGTTTATGCTGCTGCTGCTGTGAAACACACACGCGCACAACCTCCGGACCCCCAAGCACGAGGGCCTCTATCGCTATGGACGGAGGTGTGGCCGACACAACCTGCTATTACACAGGCCGTTAATCGGCG
>Ga0180443_101331_pt1 | contig 15378 bp, 11 predicted proteins | sample ChrtobMetP5_32mM_FD_119753 | JGI IMG/M metagenome (GOLD analysis project Ga0180443, IMG submission 119753) | Chrysochromulina tobin associated microbial communities from unialgal haptophyte culture, Seattle, Washington, USA - P5_32mM MetaG | ecosystem: Host-associated > Algae > Haptophytes >... | reverse complement strand
GGGCTGCCGCATCGTGATCGCGCCGGTCAACGGCTCTGCCTTCCTTATCGAGTGCGTCGACTGCATCATCTCGGTCGCCGCGCGCCAGATCCGGCTGCGCGACTGCGTCAACTGCGAGCTGCGCGTGTGGGCGCCATCCGACACAGCGCTCATCATCGAGACGTGCGATCACCTGACGCTCGGCGAATGGGAACTCGAGTACGATGGCCTCGAGGAGCAGTTTGGGCTCGCGCGCATCGACGCGACGAAGCCCAATTATTGGGACAAGGTGTACGACTTCTCGCCCAGCGCAAATAGGAGCGAGAAGCACTACACGCTGCTGCCCAAGCGCACCGGTGCGCCGGTGCGGCTCGAGGTGACGCCGGAGGGGCTGCACGGCGGGCGCGTGGTCGAGAGGGGAGCGGACGCAAAGACGGTCGCGCTGCTTGCGAAGGTCCTTGGGGGGGAGGCGTTGCCGTCGGAGGGGGCGGCGGCGAAGGTCACGGCCGAGGCGGCGGCGGCGTCCGAGGGGGCGCCTGTGGCGTGACATCCCTCAGAACCGGAGCGCTATCCTGTTGGATTGAGGCGTGACATCCCTCAGGACCGGAGCGCTATCCTGTTGGATTGAGGCGTGACATCCCTCAGGACCGGAGCGCTATCCTGTTGGATTGAGGCGTGCGGCCGTTGCGGCCGTTGAGAATGGTGCACGATGCGGCCCATGCTGCCGTTGAGCCTCATTTCCTTCCTTCCACACACACTGCGTGCGGGGACGTTCCGGCTGTGAGAGAAGGGAGGACGGAAGGTGATGCTTGTGTGCATGTGCCGATTCCCGTTTCCCGCCGTCGTCGGCGTTCACACCCCGCATGAATTTGTTCCCCACGGTTACAAAGTCAATAGCGCGCTCGCACAGTCGGAAGTTTCGCTGCATTTTCACAGTAGTGTCCTCTCTAGTCCGTCGGCGTCGTCGGCTCCTCTCATGTATCGGCGCGCTTCGACCAAGGCAATCTCGAGCATGGCGCTCGGCGGCGGCAAGCGCGCGCTCGTCAGCATCGTCGTGGGCGGCACGCTCCTCGCGAGTCGTGTGACGGCCGCGGACAGCCCCAGCAAGGAGTCGCGTGTGCGCGGAGCCGTGATGGGGAGTCTGGTCGCCGACGCGCTGTGCCTGGGCTCCCACTATGAGTACGACGCGCCGACGATCAAAGCGGCATACGGAGGCACGATCAGCACGTACATGGGCCCGGGCGAGCGCATGGGTGGAACCACACACGGTGTCGGCTGGGGCCGGCGCAACTATCACCCGGGGCAGAAGAAGGGCGATCAGACGGACTACGGTGAGTACACGCTGCTCATGCTGGAGCACGCCGCGACACGTGAGCACAAGGGCGGCGCCATCTCACTGGACGCTCTCATTCCTCAGTGGAAATCTCGCATGAGCTCGGGCACCTGGGGCGCCTGGATGTGCACGCAGACGAAGCAGACACTGCAGCAGGTGGAGGCGGGCATGCCGCACCGCTCTCTCGGCGGCCAGTCGAACGCAATGGCCGTTCGGTCGGCGGCGGCTTTGGCTGCCATGGAGAGTGAGGCCGAGGCTGCCGCAGCGGCCCGGACCATGATGTTCACCCATCGGAGCGAGGAAGCCCTATCCGGCGGGGAGTTCTTCACGCGAGTTGCCTGGAAGGTTGCGATCGACGGACTCAGCCCGAGGGAGGCGATTGATAAGGTGGCGTCGCAGATGGGCGGGTGGATCCGGGAGCAGGTGTGGTGATCGCCACTGATGGCCTCTGATGGCCTCTGATGGTCTCTGATTGTCTCTGATGGTCTCCGATGGTCTCTGATTGTCACTGATTGTCACTGATGAGATGCGCGGGGGTCGCATGCAGGTGGGCAAGGGCATTCGTAAGTTTGAAGAGGCGACGGATCCCACCCGCCCGCTCTCCAAGGTGAGGATCAGCGAGGATGGGCGCCGATCAGCACCGATTTGTGCTAATTAGCTAATTAGCTAACTAGCACCGATTGCCGCTGAGGGCCTCTGATGGGCACCGATTAGCACTGAGTGGCATTGATTGGCATTGATTGGCACTGAGTGGCACTGATGAAAAGCCAACTGACTCTGAGCGCCCCGCTCTCTTAGGAGGAATTCGTCGATGACCTCGCGATGACGTCGATGGCGCGTCTGTGGGATGTGGGGAAGACGGAGCCCATCAAGGTGATTGCGCATGAGGGTCACTGATTGCCATTGATTGCATCTCATGGGCGCGCTGACTGCCTCTGATTGCCTCTGATTGCCTCTGATTGCCTCTGATTGCCATCAGGTGGGGAAAGCGAGCCCGACAGAGGGGACGCTGCCCTCGTCCGTGTACATCATTCTCAAGTACACGGACGACTTCACAGCGGCTATCAAGGCGAACGCCATGGTAGGAGGCGATAACGCGTCGCGTGCAGTCGCCATCGGGATGGTACTCGGAGCCCACCATGGCGTCGAGACGATCCCCACTGAGCTGCGGCACGGGCTCAACGCATGGGACAAGGCAGAGAAGCTCATGGACAAGGTCCGTTGCCGAGTGCCTCTGAGTGCCTCTGAGTGCCTCTGAGTGCCTCTGAGTGCCTTTGAGTGCCTCTGAGTGCCTCTGAGTGCCTCTGAGTGCCTCTGAGTGCCTCTGAGTGCCTCGGAGTGCCTCTGAGTGCCTCTGAGTGCCTCTGAGTGCCTCTGAGTGCCTCTGAGTGCCTCTGAGTGCCTCTGAGTGCCCTGATGAGTACACGCAACTTTTGGAACAAGGCGGAGACGCGCATGGACCAGGTGCATGGACTCGAATCGCCTTGGATTACCTCTGATGGCCCCTGGTGAATGCAATCTAGTTGCCTTGGATTGGCTCTGATTACCTCTGATGGCCACTGATGGTCCCTGATGCTGGACAGGTGCTGTCACTCAAGTCGCGCGGAGGAAAGAGCGAGCTGTAGGGCGCAGCCGGTAGGGAGGGGGGGTGCGCCACAAGACCTGAAGAGGCGGCGTAGCGGACTTCCGAGCGTGACTTTTCTCACGTCGTGTCGACCCGACGTCAGGGGGGGGGGGTACAAACCCTATGGTCGGTTTCAACATTTCGGGGGCAATTTGAGCCGCGAGATTTTGACCTCGTGCGGCTCAGGTCTCGTAAAGTACGTATGCGATGAAAAAAACGTGAGTTTACTGCCATGCCCCATGGTTTACGGCAAACGGCATTACTTTTCCGGTAACGACCGCGCGGCGGACGCATGGGCGGACGGTCCGGAGTTAAACACTGGCGGGTGGGCGGCAGGGGCAGCGCCGGGACTTACCCGCCGCGCGCGAAGGTGAAAAGCGAATTGCCGGAGTGCTGAGAGCTCCGGAAAGTGGAATTTTATATTGTAACTACTCGCGGACATGACTCATGAGACATGTACATCGCATTTTACTAGACCGATCCCTGGACCGGAGACCGCCTAGACCGAATCCCACCATGCTAAGACCGAACCCTTTCTACTATTTAGACCTCTTCTAGAGTGGCCTTAACCGCCTATAGACCTAACCGGTAACCGCCTAACCTTGACCTAACCCTACATGCTGGCTCAAGAGAGGTCCACGTACTGGTAGATGACTAGTCCTACGTGACGTAGTAGTAATGTAGAGGTCGTGAAGCTCAGCTCTCCCGTTCCACACATACGCCTTCGCCGCACAACTTGCTGCACACCCACCTCCGAGGAAGGGTCGGAATGATCTGCACCCTCGGGTGACGCGCGAGCAATCGTGCGTTGATGATGCATTCATAGTACATAAATTCGATGGGCTCGCTGCACATGCTCTGGAGGGTTGCAGGGTTGAGGAGAGTGCCGCAACCAGCACTCCACTCGTCAACCACGGTCATGACGCTCTCGGCGACAGCACGCGTGAACGCCAATGCCATGTCACTCCAGCGCTGCTTTGCCACATCAGGCCCGTGACCCGTGCGTGTCATTCCGCGGAAGCGCTCGTCCACAAAGGGGTCGCTCGACCAGCTGCTGGCATTCACTCGACTACCAACGAGCCGTTCATCAGCGAGCATCGCCAAGAGCTGGTCGGATGGGCAGACTGCGTCGAGTCGAAGCCGCAACACGTAGCCATAGATGGGTTGTGACCTACCTCGCTGCTCCTCATAGCTCCTCAACAACAGCCAAACTCGCTTGACAGACGTGTACTGCCAAAAGAAAGAGCAGCGCATGTGGGTCGTGCCTACGGTCCAATTTGTTCGCCGATGGTTGTCCAGGCAGCGTGGCCGGCATGTGGAGCCACCACTGGACCAGAACTCGTAGCTCGTTGGCTTGAGAGACTGCACGTCTCCCTGCAGCTGATCGGAGATTTTCTTGCTGATGCCATCCACGTGCATAGACAGAAACAACCCGGTCGTCGGATATTGCGAACGAACAGCATCGAGAGTAAGGCGATGCGAGGAGACGTAGGAGGGAAAAATCCTTGGCTGACCAGACATGCACAGAGCGATAGCTGCCTCTATCCGCATCGCACGTACAGTCATTGTAGACCCGACGTCGAAGTGCTGCCCTTGTCGCCCCTGGAGGGCCGTTGCCGGTGTGAAAGGGATGTACGCCGGTCCGGTGTCTTGGGTGTCGAATCTAAACATTGGCTGTGAAAGCAATCACTTCACATTCACACACACACTATTGGTGGGCACAGCCGGGCATGGTGCGCGCGATGCGGAGGTAGCGCTCGTCGTCGTCACCGTACTCAATCTTTGGGACATGGCGTTGCCGTTGGTGTCGTTGGTGTCGTAGAGGTCTGGGAGCGCGTTAAACGGTAAAAGTGACCGACAGGAATATGGGCGTAAAACGGTTTAGGACCCTCCGGAAAAGCACCCCCCCTATGTCTCTGTGTGTGTGCGTGTAATCTCGTATGCCGGTTAGCCGCGGGCCGGTGCGTGAAAACAGCCTGGGCGCTGGGCCATGTTTTTAAGGGAACCTCCGCAGTCGTGAAAACTATAGTTCAAAGGCAACACATCTCACATGTCGACACGTAGCTCGGTGGGTTTGTGGTGTGCATGAATGCAAAACCCACGTCGTTCAGGAGTAGAACCGTGGAGACTGACGACTCGGGCGTGTGGGACTCGTGCGAGGTGTCCGCTGTGCGAAGGGCTTGGAAGTCGTCGTCGCCCACGACGGCGACGGACGCGAGGCCCGCGGCCACGCCGAGCCGGAAGGACAGGCCATCAAGAGGACGTAGCAGGTCCGAGAGGAGCTGACGGTTGAGAAGCGCAGGCTCGGTGAAGAACATGCCACGGAGCGCCTGGTCGTTTGCTTGCACGCCCAGAGCGCAAGATTCACACTTAAGTTTCACACTTGAGGTCGCGGATGCTCTTGTCTTCACCTTGTGGGCACCTTAGCGGAAGCTGAGTGCGAGGTGTCCGCTGTGCTGTTGGCATTGCGCTCGGCTCTGCACGTGGTTAATCATCGCGCCCATCGTCTTAAAACCCTTGCGGCAGGTGGGACACGAAAAGTTCATCCCTCCGTCTTGGTAGCCGGCGGCATAGTCGGTTTCGCCTTCACCGTTGAGCATTAGGGTGCCGTTCGTGAGCAGTTGGGTGCCGTTAGTGAACATGCCGATGGCGCCCACTTGCTGCTCACGCTGCCTTGCGAGCGCATACGCCGCGCGGCGAGCATTCTCCTCGCCGGGGCACGATGTGCAGCGGCCGGACTCGAAGTGCATGACCGTCCCACCGAGGGAGCTATACATCTTTCCGCAGCCCGGGCAGCCCACCGTGCGCGGCGTGGCAGTTGGCCGCTGTCTCTTCTGTCCAGCTCCGCCGGCCTCTCCCCTGTCCAGCTCAGCCCGCTCGTGGTAACCGTCACCCGTATGGACACGAGGGTTGTTCAAGATCGACACCAGTCCAGACCGATCGACTTGCCTCCGGTAGAGCTGCGTCTTGCCCTGCTTGGGGTGGTCGAGGTAAGAGCCGACCGTGCCTGTGGTGCACCAGATGTGCAGCTTGAAAAGTTCACCTCTCATCACCCGCTCGAGAAAGACGAGCTGGCCTTGGTTTGCATCGTATCGTGTGTACGTCCAACCCATCGAGCGAGCTGTATGGATGACGTCGTGGAGGTCGAGAACGCTCATGAGCTGCCCTTTCGCGATTTAGGAGGGACGCGGAGGATTCAGGGAGGGACACGGAGGGACGCGTTACACGATGACCACGTTGAGTGGCGGGACCAATGGGCTCCCAGCCCTCGGCGGGACGATTCCACAGATCGATTTCCTAATTAAAAGAGTGAAACACGAATTGACGAAACAGGACTTTTGCGAAGTTGCCTAGGGGGGGAGCGCCGGGACACCGGCAGAAATGGAGTGTTTGCAAAACCGAGAAAGCCCCCCTCCCACGACCTGACTCCTCGCCTGCCACTCGCACAGAAAACTACCCCGATCCTATGCAGACGACTTAGCAGACGGCCCGCGCAAGCAAACGTCGCGCCAAGGCGTCCACGTCAGCTCACTTGCAATTCGGGTCGGAGAGCTTGCAATTCTCATCCGCGACGACCTTCGGCGCTCCACCCAGGCCGGTGATGCCAAGAGAGGGCGGCGGCGCCGCCGCGATCGGCGGCGCACGCTGCGCGTCCGTTGCCGCCGCAGTGAGGCGGAGCCGTGACGAATCAAAGCCGCTCAATTCCGCAAGGTCGTCCAGTGTCCTCATGCCGCTGTACACTCGGCCCTTCTTGATGAACGAGATTGGGACGAGATTGGGTACGATCGGATCTCATCAGAAAGTGGTAATCAGTGGTAATCAGTGGTACTCAGTGGTAATCAGTGGTAATCGATGGGAAACAGTGGGAAACAGTGGGACACGGTGGCACTCATCTTGATGGCAATCAGTGGTAATCACCTTGATGAGCCAGCTCGGGTACGATCGGATCCCCTGCGTGCCGCAGAGGGTGGGATTGGCATGATACCCCTCTGGGTCGCACTCGACGTATGGGAGCAAACTCGCCCCTTGTGTCCCGAAGAGGACCCGCTGCTTGTTGCAGTAGCCGCACCTGCAGTCGGGGGCCATCCGAGGCCATCAGAGAGGCAATCAGAGGCAATTAGAGGCAATCAGAGGCAATTAGAGGCAATTAGAGGCAATTAGAGGCAATTAGAGGCCGTCGGGGGCCAGCCGAGACCATCCGAGTCCAAATCGGGGGGCTCGGGGGGGCGCCATGCGCCATCAGAGCCGTCATCCGAGACCCGAAACGCCATCAGGCGCCATCAGAGCCGCCATCCGCTTACCAGTGCGCGCCGTAAAAGGTCGTGCCGCTCGCCTTAAGGTGCTTGGCGAGCGCGAGGGCAAACGGCGTCGAGGCCGCCGTGACCGGCGGCGGCTTGTAGCCGCCGGGCGGTGGCGTCGGTCGCGGCGGCGGCGGCGGTGCCTCGTACTCGGGGAAGGTGACCGACGGGTCGAAGCCGCTGAGCGTCTGCAGCTCCTGCAGCGTCTTCATGCCCGAGTAGAATTTGCCCTTGATCTGCCACGTCGGATAGCCGTCGACCTCGCGCATCGAGCGGCACACGCCCGATTGGCTGTTGACGCCGTCCTCCGCGCACTCCACGTAGGGCAGCGCACGCACCCCGCCCGCGCCAAACACGCCTCGCTGCATGTTGCAGAATCGGCACCAATACGCGCCGTAGAACTTCGCACCGGTCTTCTTGAGGTGCTCGGCGAGCGCGATCTGCTCTGGTGTCGACTGACCCTTTACGGAGGGCGGCGTGTACAGCACAGCGATCCGCTCTCCACCTCCCGGCGCGTTGCCGAGCATCTCGGGCGGCGGAATGCTGTGGGCTGCAAGAGGCGCGGCCAGGGAGGCGGTCGCGAGAATGGTCGAAGCTGAGGCCGCCGCCTGCCGCAGCACGGCAGCACGCGTGGCAGCGGCCATTCCACGCGGCGTTGCGCCCCCACGCAAGGAAGCGTCGGCGATCGTGACGAGAAAGATGACGATCATCTCGGGCAATTCACTCGGGCGCCAAATTTTCGAAGGTTGCGAGTATGACGCGCCCCACCTCGCCCTCTCAGGCCAGATGTGCCACAGTGCGTCAACGTCGTCTCGGGCGTCGGACCCTCGGATTCGACGCGTGGCGCCTTCGCGCTCGACTAATAGATGCTGCGTCTGCACCTGCTTGCGGCCGCCACGCTCATCATCGCGTCGGCCACGGAGGCGATACGGTCGGCTCCTGCCGAGGATGCGCTCGCCAGCATCGATGATCCGCAGACACTCAGCCAGCTCCTGCAATGGTCGCTCGCCAACCAGGACCTGAACGAGCTCCACCAGAAGGCCGAGGCCATCCGCCACGGCGACGGCGCAGTGCCCCCGGCGACGCCACCGGGCGTGCTCTCGGCCGACGGCAATGCCGGCGAGCTCTCGGCCGACGGCACGTACTCCATCGCCGGAGCGGCGCTGCTGCCGCTCGGCGGCGGCACGGCCGGTGCCAGCATCCGGCCGACCGTCCAGCGGATGACGCCGGAGCGGCTCGCGGAGCTCAAAGTGCTCCAGAAACAGCTGATGCCCGACATGGTCGGCCTTATGCGCGAGGCCCTCGCGATCGCGATCGATGAGAGCCTGCCCGTGGACGAGCGAGAGGCGGCGCTGCTCAAGCTCGAGGACCATGCGAGTGACATCGACCAAGCACACGACCTGATGATCATCGGCGGCTTGGCGCCGGTGGTCCAGCTGCTCGGCTCGGACGTGCCGCCGCTCCAGGCCGCCGCGGCATGGGTCATCGGCTCCGCCGTCCAGAACCACCGAGAGTTGCAGCTCCACGTGCTCGCTATTCCCGCAGCGATGCCGTCGCTGCTCGCACTCGCGAGACTGCACGCGTCGGCCGAGGTGCGCGCGAAGGCGCTGTACGCGCTCTCGACGCTCGTCTCGAATTGCGCCGAGGCACAGGCCGCCTTTGTCGCCGCCGGCGGCGCCAATGCCCTCCTGAGCATCCTTACCGGCGCGCGTCTCGGTCGCGAGTCGAAGATCGTGCGCAAGGCTCTGGCTCTCGTGACTGACCTTCTGCGAGAGATGGGCTCCGCGCAGGGCGGTGGCGCCCTGGGCAAAGGCGAAGGTGCTGGTGAGAGCACTGCGCTGGGCGGTGGGGCGGTGCTGGTCGGTGCCGCAGGAGGAGTCACTCATACGGCCACCGCCGAAGCCGACGCCGCCGCCAACGCCAACAGCGCCGCAGCCGCAGCCGCTGCTGAGGCTGGGGCCGTGGCGCCACTTCTGGACGCATGGCGTAATGCAACGGAGCTGTGCGCGGCCGTGCTCCACTGCCTCGAGTCGGATGACCTCGATGCTCAAGAAAAGGCCTTGCAAGCGCTCGAGCAGCTCGTCGCTGTGGCGCTGCTGCCTGTCGTGACCAGCCCAGAGGCGTCGGCGGCGGTCGTCGCAGACGAGGCCGATTGCACGTTGTCAGCGGTGCGCGCGGCATTGCATCGGTACCGCGACCGGTGCGATGCCGGCGCCGGCGGTGCGCCCGACGCGGCGCCCGACTCGACGGAGGCCGAAGGCGACGAGGACGACGGGTCGGGCGACGGGCCGAGCGCGTGCGATGCGGCGATGAGTCTCGATCAGCAGCTTGAACGTATGATGCTCCGCCCGTGACGTCGACCCAAAGGCGCCGTCACGGGCGACCGTAAGGCAGGCTCCTGATGTAACTCCTGATGTGTGATTGTCACTAGTGTGACACGTGGCCTCCTCCCTCAGCGTGAGTGTTGGGTAGATAAAAAAGCTTAGAATTCACACCGACGCCGACACATTCTCACTCTTCACGCGAGCGGCCGAGCGCGTGCCCGCGCTTGCAAACGTCGTCCCGCTCGCTTTGTACGCTTTGCGACCCAATGGTGTCCACGGACGATAACAACGCCGCGCTCCACAACACGCGATCGTCGAGAGGAGAGCCGGCCGTTGAGCAAGTGAGAGGCACTTGGAAGTCGGTGGATGACTTCTCCCGTCCTCGATCGACATCGCTCTTTGGCGCGTCCATCTTCAACGTCCTCAAGCAGGTTCATCCCGACACGTTCATCTCGCCCGAGGGCAGCCGCATCGTGGAGGACATGCTCGTCGAAAACTTCCACACCATCTCCATGTGCGCGTACAAGGACATCGGCTCCGTCGAGAGCACGCACTTCTCCGCGATCATCGGATCTACCAGACTCGCGCCAGAGGCGAAAGCCGCAGCAGAGCCGAAGTTGGTGGCAGGCAACCTGCCAATGCAAGCACTCACACCTCCGGTCGCAGCGCCTGCACCCGTAGCAGAGCCTAAGTTGGTGGCAGACAGCTGGGCGACGATGGCGGCAGTGGCCATGGCGGCCGCGGCGGCGTCTGCATTGGCGGCTGCGGCCTTTGGGGTGGAGGAGCAGGTGGCGATGGTGGCAACGGTGGCGGCGGTGGTGACGGCGGTGGTGGCGGTGGCAACGGTGGCAAAGGCGGCCACGGTGGCTAGGGTGGCGACGGTGGCTAGCCTGCCAATGCAAGCACCAACACCTCCCGTCGCAGCGCCTTCACCCGTCGTTGTTATCGGCAAGAACATGGGCGGCCAGCCGATGGACACCGCTCCGCCTGGCCCGCCTGCGGCCCCCGCCAGCAAGAAGGCCCCCATCGAGTTCGATCAGGGGAGCACCTACGTTACCAAGATCAAGACGCGCTTCGACAAGCAGCCCGAGACGTACAAGGCCTTCCTCGAGATCCTGCACACGTACCAAAAGGAGCATAAGACCATCAAGGAGGTATACGAGCAGGTCTCTCACCTCTTCAAGAGCCACGCCGACTTGCTCAGCGAGTTTTCGCAGTTCCTGCCCGACGGCTCCGCGGCGTCAATTGCCGAGCCGGCATCCGCACCAGAAGACTTTGAGGCGCCGCAGCAGCCGGCCATCTCCACGGCACCGCCCGCACTGCCCACCCCCCTAGGGACGTTTGCGGCGTGGCTCGACGCAATACGGGCCGAGAAAGGCGATGACTATCCGGATGCCATCGACTGCCATCATGTACAGACCGCCGTCCGCACATGCCTTCCCGGCGAGCTCGCCAAGCATGCCGTCTCAGAGGGCACCAAGGCTGTCACGTGCGTCGCCCGCCTCCGCGCAAGCTTAAGGCGGCCCCATACCAAAATCCGCCTCCCTGTCTCATTGCTGTCCGACTCTGCCACCCCACCCCACCCTTCCTGACTGATCTCCGCCACCCTCACCGACAACACCCCCCACCGCGTGCACGTCGCAGCAAGTTCCGTGCTAACCGAGCTGCGTCAGTTGCTGTGCCTGAAAGCCGCTCGAGCAGCGCCGGCCTGCAGTTTCCCGTCGCGCTCGTCGGCCAGCTCCTCGACGCGGTCACTGGTGGACGCGCGACGGAGGACGCGGCCGTCTACATGGCCGCGGTGCTCGAATACGTCTCGGCGGAGATCCTCGAGCTGAGCGGTAACGCGGCGTGCGATAACCGTACGAGAATTATCATGCCACATCACATCGTCCTCACAATTCGCAACGATGAGGAGCTCAACATTCTCTATCGCGGATCGATCGCCGAGGGCGGTGTGAGGCCTAACATTTATAGCGCCCTTCTGCACAAGCGGGATTTCCAGCTTGCCAGCTCATCAGACGACTTCATCTTTGTGTGTGGACGCAAAACCGACGGCACGCTGATGGTGCCAAGAGGGGAGCTGTTCGAACAATCCAAGGTGCGCTCTGATCCGGCAGCCGACGCGCCGTCGTTGGGCGAGAACGGCAAGAACCTGGCCGAGAAGGCGAAGGCGGAGCGGAGGAAGCTCGCGGAGCAGATTGCGGCAGAGGAGCGACAAACGCTCGTCGATGGCCATTGCATCGAAGAGTGCGATCTCGCCTTTTCGCTGGCAAAGCTGACCAAGGGTCCGAAGGGATTCGAATACGAAGGGCCTCTCGAGCTATACCTGGCTGCCGACGGTCCGACCGAGAGTGGCGAAGGCCTTGGCAAAGGCCTCGTGGACGACGGCGGCAAACCCTTGCGGCATGTTCCGGTCCTCCGTGACAACATCCGCGGTTTGACTCGAAGCTGCTTGCTTCGGCTGTGCGCTCGTGCGGGGGTGATCGCCATCTCCGACGGTATGATCTTTGAGGAGCTCCTCGGCATCACCAAGGTCTTCCTGGAGAGGGAGATCCGCCACGCGGTCACCATGTGCGAATACGCCCGACGCCGCACGGTGTTGCCGTCCGACGCCCTCGTTGGGTGGGCATCGATGAGTCACACACAGTGCGACGCGTACTCGAGGACTCTGTATGGCCATGGGCTGAACCAGGATTGGCTCGTGCGCATGGCGGCGCGGCAGCAGCTGCCCAGCTCCGATGGGGTGGTGGCAGTGAGTGGCGGCTCACGCATCGACTGGAGTGCCGAGATCGACACGCAACTGGAAGACGACAAGGCGACGGTCGAGGAGGCGCTCGAGGAGCTGCGAGAGGCTGCAAAGGAGGAAGAGGATGACGATGACGACGACGACGACGATGATGATGACGATGATGATGACGATGACGACGACGATGACGACGACGATGACGACGACGATGACGACGAGGCAGGGGAGAAGAATGGCCGGGACCTCAAATCGCTGCATGCAGCATCGCTGGCCCTCGTCAGGAACGAGCAGCGCGGCTACCATGGGCCGGTCTTCCCCTTTGGTAGCTTCGTTCGCCTCGTGGCAGAGATCGGACAGGATTTCAAGACGGATCTGACCTACGAGCCGCGCTACATTCGCGTCCTGTACGACCGCACCGAGGCGTACTTGGTCAGCCTTCTCGAGGACGCCAACTTGATCGCCATCAATCGCAAGTCCGTCCACATAAACAATGTTGACTTACAACTTGCGCGTCGCATCCGTGGCGAGCGCGCCTGAGCATGCAAGCGCCGTGGCGAGCGCGCCTGAGCATGCAAGCGCCGTGGCGAGCGCACCTGAGCATGCGAACGCCGTGGCGAGCGCACCTGAGCATGCGAGCGCCGTGGCGAGCGCACCTGAGCATGCGAGCGCCGTGGCGAGCGCGCCTGAGCATTTTTGGCGTCAGCAGCCACGCACCGAACTGAGGTCTGAGCGGTTCTCATCCGGCTGGTTGCGGCGGCGGCGATTTCGATCGGCTCGCTTCTGTGTGGTGTGTGGGTGGCGCCTCGCCTGGCGCGCGGCGTTTGGTGAGCTTGTGGTGCGTGGACCGTGCGACAAACATCATCAGGCTTAAGGGTGTGACTACCCGGGTGAGTAAAAGTGAATGCGTTTCGAGAAGCTCATGACGATGCTATGTTACCAAGCTAGACCTAAAGTGCTGTACGCTGTGCTACACAGGCTGTACATTAGCTGTACATATGATTACAGTAGACCCCCGCGTCCTAGCCACATCACCGGGTGGGCCGTCCCGGCGGCGTCGCGGGGACTACTCGAGTCCCGAGTCACTAACCATATAATTTGCTACGTGTGCGAGTGGTTCCTGCTGGCTGCTCGACGACGGAATCAGTCTCCGTCGCCAGCCAGCGTACTCGAAAGCACGAGCGCTGCAGCTCGCGCGATCGCGAATGCTGCTGGCTGTTGTCGACGCTGACGCGCTCAGAGATGGCCACCACGTGCAGCATCGTCGGGCCGCTCAGAGATGGCGGAGCATTCACATTCACATTCACATTCACATTCACAGTCGGGTGCGGGAGAAGGATCTCACGCCAAGACTCCATCGGGCGCCATGTCGGGCGCCGCTCGGCAGATGGCCCGAGGGACGAATGTCCATCCTTCATCACTTCGATGCGCCGGCAACAGCGCAAGAGTGGCGGCATTGAGATCGGCCATGGCGGGGTACACCACATGGGCGCAGTCACTGGCGCCGTACCGGGCGCCGTCCCCTCATACATGGATCGAGCGTCCATGTCACACCGAAGCTTCGCTGCCGGCGTATTCCACCAGAAGCATTGGTGGCGGGTGGCATCCAGCAGCAGCCCAGGCCCTGGTGAAGTCACAGGCGCGGCGTCGTCCTCGTCCTCCTCGAGGTCTTGCTTCTCATACATGCGGGAGAATCCAAACGCAGAGAGCGGACGGCCCTCGAGCGCCGCCTCATACGTCTCCGACGCTTGTGAGCAGCAGAGCGAGATGCAGCAGACGGGGCTCTCGCCTCCAAAAAGTACCCACAGCCGCAGGGGTGCGAGGTGCAATCTCGGTGAAATCTCGTCGCCGGCCGAGGGTAGGTGCAGCTTGCCAGCCTGCTCGACGACTATGAGGAAGCACTGTTGGCCACTCGCCACGCGCCGGAGCGCCGCATCCATTCGCTCCACCACGCGACGGGCTGCGCATACCGAGGAGGCTGGGGTACCATCGACAACGGAGAGGTCACTGCCGCTTCCCGCAACGCCGTCCGCCACGCCGCCACCCGCCACGCCGCCGTCCGCCATTCCCACGGGCACGCAGCTTACCATGCCGCAACTGTCATTCGAGACGCCGCCCAGCACAGCAAGCGGGCCGAGCCAGTAGCGGGCTGCGAGCGCCTCCCACACCAACGTCGCTGTAGCCGCGCGCTGCCAGAGCACGCACACCTGAGCCATGCATGCAACTGTGCACGGCGAGCGGCAGGCGAGTGCCACCATGATCAGCTCGTCTTGCCCCAGCTCGAGGTTCGCTGCCGGTGCGGTTGGTGCATCCGGAGCGGCCGGCGCGGCCAAGTGGAAATCCATTTTCTATTGCGGAATTCATGATGATGCACGCTGGCATCCAAACAGTGCGGGGGCCTGCCGCGCACGAGTGCGGCCAGGCGGCGCCCCTTGACTGCCTGATGGAAACTACGCCAAAAAAGGAAAGTCGTATCCCTTTCTCCTCTGCAATGCTGCTCCCGCCAGAGGTCGCACGCAGCAGCGAGAGCACGCCGCCAACGCCCACATCCGTCGAGCTCACGGCCACGGGGCCGCCGCCTCCAATGCTCTCACACTCCAGCCGCTGCCTCTACGCCCTTCCGATGGCTGCGATTGGCATGATCAATTTTCTCTTTGAGGTCTACCTGCTCAAGTTTGCGACCGATGTGCTGCTGCTCGCGCCCGCGGTCATGGGCACCATCTTCAGCATCTCGCGCATTTGGGACGCGGTCTCCGACCCGCTGTGTGGCTACCTGTCCGATGCCACGCGCAACTCCTTTGGCCGCCGGCGCAGCTGGATGCTCGGCTCAGCGCTGCCGCTGTGGTGCGCCTTCGTCGCGTGCTTCTCGCCGCCGCAGCTCGCTGATGCGTCCGGGCTCAGCCTGTGGATGCTGCCGTCGGTGCTCGCGTATTACACGTCTCGCACGGCCTTTGAGGTGCCTCACCTCGCCTTCGGCACGGAGCTCTGATGACCTCTGATTGCCTCTGATGACCTCTGATTGCCTCCCTCATCAGGTGCCTCACCTCGCCTTCGGCACGGAGCTCTGATGACCTCTG
>Ga0180443_101321_pt1 | contig 15479 bp, 10 predicted proteins | sample ChrtobMetP5_32mM_FD_119753 | JGI IMG/M metagenome (GOLD analysis project Ga0180443, IMG submission 119753) | Chrysochromulina tobin associated microbial communities from unialgal haptophyte culture, Seattle, Washington, USA - P5_32mM MetaG | ecosystem: Host-associated > Algae > Haptophytes >... | reverse complement strand
TGGCTTTTGATGGCAGTTGATTGCCCCGTGTCGACAAGAGGAGCCCAGACACATCTGATTGGCTTTTGATGGCAGTTGATTGCTCCGTGTCGACAAGAGGAGCCCAGACTCATCTGAGTGGCAGCGGTCCACGTACTGACGCATTCTTGTCGCTCGAGCGCGCAGCTCCAGCACTCGCTGCTCAAGGTGGCACTCCTTCTTGGCGTGCGCGTGCGCCTCGGCTGCGACGTGGACGCGCTCAATACGGCGCTCAAATCTCCGGCGCAGCTCGATGCACTCGATACGGCTCTGCCCGACCAGCGACGACTGGCAGCCTTCAGCTCGAAGGGTGCGGACTGGAGGCTCGATGTGCTGGTCGACGCCTCGGGCGGGCGCTGTTCGATCTTTGAGCAACTTGGGTTCGCGCAGACGGTGGCGCTGCGCTCGGCGCGCGCGATTGGGATCGTCATCAGCCTCGTCAACCGCAAATCTCCCGCCGAGCTCGAGCTGCGCGAGAGCACGTGGTCCGCCCAGTACTTCCAGCACGAGTTTCGTCAGCTCGAGCTCACGGCCGGCGTCGTGCTCGAGAACCTCGTCTACTACCGCAGCTCGGGCGCCTTTGCCGACGCGGCCACCCACTACTTCGTGATGACGACCTCGCAGGACGCATTGCAGGGGTTCGGCGCGCTGCGCGACCCGCGCGTGACCGAGGTCGCGAGCGCGTGCGCCCCCGCCAACGTGGACGCTCAACGGCTCGAGGCCTATGCCCGTGCGGCGATCGTGGCCTTCGTGCCCGCCCTCGGAGAGCAGCCGCTCGTCCCCGGACAGCTGAGCGTCTTTGACTTCTCTTCGCGACGGCAGTCGAGCCAAGCGGCGGCGGTGGTGCCCGGCGCCGTGCTGGGCGGGCGTCAAGAGACCTGCTGCCTTGTGACGCGCGTGGGCGACGCGCTGCAGGAGCCGTTTTGGCCCGAGGGCCTCGGCATCAACCGCGGCTTCTTCCACGTCCTCGACTGCGCTGACATGGTGCAGCAGGCGGCGCCGTTGCTCTTCCCGGCGCACGGGCAGCCGCCCACGACGACGGAAGCCTTTACCGGTATCCTTCGGAGGCGCGAAGAGCTCTATGGGCTCACCAAACGCCTCTCCGGCACCAACCGGCTGCAGGAGCTCAAGCCGCACCACGACGGCGCGCGCCGCTTCTGCTATGGCCTGGATCCCGCCACGAGGTATGCGGCTTGGGTGGATGCTGTGCCTGCCACGTGTCCATACGTGCCTGCGACGCCCGTCACGACGCCCTCCCTCGCACTCGGTGCCCCCTCACTGGTGCGTACGTCGTCGAGCCGCCCGCGCATGGCTTTCCACGTGGGCTGCCACAGCATACATGGCGCTATGGTCAGGGTGTGAGGCCGATGCTGCCTCTTGACGAGCGCGGGCGCAGGGAGGGGTACTCCCCAGGGTCATCCTCACTCACAGCGGAGAATCCCACCTAGGGTAGTTCGTTTAGAGAACCTTTCGACGTTTCGAGCATTGCCGTGTGCATGCGACGCGTGATACCCCAAACTTGCGACGAAACGCGCGATGCGCCGTCGATGCACGCCGTCGAGAACCCTCTGACGGGCAACATTGAGGCATCACGATTCATTCGATGATCATGAGCCGCAACGAGGCCATGCTGCGCGACGTCCACGTGATGCTGCTTCGCCTCGTGTGCTGCGATGCGCATGCGCTCACCCTTCCGTCCTCTTCGAAGATGGCGCTGAAAGAACCGATGGAGCACCTCACAACGTCAACGACGGCTGAACGAGAGGACGTAGAAAAAGCCGTGCGCGCTGCGGTGGACGCGTTGTGGTTCGAACTTGACGAGGACGAGATGCCGTTCAGCCCCCCGAAGCTCGTACCGCTGCTCTCGGCGATCTTCGAGAAGTATGATGATCAGGACGATGAGATGCCACCGAAGACGCAGCGGTGCGGGCGCCTCCGGGAGCGGTTTGGGAGGCGTGGTGCTGCTGCACTGGAACGGGCTAAGGAGGCATATACGGCTGCGGCGGCAGAGAGGGCGGCTGCGGCGGTGAAGGCGGCGGAGGAGGCGGCGGAGAAGGCGGCGGCGGCGGAGGAGGCGGCGGAGAAGGCGGCGGCGGCGGTGAAGGCGGCGGAGAAGGTGGCGGAGAAGGCGGCGCAGGAGGCGGCGGAGAAGGCGGCGGAGGACGCTGCGGCCGTCGACGCGCAGCGTGCTGACGAGCTTCGTGAGCGTTACAGTCGGATGAGCGTCGAGGAGCTATGCTCGGCGCTGCGCACGCTTGGCCTCACGAGCGACGGCACCAAGCCCGTGCTCATCGGGCGCCTGATCGAGATGGCGGGCGCGGCGGCGACTGAACCGGCGGCGGCGACCGAGCTGGATGCAGCCGAGGCGGTGGCGACAGAGAAGGCGGCACCCCTTTATGAAGACTTCATGCCCATCTATGAAGACGAGGAGGCGTTGGTGTCACCTCTCCCACGCAAGCCCATGGACCTCATCGAGGAGCTCTTCTCATTCTTCGCACCGCTCGCTGCGAAGATGGCAGAAATGACCTCGACGCTCCTGGCTGCTCAGATGACCGGAATGACTACAGGAAGGAGTTCTACGTCAGACGAGCAGTCGACGCCAAGCGCAGCCGGTGCGGAATGCGCCGGCGACACCGCCAGCCCCAGCAGTGAGCACCAGAGCTCGACCGTCGCAGCACAGTGCACAGTGCTCCTGGGTGGGTGGGTCGAGCTCTCTCTGCAGACGGTTGCTAGCCGGCCGTGCCATCATTCGCGCCGAGCGGAGGCGCTTGCATTCCCAAAGGTGCCGGAGACACCCGACTTTGCGAGCATCATGCTGGGTCCGATCGTCAGCGGCAAGGAGACCTTCGACGCGTGTAGAATGCTCTTTGATGCTCCTCGGATCGGACCTCGGATCGGAACCTTGCAACCGAAGAAGATCACGGATTGGGGACCATCGCCAGCGCCATCCGATGGCATGCTCCGTCAGGATGACATTGCATGCATGCTCCGTCAGGATGACATTGCATGCATGCTCCGTCAGGATGACATTGCCACGCAGCAGGCGAGGGAATTTGAGGTTTCGGGAGAGCCAAGCGGAGAGCCCGCAATGCCCGAGCAGGCTGAGGCCACAGAGCAGACGTATGAGCTCGAGGTGCCGCCGAACGTGAGGCCTGGAATGAAGCTCAAGCTTTCCCTCCCGGAAAGGGTCCAAAAGGTGGTCATTACGGTGCCTGCGGGCGCGGCACCCGGGCGCATTCTCTCCGTCTCGATGCTCTCCAGCAAGGAAGAGGCCCAGGTCAAGTTGCACGACAACGGTGGCGACGGGCTCGGGGATCAGGCTGCGGCTGTATCGGCTGCGCTCCCAGCGGTGGTTGCACCAGGGTCACCAGAGGGGACCAAATCCACACGCCACAACAAGTGGCACGGGCAGCGGCGGGAATGCACCGCCTCGGGCGGCTTGAGGAAGTTGTATCGCCGAGTGTCCCCGGGGGACATCTTACATATCCCACGGCATATGCGGCCCGATGACCGGGACTTGCGTGTGGACGCTTCCTCGGCCGAAGAGCGCGCAACACGTCTGGCGCGGGCGCGGGCCCACAAGCGGGCGCGCCCTTATCTGGACACTGGAGTGTCAGACTGAGATGCAGATGCAGGCGAACAGTAGACACCTGGTTTCGGGGCGCAGACGAGTGCGGTGCGCGAATGGTACTTATAGTATGATTAAGGATCAGCTTTTTTACGTTGTTCCTGCATGCAAATATTTCAAGAATTGAAAGGTTCGCCGTAATGAGGTTGCGTAGTTTTGCTTGTGTTCCACTCCCTCGTCGTACCTCGAAAGCGCTAGCAGTCTTGCACCTCTCTCCTGACTCTCTCCGGTTCCTTCCCTATCAACTCGCGCCGACTAGCGCCGTCCTGTGCGCTGCGGCTGCTTTATGCCACGGGAATAGCGGGCCGTGACCAGCGAGCGGCACGTTCACACACCTCGGATCGCGGCGCCGCTCCTCACGGCGCGCTCCATGCTGCTCACACTAAGCGCTCGCACTACACACACGTCAGAGCTCTCATCACTAAGAGGGTATGACCTAGGTAGGACCTCCACACGGTGTATTCTGTACACACTGTAGCAGGTCCCAGGAGTGGGCGGCGGCGCTCCACGCTGCTCACAATTACCCCCGTAGCCCGCCTCTGCTGCCATGCTCCTCCTGTCCCTAAGTCCGTCCCTCCCCTCCAACTTCCCTCCCCCCAACCGCCAGCAGCGCGGGCGCCGTCGCCCCGCACCACTAGCACTACCTCGTCGTCCTCGAGGTCCGCGACCATGTAGTGCTCGCCTCTATCACTTGATAGCCCGCATAATCTTGAGCGACTCCTTGAAGCGCGTGATGGTAAGCTCTAGGCGCTTGCGCTTTGAGGCCTTCACGGGATCCTCGGCCATCAGCTCCGCGAGATTCGCCGGATCCATGAGTTCCTTCTTGACGAAGCTCGAGAGCTCAACGTTGACCGTGTACAAAAGCTCGCTCCACACGAGCTTTGGCACGTCATCAAGGATGCACTTGAGCAGAACCTTGCTGTAGGAGAAGATAGAGAGCTGCATGTCTATGACCGCCTGATCGGAGTTACTCTGACCCTTAGTAAAGATCTTGGCTGCGTCCTCTATGAAGTCCCCCGTCACGCCTTCGATGGCCTCAGCTCCGAGCAGTTGCAGTAAACCATTATCGTATACTGTTTGAGCTGTGCCATCATCCCAAAAAATGTCCACCTCCGCTGTCGAGTCAGGGTTGCACTTGACGACAGTGCCCTTGGAGTCTTTGCCCTTCGAAGCATTTCCCTTCGATGGCGTCACACGGTCGCCAACTCTCAACGCCTGGTCCCTCGATCCGACCATCATAAGTGAGCGGGAGCGCGACATCACGCCATTGCGCACTTTGTTGAGCGTGTCCATGTAGTAGTGATTGAAAGTGAAAGGTTTGGCCAGCTCCGCCTTCAATATCGCCTCGAGATGATGAACGACCACGCGTGACTGGGTCTTGAGCAGCTGGGAGATGCGGTCCTTGACGTGATCGTTGAGACGAGGGAATTCAGTAATGTACTCGTCCACCTTGGCATCGAGCGCCTCCTGCATCGCATCCTGCATCTTAGAGACCATCGTCTTAGCAGCGGAGAAAAGAATGCCGCCGACCTCGTTCGCCGAGGTCGCCGTCTTGAAGAAGGCCGCCACGAGGCTCTTGCGGAAGATAGGGTACATCATGAAGTTTTGAGGGGACACGCCCTGCACCTCCTTGAGGCTCACCTTCAGCATCTCCTTGTATTCGGCAGAGAGGTAGTCAGGCGTCGCAGAGTGGATCACCTGGCCAAACTCCTCGGCGAGGTCAACCCACACCGTTGGCAGGTGAAGCTTCTTGTCGTCGAAATGCCGTGCACCCGTGAGGATGTCGTGCAAGTCAAGATCGATGCGGCGAATCATTTCGTTCATTCGCGAGCTACGCGCGGCGTCGCTCGCACACGCAGGTGCGAGCCGTTCGGCCTCAGCTTCGGCTTCCATAAGGCGTGTGCTGAGCAGCTGCTTGATCTCAGGGATGAACGCCTCGACTCGATTCGCTTGCACCGCGACAATCTGTCGAACAAGCGTGCGCAGTCCCCACTGAGCAGGTGCCAGCTGCGAGAGGAGCTCATCCTTTTCGAAGAGCCTATGTTCTGAAGCCATCGCTTCAGCACGGGTGATACCCTCCTTTACCTCGCCAGGCGTGCGGCACCGCAACGCGATGAAGCCAAGTTCGAGCTGGATGTTCTTGCCCTCCATCTTGATGCGCTGCACAATGTCGCTATCCGGTTTGATGAGGTCGGACTTGGTGACGACGCCAAGAGTCCGCAGTCCGTACGGATCGTACTTCTTTGCAAGTTTGAGCGCTTCCGCGTTCCCAAAGTCGTCGGTCGCTGGGATCACGACGAGGATGACCATGTTGGGATCCTTGATGTAGCTCTCGACCATACCTTTTGTGATCTCGTGGACGTCAGCCTGCCCGTCAGCGGTCATGTGCGTGATGCCTGGGATATCGATGAGCGTGAATGTCGGACCCGACGGCCGCACGACCGTCACATAGATTGGCTCTGTGGTGATGATTGTAGTGCCCTTGCCCATCTTCGAGGTTAGAGTGTCTGTCAACTCTACAATCTTAGGACCGAAGTTGGAGAGATCATCGATTCGTTCCCGTCCCTCACATTTCGCCTCGAGGCCGACTAAGGCGTAGGCTTCTTTTATCGTCGGGTCGGCGGCGAGGCTCACGATGGTCGGGCAGCGAGTGCACGTGTTCTCGGCCCGGGGAAAGTTTAGATCGGATAGGTACTCCATCACAGATGACTTGCCAGCAGACTGCGCGCCGCAGACCACGATGCCTGGCACGGAGATGCCCTCTTTATTCAGATCGCTTCGCACTTGCTCTAGCGCCTCGAGCTTCGGACGCAGCCTGCTGTCAAATTCCTCATTGAAGTCCTGCATCTGGACCGAGTAGTAGGCTTCGGCCAACGTCTGGCCTGTCTGGCGTCCGGCCAATCTGGTGCCCGACCTGTCAATCGTGTCCGGCGTCCGTGAGGAAGAGCGAGAGACAGATCGCGATCATCGATTGAGTTTGCAGACTGTGAGTGTTGAGAAAGCGAGACTATATTCGTCTTCACGGAGACACAACTCTCCCCCGTATGACGTTACACATGAGATGACATTAACGATACACATGATTGCATGCTTGTTCAGTACATTCACAGTTCCTCTCAGCTGTTCACGGCATGCCCATTACCAGCTGTCCGTCAGTCCGCGGGCCAGGACGCGAGTTTAGAAACTTGGAGATTGGTCTGACGCGGCGCGATGATACTAGCTTCTCCTTCGAGACACTCGTCATAGGCAGAAGTTGTATGAGGTTGACTTTTTACGATAACTTGTGGAGAACGCAATTGCGCGAACGAGAACGTGAAATTGAGGACACAACAAACGTCGACTGCTGCGTTCGAGGCCTGTGCTAGTTCCTGTGGACTAACACAAAGGATCGGACCCCCCACCCCCCAACACGAACTCGCTACATCAGGCGGCTTGGAGCCAGGGCGGCTTCGAGGACTTCCGTCGCGTTGTCTTGGGCGCCGCCCTGTATGTATGTGCCTCATACTTCACAATCGTCGCTGTCCGGACGCGTAAAGCGCGTTGTGCCTGCCCCAGCGTTCAGCTCCGGGCATGCTTTCACCCGCCTCCTCGAACAAGCTGAAGCAGATTGCCAACTCTCTCAACGAGCTCGAGGGCGATGGCTCCCTTGGCCGGAGAATCAAAGCCGCGCAGGAGCTCTCGCAGGCGCTCGAATCGATCACCGACGGCGACCGCGGCGTGACGCGGCTGTGCGGTGGCCGCGGTGTGGCCTCGCTGCTCGTCGCGCTCATGGACGTGTGCGGCGAAGAACGCGACTTGACGCGCAACACCATCCTGTCGTCGCTGGCGCGGCTCGTCTTCTTTATCAACAGTAGCGAGCTCCTGGAGGACGCGCGCGTGTGGGCGCTCCTGCTGCGCATGCTGTACCAGCGCGACGAGACGAGCGTGTGCCATGCGCTCACCGTCATGCTGCGCATGTCGCGGGACGATGCGTGCGTGCACCACCTATGCGATTCCCGCCGCCTCAGCTCTGCGACATCGCAGCTCGCCGCCTCCAACAACGCGCGGATTGCCGAGCTCGCGGCGGAGATTGCTGTGAACGTGTCTCACGCACGCGAGGCCGCGGAGGGTACCGCCGCCAACGCACAGCAGGAGCAGCAGCAGCAGCAGCAGCAGCAGCAGCAGCAGCAGCAGCAGCAGCAGCAGCAGCAGCGGCGGCGGATTTCGTCGCAGCCGGGCGGCGCGGGTGGCAGCCAGGAGCAGCTGCCCCGGGAGCCCCTCCAAGACGAGGAGAAGCGCCAGCGGCGGTGGCGACGGCCACGCGCAGTCTCGACGTTGGCCGAGGGGCCGTTGCTTGGCGAGGCGGATCCGGACAGCGCCGCCTCCTCCTCCTCGCCCGCGGTGGCCACGTCGGCGGTGACGTCGGCGGTGACGTCGGTGCCCTCCAGCCGACGAGAGAGGATGATCGCGGACCTCAAGAGCTGGCGTGGCCAGATGACGAGTAAGCTCGACCAGTCGGGCGCCGAGTCGGGCGCCGAAGCGCCAAGCGCCGAGGCGAGCGCCGAGCCGCCCGGCGCCCTCATCGACGAGATCGTCGATCTCGACCGCAACCGCCGCGAGATCGTCGATCTCGACCGCGACCGCCGCGAGATCGTCGATCTCGACCGCGGCCGCCGCTCGACGATGAGCAAGCTGGTCAGCCTCCGAGGTCGGCTGCCTTCCTCGCGAGGCAGCCGTGAGGACCGAGGCGCCGTCCCGGGCGCTCCTCCTCCCCGTCAGAGCGCCGAGCTGAGCGCCGAGTTGAGCGCCGACCTTCGCCCCGAGCCTTCCCAGACGGGCCGTGCCGTGGCATCTGGCGCCACCTCCAAGCAGCACTCCTCCGCCTCCTCCTCCTCCTCCTCCTCCGCCGCGCCGGGGGGCGGCCCGCCTGTGCGCCCTCCCCGATTGCTCGGTCGGCCCGCGATGCTCAGCGGCGCGAACCCTCGTCGAGGGGGGGCGGCGGCGGCGACGACGGCGGCGGCGGGAACGGCAGCCGATGAGGCGAGGCGAAGACGTCTTGAGGCGGCGCGAGCGGCGGCGGCGGTGGAGGACGAGGCCACGCAGGAGGATCTCCATGAGGATCTCGGGGTGGAGGGGCAGGGGGCGGCTGCGCAGGAAGCAGCGGCAGCAGCGGCAGCGGCAGCGGCCGAGGAGGAGGCGGCGGCGGAGGCGACGGCGGAGGCGGCGGCGGCGGCGGCGGATTCGAGCCGCGCGTGGCGCGCGCGTGTCGGCTGGGACAGTGCAGCGTCTGAGGAGGCGGTGGCCGACGAGGCCGCGGCGACGGGCGCGGCCAATCTCGTCCCAATCTCGGCCAATCTCGGACCAATCTCGCCCCGCAGCACGCCCATGTTCTCCGTCGCCCCGATCGCCCGTCGGCCGGTGCCACGCGCCTGTGCCACCTCCGACGATCTGGGAGCGATCTCGCTGCGTGCAGGCGCGAGTGCGAGCTCCGCCAGCGGCGCGTCGGCGCGCAGCGAGATCGCTCCCAGATCGTCGGCGCGCAGCGAGATCGCTCCCAGATCGTCGGCGCGCAGCGACTCCTCTTGCACAGCCTCTTGCACGGAGGACCCTCGGCGGCGGCGCCGCCTCGCGCGCGCAGCTGCCTGTGGTACAGCGGCATGGGAGGAGCCGGAGCAGCGGCCGCTGAGCTCGACGTACCACGACCCCCCGACGTACACTGCACGAGGCTTCGAGGCCGCCTACCAGCCAGAGGAGGACTTGGGTGGTGTGGAGGCCTCCTACCAGGACGAGGTGGATGCGCCCTACCAGCCACGTGGCGCTGTCTTGGGCGCGCGCCTCGCGGCCACCGTCGGGGGCGAGTACCGGGGGAGCGCTGTGTTGGGCGAGCACCGGGGCGAACGCGGGCGGGGAGGGAGCGCCCAACACAGCGCCTCGCCGCTCGACGAAGGGATAGACGAAGAGGAGCTCGACGAACCCGACGGGGGGAGCGACGGGGGGAGCGACGAGGAGCTGCTGGCGACGAGCTTTGGGCGCGAAGACTGGCCCGAGACGGCGGCCGCCTATGCGACCGCCTGTGCGAGGAGTCGCACCTCGAGTGGCGGCGGCTCGGGGAGCTATGACGGTGGCGCGATGGAGTACGCGGCTGGAGAGTCGTATGCCGAGGAGAGCTACGGAGCGAGCACCGCCCTCGACGACGCCGCACAGCGCTCCCTCATCTCCGCCATGGGCGCGGCGGGATTCGCTCCGACGGCGAGCCACGACGGCGCGCGGCACGCCCACGACGGCGCGCGGCACGCCCACGACGACGCGCGGCACGCCCACGACGACGCACAACACGCCGTCGCCGCAGACGAGTGGGTCGATATGCCGAGGGTGGTGGCACGCGCGACCTTTTCGCAGATCAAGGCCGACGGCGCCACGGTCGGCGACTCGCCCAGGCCGCCGACGGCTGCTGCCGAGGGCGCCCCGATCAATGTGGCCGACTCGAAGCGACGGCAGCGCCGGCAGAGGTTCGAGGCCGCGGTCACGTTCGAATAACGCAAACTCATTCACATCCGCCGGTCGGCGGGCAAACATACCTAACTGGCTCAGGAAACAAAGGGCTCGAGAAAAGAATAGCATGTGCTACATTAGGAACTTTGTACGGTACGTATTGAATCAAACAGGTCACAAGGGGACTCGGCGACGCAGCCTCCGCCACATGACGCTCGCCATCAGCAGAAGCGCACCCACCGATGCAGCTGGCCCCACGCCTGCCCTCCAACCTCCAATCACGTCATGCGGAGGTAGCAGCAGTGGCGTCTGGCGCGGCGACGGCTCGTATGGAGACCTAAGAGGGCGTTCTGCTCGGCCGCATCCCCTGCACGGCGTGCCTTCGGCACTCGGCCGCTCATTCGTCCCTCGCGCGTGCCTTTTGCGACGGTCGGAGGGCAGCCCAGAGCGGAAGAGAAGCGCCACCTGTTCCGGGAACAGGGCACGCGACCATACGGCCACCTCGCCCAACGCGCTGCCTGGGGAGCCGCCGCCGCCCTCGTGTTCACTCGAGGGCTCCACGCCGCGCATGCCGTCGCCGCTGCCGCCGTCGTGGATGGCTTTGCGGCCGAGCAACAACGGAGCCTCGTTGTCCAGGGATCCCAGGTGGCGCAAGCGAGACGCGCGAAGCGAGAGCGACTCACTGAGCTTTCCATCGACATACACAGCGAGCTGTGGCCTGGGTGGACGGCTGAGCACGACACAGGCGTGGTGCCACTGCCCGTCGGCGAGGTTGGTGCGGCCGAGCTCCTCATGTGCCGACACTCCGGTCGCGTCGGCCAAGCTGACGCCGAGGCCGCGATCCTCGCCGAGCTCGATGCTGAAGCCTCGCGTCGCGCGACCAACGCGAGACAGCTTCGAAATGAGCGCGGTGCCGCGCGTGGCTGAGCGGAAGCGCGCACACGCCGTCAGGGAGCCTGAGCCGAATGCGAGTGATGCCGAGTGCGCGGCGATGCCGAAGCAGCCGCTCAAGCTGAGCGCGCGCGTGCCAATAGCGTGCCCATCAGTCCAGCTGCAGTTGTAGCCGCGCAGAGCGATGTCGCCTAGTGAAGATTGCACCGAGCCGTCGAGCGGCCAGGCCGCCTGCGGCGATGGCAAGCCGGTGCGCATTCATCTTTTTCTGTTCACACCAGCTCCGAGTGTGAATAAAAGAAGATTACAGACTGCCACGCGCGTGGGCGGCGACGGAACGCTCGAACGCCTTATGTTTGCCGTTATGAATAGCGCGCTCTCGCGCACTCCAAAACGTCAGTTTTTGTTTTGATGGCTTCTGGTACCCGCACCTACGTCGGCAGCGGTGTGGATGCACCTCCCAAGTTGGCCAAGTCCTCGTCCGTGACCAAAGTCATCGGCGCGAATCGTGGCGATCCGTTCGCGATCGTGAAGGCACCTCCTGCGCCAGGGGAGCTTCGGCTTGGGCAGTTGTCAGTCGAGTACGGCCCACCGCTCACTTGGGAGCAGCTCAAGGCTGGCGAGCCCGCACGGACCACGGTGGCGGCCTACGAGCGCCTGAAGCGATTCTTGGCTTGGTGTGCAGAGCGGAAACACACCGAGCTCGAGTTCGTCATGGCCACGGTCTTCTGGCACACGGTGGAGTCAGATTCCACACTCACAGTCCACGGAGAGCTCACCAGCATTACTTCGGAGCTCACCGTCGCCCTTGAGCCAAACGTGTGTCCTTGCCATGTCACACCCGACATCGAGCACTGGTCGCTCTGGTACCATCCCAAATGTGCGGCTGCTACTGCGGGGCTGGATCCGGGCGTGTGCCATGCGCTTCTACGTCACTTTCTACCATCGCTGGTGCCCGAGGATGAGTTGGTCGCTTTCCAGGCAAGGCCTCAGTTCCGGTCGAGGCTCTGCCCCAATGCCGACATCGGAACTCAGATGGCGCACGTGCACGTCTTCCTGAGGCCGCGAAGCGAGGGCACCACGAGCGCCCTGACCAACCTGCGGCTCGAGCGCCGCTTGCGATCGCCGTGGGCTGAGGCTGAGCGGCTGGGCGGCCGCGCGAGCGAGGTGGGCTTTTGAACGTGTATCAAACTTAGCCCAGCTTTCCAGAAGGCCCATGAAAAAAAATTCACGCCCATCACGACGCTTCTGCGGTCACGAGACCTCTCGGCTCTCAGGGCGCGCGCTTCTGCACTCGCGGCTCGGTCCACCCAGCTCGAGCAGGGCTGCGCTTCGTTTCGCAGTCGGCTGCCCAGGCAGAAAGATGCCCTCAGGTGCTGGCCCGGACCTCAAAAAGTACATGGATAAGCGGCTAGCCATCAAGCTGAACGGCAACCGAACCATCAATGGCACATTGCGTGGCTTTGATCAGTTCATGAATTTGGTGCTCGACGAGACGGTCGAGCAGGTATCTGCCACAGAGCAGAACAGCATTGGCATGGTGGTGATCCGGGGCAACTCAATCGTGATGATTGAAGCGCTCGAGAAATTGTGGGAGTAGCGCAGATACTGGGGCAGCCGCTGCGCTACTCTGCTCACGCGCTCGACTCGACAGCATCGCCCAAGTACCTGCCCACTGAGCCACCAGAGGCACCGACGTGTGGATGCGCTGGGGGGGGCAGTGTTCTGGGGCCTTGGGCGTCCTGGAGCTGTGCGGTGGTCCATGCTGTCTCTCTTGCCGTTGCGCTGGGTCCGCGGTCGGGCTCACTCTGCTCTGCCAGCAGGTGGAGAGCTCACAGTAATGCATCTCAGGTTGGGCTCGTCGAGCGGCAGTGCGCGAGTACGTAACAGCATACACGTTTCTGTGCACACCATGCTTGAGATGCACCTTCTCTGAGACACGATTTCGATTATTTGTAACGTGTCGTTCGCGCCGGCGCCGGCGCGGCCGCGCGGAGGGCGCGCGCGCGCGCCCAAAGCTACACAGTACACGACATAAGTCACGCACGGGGCACCGCACGACAGCGCACTCACGGTCGCACAGCGGACCATATGGGCCATGATGCACAGCCGACTCTCACAAGAGCGTAAACAGGGCACAGCGGTCAGCGCTGCGCCGTGCGCGGGCCATCCATCAAGACCTTAATTGAGTCTGTCACCGCCCATGCGGCTTCGCCTCACAGTCACCTCCACAGTCACCTCCTCAACCTGTCCAGCTTTGCTTCGATCCGATCGAGCCGCTCATAGATGCCTCCAGCACGCGGCTGACGGCCTGGCACCTGCTGCCCCAGGGTGTCGAGAGCCTCCTGCAGACGCAGGAGCGTTGCCAGGCGTTGAAGCTCTCGACCTGCCGCGGACGTGGAAAGCTCCTTCCACAGATCTCGCCAGCCGAGGCGGTCCCAGCCCGCCTGGACGGCGATCTCATGGATGGCCGAGCTCGGCAACGCGTAGTGAGCCGCGGCAAGGAGCCAAGCGAGTGAGACGCATCGGGCTGGGTGGATGGCAGCCTGTCGGAGAGCATACAGCAAGCTCCATGCCACCCACGCCGCCATGCGCACCCGGACGAAGACGCTCAGCAACCCAATCGAAAGCATGAACTCTGTCGGCAACGTCGCAAACCCATAGCACATCCCCGCCACGTACGCAACATTGGCAGGCCCCGCAAGCTGCTCGACTGCCTGAGTAATGGCCTGCGATGCGGGGCCAGCTAACGTCTGTCGCACCTGCGACAGTCTACTCCAAGTGTTCGCCAACGTGCCAGCAGAGGGTGTCCGTGGAAGCTCGGTTGTCAAGGCGGCCGAGCGCAGCGCTCGCTGGATAAAGCTCGGTTGCGCTCTGGAGCAGAGCGACCGCTGGTTGAGTGCTTGCATGTTTGCTGGTAGTTGGCGCCATTTGAGGAGGGTGCTCGGCGTTCCGACTCGCCCGATCGTCGGCCGGCTGGCCGACCAAAGGAACGCCATTTTCTGTGGGTGTGAATGCACAGCGACGTCCCCAAAAACTCGATAAACCATTGCGTGTGTAACAATAATACTGCTCCAGACGAGCATCTTACATGTACCATATTTGGAAGACATTAATGTTGGAGCCTGCTTGGTGAAAAGCGACCCTGAGGCAAAGTGGGTGCCAGAGGCCAAAGCGCCGCGGCTGAGGAGGTGGTTGGGCCGTGCAAAGATGCACGCAGCGCTGGCGCTTGCGAACGTCGCAGTCAACAACGACATCAACAAGGTCGCCATCGAAGGCCGCATCACGCCGCTCGTCGCAGTTGCCGCATCAGGCACGGAGGAGCAAAAGGAGTACGCGGCGATGGCGCTTGCAAACATCGCAGTCAACGCCAACAACAAGGTCGCCATCCGCCGGGAAGGCGGCATCGCGCCGCTCGTCGCACTTGCCGCATCAGGCACGGAGAAGCAAAAGGAGTATGCAGCGATGGCGCTTGCATACCTCGCAGTCAACGCCAACAACAAGGTCGCCATCGCCGAGGCAGGCGGCATCGCGCCGCTCGTCGCACTTGCCGCCTTAGGCACGGAGAAGCAGAAAGAGAACGCAGCGCTGGTGCTTGCAGACCTCGCAGCCGGCAACGCCAACAACAAGGTCGCCATCGCCGAGGCAGGCGGCATCGCGCCGCTCGTCGCACTTGCTGTATCAGGCACGGAGAAGCAAAAGGAGAACGCAGCACGGGCTCTTGCGTACCTCACAGTCAACGCCAACAACCAGGTCGCCATCGCCGAGGCGGGCGGCATCGCGCCGCTTGTCGCACTTGCCGCATCAGGAATGGAGAAGCAAAAGGAGTACGCAGCGCGGGCGCTTGCAAACCTCACATTCGACCACGCCAACAACAAGGTCGTCATCGCGAAGTCGGGCGGCATCGCGCCGCTCGTCGCACTTGCCGCATCAGGCACGGAGAAGCAAAAGGAGTACGCAACGCAGGCGCTTGCAAACCTCGCAGTCAACGACAACAACCAGGTCGCCATCGCCGAGTTTAACGGCATCGCGCCGCTCGTCGCACTTGCCGATTCAGGCACGGAGGAGCAAAAGGAGTACGCAGCGCTGGCGCTTGCGAACCTCGCAGCCGGCAACGCCAACAACGAGGTCGCCATCGCCGAGGCGGGCGGCATCGCGCCGCTCGTCGCACTTGCCGCATCAGGCACGGAGAAGCAGAAGGAGAACGCAGCGCAGGCGCTTGCAGACCTCGCAGTCAACGACAACAACCAGGTCGCCATCGCCGAGGCGGGCGGCATCGCGCCGCTCGTCGCACTTGCCGCATCAGGAACGGAGGAGCAAAAGGAGAACGCAGCGCTGGCGCTTGCAAACCTCGCAGTCAACGACAACAACCAGGTCGCCATCGCCGAGGCGGGCGGCATCGCGCCGCTCGTCGCACTTGCCGCATCAGGCACGGAGGAGCAAAAGGAGTACGCAGCGCTGGCGCTTGCAG
>Ga0180443_101320_pt1 | contig 15484 bp, 9 predicted proteins | sample ChrtobMetP5_32mM_FD_119753 | JGI IMG/M metagenome (GOLD analysis project Ga0180443, IMG submission 119753) | Chrysochromulina tobin associated microbial communities from unialgal haptophyte culture, Seattle, Washington, USA - P5_32mM MetaG | ecosystem: Host-associated > Algae > Haptophytes >... | reverse complement strand
GAGCGCGCGCGGCCCGCCTCTGACGAGTTTGGGCGTTTTGGCGTTTGGACTAGACATGGCCGTCAAGGCGGCAATGGCGGCTGGCGCAGCAGCGGCAAGGGCGCTCGAGGGCGTTACTGAGTGCGCGCCACACCCTGACCACGCACCATCTCACGCATGCGTGTGCGCGCGCGATACAGGTGCCAGCTGCAACATGCCATGGGTGCAGCAACGAAGGTGCTTGCGCAGGACGCTGAGAGAGTGTAGCAGAGAGAGGCCGGACGGCGACGGCGCGGGCGGCGGCAGCAGCGTGCAGCGAGGCCGGACGAGTGCTCGTCGCGGCATCGCGAAAAGGGAGTGCAAGCGCAGCAGGCAGAAGAACAAGGGTCAGCGGCAGCGAGGGCTAGGTTTGATCGACGACCGGCGGCGGATGAGGCGAGCGGGAGCTGAGCGGACTGGCGCGAAGGAAAGGGTTCCGGTTTCCGTGTCGGCAACGACTACTGGGAAGGGCCCTCTCCCTTGCGCTGGTCATCTCGGTGAGCGTGACGCTGCGCCGACCGGCCTCGAGTTCCCCGGTCGAGGCGCCTATGTCTCCCTCTTTCTCTCCCCCAATCCCCCTCTCTCTATCTATTCTCGTCGATCTCTAGCTGTACTCTGAGGGCACGCAGGCTAGCACCCTGTGGCGTGTCTCCTCCTGGTCTCCTTCCCGCTCGTGCTCCTTCCGTTGTGTTCCATCATCTCCGTCGACTCTCACCCCCACTGCTAGCCTCGAGAGCACATTCGATAGGCTTCCTTTAGGTTGTCTGTTGTTTACGAAGTAACTGAACTGAACTGAACTGAACTGAAGTCAAACTTGACTTGACGACGTAAGGGCTCAAAACCACGCTTACTCCCCAGTAATTGAGTTTTTCAGGAGACCGAGGGCCCAGCGGAGCCGTCCATCCGAGAAACTATGAGTGGCGGCTGGCGGGCGGTGTGCTCGGGCGTGTGGCCGCGAAGTAACCACATGGAAGTACTACACATGTAGCGTAACTCGATTGACTGATAGTCCGCGAGGTCGGTTACAGAAATCGGTGCGCTACCGATGCTCTGCGTGGGAAAAGTCTCGTCATTGACGGTTCAGTTCAGTTCAGTTACTTCGTAATCAACAGACAACCTAACGGAAGCCCATCGAATGTGCTCTCTAAGCTAGCAGTGGGGGTGAGAGTCGTCGGAGATGGTGAGACACAACGGAAAGAGCACGAACGGGAAGGAGACCAGGAGGAGACACGCCACAGGGTGCTAGCCTGCGTGCCCTCGAGTACGAGTAGAGATCGAAGAGAATAGATAGAGAGGGGGGATTGGGGAAGAGAAAGAGGGAAGCATTGGTGCCTGCTCGACCGAGGAGCTCGAGGCCGGCCGGCGCTGCGTCACGCTCGTCGAGATGACCAGCGCGAGTGAGAGGGCCCGTACTGCAGCGCAATGAAGGCGCAGTCCGATAACCCTCTCCCTCACGCTGTTCAGAGCTCAACTCCCGCTCGCGTCATCCGCCGCCAGTCGTCGGTCAAACCTAGCCATCGCCTGCCGCTGACCCCTGTTCTTCTGCCTGCTGCGCTTGCACTTCTTCTTCGCGATGCCGCGACGAGCACTCGTCCGGCCTCGCTGCTGCCACCGCCCGCGCCGTCGCCGTCCGGCCTCTCTCTGCTGTTCTCTCTCAGCGTCCTTCGCAAGCACCTTCGCTGCTGCACCCATGGCATGTTGCAAGCACCTGTGTGTCGCGCGCGCACGCGTGCGTGAGATGGTGCGTGGGCAGGGTGTGGCGCGCACTCAGTAACGCCCTCGAACGCCCTTGCCGCCGCTGCGCCAGCCGCCCTTGCCGCCTTGACGGCCCTAGTCTAACCCAAAACGCCAGAACGCCAAGAACTCGTCAGAGGCGGACCGCCCACGCTCGACGCGCGGCACTGTCGGTAACTAGACCATGCCAACACCGTTCGTCCAGCCATGCCAGTTGCGCCGCGCTGTGCCCTCCCAATCGCTTGCGCCAGAGGGGTCAGGAAGAGAGGAACGACGAGGGACGCCATTTGAACTGAACTGAACTGAACTGAACAACTGAACTGAACTGAACTGAACTGTCATTGACGAAATTGTTTGTGCCCGAAGTTGAGCCCGCGTCGTGCTGGTTGACCCTCAGGTTGACCGGCGGCGAGCCACCCAGGCCACCTTGGCTCCACCACGCCGCACACGCCACGTATTAGGGCGGCGGCATGCCACCCAGGCCACCTTGGCTCCACCACGCCGCACACGCCAAGTATTTCCTCAAGCTGCTCGAAACGCTGCCCGAACCGTACTCGTCGCTCGACACCAACCGGCTCACCGTCGCATACTTCTGCATCTCGGGCCTCGACATCCTCGGAGCGCTCGACCAGGTCAACGCGACTGCCGTGATAAATTGGGTGTACGCGCAGCAGCTACGCGTGCCGCCGGACGCTCCCGCCGACTGGACGGGCGGCTTTCGCGGCGCGGGTTACCTCGGCTGCCCGTTTGCGGGCGCCGCAGGCGCTGCACCCAGCTCCGCCTTCGACACAGGCCACCTCGCCATGACGTATACGGCGTTGGCCATCCTCACCATCCTCGGTGACGACCTGAGTCGTGTCGACCGCGCGGCCACGCTGCGCCACGTGCGCGGGCTGCAGCAGCCTGACGGCTCCTTTTGCGCCTACACAGGCGGCGAGAGCGACATGCGCTTCGTCTACTGTGCCGCGGCGATCTGCACCTTCCTTCGCGACAGCGAGTGGCGCGGCATGGATGCTGAGGCCGCGACTGCATATGTACTCTCTTCGCAATCGTACGACGGTGCGATCGGGCTCGGGCCTGGCGCCGAGTCGCATGGCGGCTCAATGTTTACCGGCCTATCGGCCCTAGCTCTGCTCGGCACGCTCGGCCGGTTGCACCGGCGCGAGGCAATCGTCCAGTGGTGCCTCGGCCGGCAGGTGAGTCGCTCGGAGATGCCGGGCGGCTTCCCGCCTGGCGGCGGCTTCCAGGGACGGCCCAACAAGGACGAGGACACCTGCTACTCCTTTTGGATCGGAGCGACGCTCACCATCCTCGGTGCTGGCCACCTGAGTGACGCAGACGCGCTCTGCGGCTTTGCCCAGTGCTGCCAGGCCGCCAAGGGCGGCGTGAGCAAGGCCATCGGCGCGCACCCGGACGTGCTGCACTCGTACTTTGCCATCGCCGGCCTCGCGCTCGTTGGCGCCGACGGGCTGCGCCCTCTCGACGCTCGGCTCGGCCTTACGCTACGTGCCCGCCAGGCTTCCGGAATACAGGTCACGACCGACGCGGACGCAGCGGCGCTCGAAGCGACGATCGCCGCGCTCGGCCTCGGCGGCGCCATAGCCTGCGAGGCTCCAGAGGACGATCGTGAGCGACCGATGGAGCTCAGCACGAGCACACGCGCGCTTCCTTCCTTTATACATTCCAACATCGCGACGAAGGTCGAGTATGAGCAGTGGGTGAGGTCCGAGAGGACGACCAGGACGCAGTAGCCAGTTATTTGAGTCGATGCGTCGTTTGTGTGACGAACTGACGAAACTCTTTCCGAAGGCAAAGTAACGGGGGTTCCGCTCGCGTCGCGGCCGTCAAGACAGAAGACTCCCCTGACTCCTTGCCTCTCGGGACCCGCCAAGCGTCCACGATGCTCTTTTATTTCATCATGGGCGCACCAGCGCCAATAGCACAGGCGCCGATCATCGGCGGTTACGGCGATTTTATCTTCCAGTACGAGCCGTCGCGCCTGGCCATGCCGGCTGGCACCTCGCTCAACAACGCACACGGCCTCGTCGTTGACCCGCTGACAAACGAAATCATCCTCACCTATGAGCCTAACCACGACTCCGACACGCACTGCATGGTTCGCTTTAAGCCCGATGGCACAGGTGGCGTCACGATTGGCGACGGCACGGGACTGTGCGAGGGCACGCCCCACGGCCTCCGTCTGTCTGCAGAGGGCTCCGACCTCTACCTCTACCACGCAAACAACGACGCCACGCTGCACAAGACGACGCTCGATGGCAAGCTGCTGTGGACCGTCAAGGGCGCGCCAACTGCTGACCCGGCCTTTCAGCCCAATAAACCGACGTGGTTTGCAGCGCCGCCGGGCTCCAAGTTTGTGTACATGGCCGACGGCTACGGCTCTAACTACGTGCACTCCTACACACATGATGGCGTGTACGCCAATTACTCATTCGGTGGCCGCGGCACCGACCTCGGCAAGTTCCAGACGTGCCACTGCATCAACTACGACGCGCGCGTGGGCAAGATCATCGTGACGGACCGCGAGAATCATCGACACCAGTACTTTGATCTGAACCCGACGGGCGGGCCGCAGCTCACGTACTCGAGCGTCTTCACCACGCCGGGGCTGGATCGGCCCTGCACGCACCACGTCGCGCCTGACGGCGTGCATGCGGTCGTGCCGGCGCTCGAAGGCCCGGTGGGCATCCTTGACGGTACCAACGCGCTTGTCTCGCTGGTCAACGTGAGCGGGCTGCTCGGCGACCAGGGGCACCTGCACCCTCACGATGCGATCATGCTGCCGAGCGGCGATCTTGTGGTCGCCACGTGGGCGCCGGGCCGTCTCTCCTATTGGCGCAAGCTGCCCAAAGAGCAGGCCAAGGCGTGAAGTGACGGAGCGCGTGCGGCCCGCACGGCATTCTTCACCGTTCGCGGGAGGCGCCGCGCGGATCAATGGGGAAACTTGATCAGGCCATGTCAGGGGCGTGTTTGCTGTCTCAGGGCGTGCACCGCAGCTCATAGTATATAATCCCGATCTCAAATCAACTCTATTCCACACAAACTACGGGACGTCGGGACCATGGGTTCGCGGACCCGGGGTTTGGCGACTCTGAACCGCGTGTCTGTGAGCGAGGTATATGCGTTCCTCATCACGAGCATGATGATGATGCGATTTGTGTGAACGTTTGCGAGGTGTTGTACTGAATGCATTTCGTCAGTCATACCCGGTACCGGAATCGGCACCTCCGAATACTCTCACACACGCAGACGATGCTTTTACCCCTCCTCGTGCTGGGTGCAACCGAGCACGTGGCGTTGCGATCGTCTGGCTGTGACCAACCTCTCCCCTCTGGCGTCAAGGCTGGCGGCAGCGTGTCGATGAGTGGCACTTTCGATGGCGTCAAGCGCACGTGGTACCTCTACCTGCCTCCTGATTACAGGAACACGGAGCCGGTTCCCATGGTTGTGGCCACGCACGGCTGGGGCGGCTCTGGGTCGCAGGAGATGAAGTCGGACGGACTGACCACCGTCTCGGGCGCCGGTGGCAATTTTATCGCCGCTTTCCCCGACGGCTACACCGACAACACGCATTCTGGCTTCTGGGGCTCGTGGAATGTCGTTGGCTCCACTCAGAGCCCTGGGCCCGCCGGCCAGATTTGCACCCCCACAGCAGACCCTTCCAACGCCGATTGCTACACCTCGTGCAAAGGCTGCCCCGGTGCCGACGGATGCGATTGGACGACGTGCCTGAACGATGTGACTCCTACCGGCATTGGCACTAAGGACGTGACGGGCTTCCTGCCGTCGCTGTACGATTTCCTCGAGGAGACGTTCTGCGTGGACCTGACGCGCGAGTATCACAGCGGCTTCTCGAATGGCGGCATGGCCACCTATCAGATGGGCGCGTCCATGTCAGGACGGCTCGCAGCCATCGCCCCTGTCGCAGGCGCTTTCCATAATGGCTTCTTCCAACCTCCAACGGAAAAGATCCCTCTGCTCGATATTCACGGCACGGCGGACAAGCAGGTGCCCTGTAATGCGTCGACGGCCGGCTCGACGAGCACCAAAGCTCTCAGCCAGGATGGCTGGTGGTACAACCTGCTCAGCGACACGCAAGCGGGATGGCTCGAGGCCAACGGCTGCTCCCAGGCACCGCCTCTAAGCAACTACGTGCCGCCGCTCATCTCGGCAAACACCGCGAGCCGCACGAAACTTGCATGTGCCAACCACGGCTGTGACGTCGTCACGTGCGCGTGGAGCGGCTCGCACACGTACTACGGCACCAGCGCCGCCGACAACGGCAACCTCGTGTGGGGATTCTTGGAGAAGTACACGAAACCAACGCACGTCGGCTACGGGCACACGACCAGCACGCCGCTCGCCGAGCGGGTGCGCCCACGAGCGTCGTTTGCGGATGTGCGCGTCGAGCTCGGTGAGGCGGTGGACGCGCTCACGACAGCGCTCGGAGGAGCGGCCGATGCGCTCGTTACGGCGCCCGCTGTCGAGGACTTGGCGGCCGCGGTGCACTACGGCAATCCGGCGAACGGATGCGGCGACGACGAGGAGGAGCTGGTGCTGAGCAGCGGACCCGAGTCCGGCCGCGTCTGCGCGCCCATGAAGAAGGGGCCCTCGGCAACGAACCCCACAGAGGCGCAGTGCACCCTCGGGGGCACCCTCCCCGACGAGACGAATGGGTGCCCTACGGATGTGCCCAGCCCGTCAGGCGGCTCAACGAAGTGGTGGCCCACCGTGGGGGCCTTCCCCGTCTGCCTGCAAGACTCGAGTCCCGGCGCGCGCGCGGACACGCACTGCCTGCTGCTGTGCGGCCCCTGCCGTCTGGGCGACGATGGCATGGGATGTTCGGACCTCGCTCACGCCGCCTGTCCGACCGGCGCGCGATGCATGACAGGGACTGTCAAGAGCGTGCGTCAGGGCATCTGCGTCTACGACTAGTGGAGCCATGCGACTAGTGGAACCATGCGACTAGTGGAGCCAGCGACTCATGGAGCCATCAAGGATCGTCGTCCGGGCCACACAGTCACAGCCACGCTCTCCCCCGTGCTCTATAAACGAAAGCCATTCCCAGAACCCATCGAAGACGAAGTCTCGAGGCTCTGCCCCCGGGCTACGGCTTAGGATGGGGCATGAGCCTATAGTGACTGTTGAAGCATGAAGCATGAGGCATGAGGCCCGCAGACGAACAGTATTGACTACTTTCGAGTGGCGCCGAGCGACTTGCATAGTGTGATGTGTGTTAAGTGCGGGTACGGTGTCGCGGCGCACGGCATCGCGGCGCGGCGGCCGCCGCAGCGCGGTCCTCTCGAGTCTGGCGCGCTCCTGCTGGCAGGGGGCCGGGCCGCGTCGCGCCGAGCGTCTCCGACCTCGAACCGGCTGGGCTCGGGCTGCCGCGCTGCCCGGCCGGGATCGCGGATCGGGATATCGGATCCGGCATCCGCGAGGATCGTACGCTCCATGCATGGGCGCGATCTCGCGCGGCACGCGCCATACGCGCCGACGGGGGAACGAACCGGGCGCCACGTCGGTTCGTTTCTTAGTTGTAAATCCTTAAGTTTAAAACTAGGACCCAACTGGGCCCTCCCGCCACCACCGAGTGCTGCGGACCGCCGCTGCTCATGTGAATATCCTAAGTCACTGCAAATGGTGATGTACTGTCATTGTCACGTCGTCGATCAACGCCGGCCCCTCGCAGCCATCTCCTCGCGCTCGCGTGCGGCCCTCTCCATCGGCGTCTCCTTGCCGATCGCCTCGGCCCTGGCCGCGGCATCCGCCTTCTGCGACTGCGACTGCGCTGCCTCGGCCGCCTCGGCTGCCTGCAAGCACTCGGCGACGCCCTTGCCCTGCTCGAGCGCGCTCACGATCGCCTCATACGCCCGCTCGTGCTTTTTGATGATGGTCCAAGCAGTGAGCGCCGCATAGCGCGTCAGATCCTGCTGCTCGTTGGCCTTCATGGGCGGCTTGCAGCGCAGCAAGATCTGGTTGAGAAGCTTGAGGTCCTCCTGCACGCCCAGCGCCGCTCCGTATGCGTCCGCCTCAGCCATCAGCCCCGACACCGCCACGACGGCCAGCGCGTTGATTTGTTCCGATTCGACGAAGACGCCGGGCTGCGTCGCAGCTTCCTCGTCGTGAACGACCACGCGTGGCCCCTTAGAGCCGACGACAACGTCTTGGATCGGCAGGCCGAGCACGTGCGCGCAGAGCATATGCGAGGCCTCGTGCTTGATCACGCGCAGGCCGCGGCTGCGCTTCTCCTCCGCGCTCGCAGTCGCTGCCTTGAAGGCCTCGATTGGCAGGAAGAGGATGCCTGGTGCCGTCGAGCCGATGGCCAGGATTGCAATCGGGATGCCTGCAAATAGGTACGTGCCAGTGAAGCGCAAACCCGCGTCGAGGCCGAGGGCGTCGCTGCCAACGGCCCACACGGTGGCGCCTAGCGTGCAGCCGATGATCACCTTGATGAAGGTGGACTGGATGTCCTCAAGTGTGTACTGCTCACGTGACGGATCGAGCGTTTTCTCGTCGAGCTTCGTGCTTCGCGACAGTTCTGCGAGCGACACCCGCCGGGGCGCAAGCTTCAACGACTTCCAGAGCGGCGCAGCACCAGCCTCGCGGAGGCCGTCGAGCGCGGCGACCGCAGCCGCGCGATCGCCGGATTGGACGGCGGCCCACGAGCTCGCTGACGCGCGTGGTGCCGGCGCGCGAACTCGTGCGGGCGTTAGTCGAAGAAGCGCGTAAGGGGACACAAGGGTAGCAAAAACAAGAGAAAGCGTCGCCATCTCTTTTTCGAGGGGAGCCAATCTCGCGGATTCCTGTCGCGGACTCAACTCAAGACAAGTGAAGTCGAGAAGAGCGTGAAGAAAACTGTGCATGGACAAAAATCCGAGCGCAAACGTCCCGAACAAATTCGTGCGATTGTTTACGCGATACTTGATGCGACGAATCAAATTTCGAGGGTTTTTAAGGGAAAACCGGAGCCGATCAAGGCTGTATGTATTCCGCGGCGGTTTTAATTGAGAGAGGCGTGCGACCGGGGGCATGAATCAAGTCAAATGAAGTGAAGTGTACACATACTTGTAACCCAACCAAACAGACTTTCGCGCGAAAAATAGCGGGAAGGGCCACTTTGTGCAATTGTCAAGCGACGTCATGTCGAAGGCACCGCCGGCCAAGGGTGTCGGCCAAGGCCTGATGGCCTTCTTCGCCAAAAAACCTGCGCCCGCCTCCTCGGGCACTCCCTCTTCGGAGGAGCCCGCTGCAGGTGGAAAGAGGCCGCTTCCGACTGGCAGTGAGGACGACGAGCCCGCCTCCAAGCGCACGGAGGCGCCCATCAGGCAGCTCCCTGCGCACGCGGCTGCCATGGACGCGATGGACGTCGAACAGGACGGCGAGCTTCCGCTCTCTGCCATCGGCCGCAAGGCGTCCGCGTCGATCATCGCGGCTGACGACGACTCTGAGGAAGAGGCAGCGAGGAAAGCCAAGAAGGAGTCGCGTACGCCGCGCGAGCCCGGGTCAGGCGGTGCCGGTCCCAGCAGCAGCAGCAGCAGCAGCAGCAGCAGCAGCGCCCCGATGTCCTCCTCCACCGCCGCCGCCAACGCCGCGGCCGACGCATGCGCGATGGCGAGTCCGAGCGATGGGCGCCAGCCGCCGACAGCGCAGCAGGCGGCGGCGGTGTACGCGGAGGCCGCCAAGGGGCCGGGGGCGCCGTCGGCGTCGCCGGGCGCGGAGGAGAAGCAGGTGAGCTTCAAGTTCCTGCTCCCCAACCAAAAGTGCGACGCGCAGGGAAAGAGGCCGGGCGAGCCGGGGTACGACAAGACGACCATCCGCGTGAAGCTCGCCCCGGGCGAGCGTTTCACCCCCGGTCAGGAGCAGTACTGGGAGATCAAGAAGCACCACGCGGACTGCGTGATCTGCTTCAAGATGGGCAAGTTCTACGAGCTCTTCGAGGAGGACGCTCTCCTAGGTCACCGCGAGCTCGACCTCGCCTTCATGGGCAAGGGCGCGCCGCATGCGGGCTTCCCCGAGGCGGCGCTGCCCAAGTACGCTCAGAAGCTCGTCGAGCTTGGGTACAAGGTACGTTGATTGCCACTGATGACCTGCCTTGCATGCAAGTGCTCACCACGGCGCTCTCGCTCTCGGGTACAAGGTGGGCGTGGTTGAGCAGATGGAGACGCCCGATCAGCTCAAAGAGCGCAATGCCCAGAAGGCTCGGGGCGTCAAGAAGGAGCAGGCTGTGCGGCGCGAGCTCTGCTCGATCATCACCAAAGGGACCGCCTTCCACCGTGACGAGAAGTCCACGTACCTGCTCGCGGTGGATGAGGACATCGCGAGCCGCACGCTGGGCGTGGCGTTCGTGGACGCGGCGACCGGCCACTTCCACCTCGGGCAGGTCGTTGACGATGAGCAGCACGGCTGCCTGCGCACGCTCCTCGCGCAGCTCCGGCCTGATGAGATCGTCATCAACGAGCAGTCGCTCTCCCGCGACGCGTACACGCTGCTCCGGCGCGCCGTGCCTGACGGGCTCTTCAACCCGCTGCCGCGCACGGCCTTTTGGGCCGACAAGGCGGCCTGCACCAAGGCGCTCGAGGCGGGCAAGTATTTTGACAAGGACACGATCGGTGCCGCCGCCGGCGCCGCCGCCGCCGCGGACAACGACGAGGAAGAGGAGGAGGCGGAGGTGACGGGCCCCGAGGCGCGCTGGCCGCGAGCGCTCCGCCAGGCGGCGGATCGCACGCCGTGCCTCGCGCTCTCCGCCTTTGGTGGGTGCGCGACGTACCTGAAGCGCCTGCTGCTGGACCGGCAGCTGCTCTCGATGGGCCACGTGTCGCCTTGGGTGCCCACGGACGCTGACGCCGATGCAATCGGCGCCGGGGCTCGCCACAAGGGCGGCTCGGCGTCGCTTGTGCTCGACGCCAAGGCGCTTGAGAACCTCGAGGTCTTCGAGAACTCGTCTGACCGCACCGCGACTGGTACGCTCTTCTCGATCATCGATAAGTGCTCCTCGAGCTTCGGCCGACGCGCGCTGCGCGCGTGGCTGTGCGCGCCGCCCCGGCGCGTCGAGGATATCCTTGAGCGGCAGCAGGCGGTGGGTGCGCTCCTCGAGAGCGCGGAGCTGCGCGCGAAGCTCGCGAAGACGCTTAAGAAGCTCCCCGACCTAGAGCGGCTCCTCGCGCGCGTGCACGCCTTCTCGGTCACGCAAACCTCGAATGACGCGACCCATTATACCGACATCAACCGCGCACGGCTGGCAGAGCTCATCAAGACGCTCGAGGGCTTCGAGGCGCTGCACGCGGGCATCGAGGCGGCCGCGGCGCAGCACGTCAACGAGGCGCTGCGCGAGGGTGCCCCGCGGCTTGCACAGACGATCACCATGGGCGATGGCTTTCCAGACCTGCGCGAGCTGCTGCGACACTTTCGCGAGGCCTTCGACTGGGCGAAGGCCAAGGCGGAGGGGCGCGTCATCCCGAGCAAGGGTGCCGATGACGACTATGACGCCGCCAAGGAGGCGCTCGAGGAGGTCGAGGGCGAGATCGGGGGCATCTTGCGCCAATGGCAGAAGCACTTTGGTGACAAGAGCATCGAGCTCTGGAGCGCCGCCGGCTCGCCAACGGAGCCGTTCCAGCTAGCGGTGCCCGAGACGACGCTTGCGAAGCACGGCACGCCCGCGGGCTTCATGCAGATGTCTTCGAAGAAGGGCACGCTTCGTTTCTGGACGCCCGAGCTCAAGGCGGCCGTGACGCGCTTCCTTTCGGCCAAGGACGCGCTCGACGCGACGCTCGCGACGTCGGCGCGCCGGCTGTATGCGCGCTTCTCGTCGCACTTTGCGCACTGGCACCGCGCGGTGCACGCGGCGGCCGAGCTGGACTGCCTGCTCTCGCTGAGCGCCGTCTCGGGCCAACCGGGCATGACGCGCCCCGTCTTCGTCGACGACGCGCCGCGCCCCTTTCTGCGCATCGACCAGGGCGTCAACATCTGCGTCAGGGCGGCGCTCGACGGCGCCAACTGCGTGCCGAACGACATCCGCATCGGGGCGGCGGCGGAAGCGGGCGACGCGGCGCACGCAGGCGCGTCGCCGCTCATGCTGCTCGTCACGGGGCCCAATATGGGTGGCAAGTCGACCCTGCTACGCCAGGCCTGCCTGACGGTGTTGCTCGCGCACCTCGGGTGCCACGTGCCCGCGGCCGCATGCATCCTCACGCCGGTCGACCGGATCTTCACTCGCGTGGGCGCCAACGACGCCATCATGGCGGGCCTCTCCACCTTTCGCGTCGAGCTCGAGGAGACGGCGACCATCCTGCGCCACGCGACCGAGCATTCACTCGTGATCCTCGACGAGCTCGGGCGCGGCACGGCCACCTTTGATGGCATGGCCATTGCGCACGCGACGCTCTCGCACCTGATCACGCACGTGCGCTGCCGCTCGCTCTTCGCGACGCACTACCACGCGCTCACGCGCGAGTTCGAGGCCCCCAACGCGCGCGTCGCTCTGTACCACATGGCGTGCGCTGTCGACGAGGCCTCCCGCGCTGTCACCTTCCTCTACAGCTTTGCGCCAGGCGCGTGCCACCGCTCGCACGGTGTCAACGTCGCACGGCTCGCCGGTCTGCCGGAGGCCGTCCTTGAGCTCGCGGCGAGCAAGTCGGCCGAGCTCGAGGAGCTCCTTGACGAGCGGTACGCTGTGCAGCTCGCCCGGCGGGTACTCGCCGCCGCGGCCGACGCGGGCGAGGGTGGCACGGCGGGCGCCTTCGAGGTTCTGCTGCAGCTCTGGCACGAGGTCAAGGCGGCCGCGCGCTCATAAACGGCGCTCGCGACGGCTTATTTACGCGGGCAAGCGTGAGACAGGAGGGCGGGGGGGGCAAGTATTGGGGTCTGGAAGCATGCGACTCCGTATGTTCTCGACAGGCGGCGCTCTGGGCTTGCGAGCATACCTGTATGTGAGGAGGAGGATACTTGAGGCGGCCGAGCCGCGGCAGAACATACATGTGGCGCCGTCCGGGGAGGCGGACTACGCAGAACGCATATCCTCACATGCATGCACATAGTGGGGCGTGGGATGCGGCTGCCGGACAGACACAGAGGGTTGAGGTCATCGGTGTGGCCCGTGGTAGCCGTGTGCAGCGCTGCGCTGGTACGCGCGCGTCTTTTGGTGGAGTCGCTTCGGGAAGGGTCCTGCATGCTTGTTGAATCCGCGTATGAAAGCAACTGCGAACTGGTTAAGCATGAAGCTGGGACACGAACCTCGTGGCGCCCGACCTTTTTTGGATCAAATAAGAAAAACTTCGGTGTTGCGTGACGGCGTTTGCATGCGCACTTTATTCCAGAGGCTTTTGACACGAGAGACAGCGCAATGACCTGCACGTGCGCATCTGTCGCGGCCGTGGTCTCCTGAGGTGCGCGCGCGCGCCGCCTCGGCGCTGCCTGTGCGCTGGCCATCCGAGCGGACGGCGCAGGCCCAAGAGAGCACTGCCTTTGCCCCTGCGCCTGCGCCTGCATCACGCGCCGCGCCGTTGCGCCTATCCTCACCTTCGAGTGCATCCGCTGCTTGGGTCGTGTGCAGAGATGGCCACCAACTCATGGTCCTCGGGGGCATCAATGGGCAGCTACTACCACCCTGATGGCGCAAACGGCGCCGCCACGTACACCAACAGGTCCCGGTACTCCGCGGTGCGCTTGCGCAACTTAATGCAAAGCCGTCACGATGCATGCCCTGGCCTCTTCTCTGCAAACGTCTGAGCATCGAGCGGCCCGTGGCACGCAATCTGCATGCCTGTTGCGCGCCGCACTTCGACTGTGCCAGAGCTTGCGTCGTGTCCCGCGTCACGCACGCCTCCACCTCGACGCCGCTCGTTGGCATGCCAAATTCATGCCGAGCGTGTCGCGTTGTGTTGCTTCCACCTAACAACGCCGAACGACGTGCGTGCCGTTTGCGTGGCGCAGGACTCATCGCCCGACACAGCCAGCGTGGCGGACACGGAGGTGTCGGCCGCGAGCACCTCGATCAGCCCCCACCACAACGAGCAGCATCTCGAGTATCTGATGGCGGGCATTCACGACATGATGTCCTCTGGCGACAAGCACCCTGCCGGCTCTCCGCGGCATGTCGCCGCCGGCGCAGCAGGCGGCCGGCCAAACCCTATGCCAGACACGCTTCAGGGCCTCGGACTCAGCTTCAACGCGCAATACTACGCACCGGGTGAGTCCAGCACAGCTGCCATTCGCAAGGCTGCTCCGCAACCCCCCAATCTGCTGTTCCCGTGGTGACAGCGCCTTTGCTCGCCCGTCTCCCACGTCTTTCTGAGTGTTCCGTCTTATGCGCATGCGCCCAGGCACGCTCAATTTGCCCGGCATGCCCGTGCCCGGCGGCACCCCCGCGCACTCCATCGACGGCGACGTGCATCCGCTGCCCTTCTTCCACGGGGCGATGGGCACGAGCGAGGGCGACTGCTTGGAGCCATCGGGGGGCAACGCCGCGCCCGCCTCGGCCCCGTTCGGTGCACCCAACGCGGCCTATGGCGTGCCCAACGCGCCGTTCGGCTCAAGCAGCGCGGCCTATGGCGCGTCCGGGTACGCCCCTACCCCTCCGGTGCTCGGCGCGCAGTACCAGGGCCGCAGCGGGGGCAACGTGGGCATGGGCCTGCCAGGTGGTGGCATGGGCCTACCAGTTGGTGGCATGGGAGCTCCGATGGGTGGCGGCGGCATGGGTGGTGGCGGCATGGGCGGCGGAGGCGGGGGCGGCGGGGGCATGGGCGGCTGGGGCGGCCAGCAGCAGCCACACACGCCTTACAGTACGTCACTCTCGAACAGTGCCGGCGGCGGCCTCGGCGGCGGCAACCTCCCAACCTCGTACACCACCAGCACAGCATCGCTCCGTGTTTCTGCCCCTGCATTTGCGCCCAACAGTGGGTTTACCAACAGGGCCTCATCGTTCCCGGGGGTGCTTGGCAGCGGCGCGCCACCACCCGTGATGGGGGGCGGCGCGATGGGCCCACACGCCGGCGGCGGCAGCTACGGCAGCTCGCTTGGTGACGCCCACCTCGGCAGCTCTGGCATGCCCAGGATGCCAATGCCGGGCATGAGTGGCCTCGACGGCAGACCGAAAGGCGGCAACCCATTGGGCCTCGGTGGAACCTGCTTCGGATTCCTGCCGCCTGCTTCCGACGGCCCCCTGCCCTTCCCAACGCTTCCCGGCAGCAACGGTACTGGTGGCTTCGGCGGGGGCGGCATGGGTGGTACCCCGGGCCACACCATGGGCGGTGGCGGCATCGGCGGCGGGGGAATGGGCGGCGGAGGCGGCGGCGGCATTCTAGGACGGATGAATAACTACGCTGGCAGCGGCTTGTCGGCCAATGAGCCGCCACCACCCCTGCCGCCTGGCCCACCGCCCAACGGCATAGGCATGGGCGGTGGGCTGGGCAATGCACCTGGCGGCTTCCGTGGGGTCCAGCCAACTTCGGGTCAGCAGCACGGATTCGGCGCAGGGACCGTCTTTGGCAACAGCGTCGCGGCGACACCTCTTCACCGATTCGAGGAGGTGTCCCGAATCGGCGGATCAGCAGCAGCAGCCACAGCAGCCACAGCAACAGCAGCAGCTCGGTGGCAGCAGCAGCAGCAGCAGCAACAGCAGCAGCAGCAGCAGCAGCAGCAGCAGCAGCAGCAGCAGCAGCAGCAGCAGCAGCAGCAGCAGCAGCAGCAGCAGCAGCAGCAGCAGCAGCTCGGGGGG
>Ga0180443_101283_pt1 | contig 15752 bp, 4 predicted proteins | sample ChrtobMetP5_32mM_FD_119753 | JGI IMG/M metagenome (GOLD analysis project Ga0180443, IMG submission 119753) | Chrysochromulina tobin associated microbial communities from unialgal haptophyte culture, Seattle, Washington, USA - P5_32mM MetaG | ecosystem: Host-associated > Algae > Haptophytes >... | reverse complement strand
GGATCAGTGCAGAGCCTCGCCCTCGGTGGCTCGGTGCTGGTGAGCGGCGGAAGCGACGACAGGACGATCAAGGTCTGGTCGCTCCTCGAAGACGTCGACGCGAGCGAGTGCGCCACGCTCGACGAGCACCCTGACCATGTGAGGAGCGTGGCCATCTCGCCGTCGGGCGGATTTATCGCGAGCGTGATCAATGGCTTTCATGGCAAGCTCTTCGTGTGGAGGCCGCGAGAGCAACGACACCAGGAAAGACTTTGTATGCCGCCATCGATACAAAGTCTTTCCACAAGGCGAGCACCCATCAAGATTCGTCGATACATAGGCTGATCGTCCCGCTACCATCCTGCGAAGCAACGTACGACGACCTCTTCTCAATAGCGGGGTCACAAATCAGCTGGATCTCAGCAACATGTAAGCAACATGGCCCCCGCTCCATAGAAGGCGAGGTAGAGGAAGAGAGTGGCATGTAGCGCACGGCATGATTTCGGCGCGAGCCATTCTGCACATGGGCGGGGAGGTTCCGGGCAGGTGAAGGGGCGGGGCCGAAACCACGGGAGTATAGTTTGCGAGTGGTGAGTGGAAAGGCCTTTCCCATGCTTGGTGATCCACTTTGTTTCACACGGTCCGAGGCCGTGTCACGCGGGGCATATTTATGTATACATATTGTCGCCGATCGGCCACGCCTGCACACACACAATCATCCATGTCGTGTTGATGTTCTTGCATAGCGAGTACTTCCAAGCCGGTAGCGGTACCGCTGTGGGCGAGTTGCGACGACCCGACGTGACGGAACGTGCTGGCTCGTTTATCGTTAGTTTTGTGAGTCGTGGGACACAACAGAAGAGAGAAGTGTGGTGTGTGCGTGTTGACAGAATATATTCTTCGATACTATATTTCCCGCAAACAGCCTACATGCACGCAGCATACTGATCGTAATTCGAAACGGTATTCATGCTGGGGTATCCAGAGCAGATCCAGAGGTAGTGTCCGACCCACATCGATCAATACTATATACTTCATCGACGATCGAGGAGCTCTCGTCTGAAGGCTGGGTCTCCAACATGCTGAGCTGTCTGCTGTCAGCAGTACCTCGTCACGTCGTGCCCGACACCACGCGATGTCGGGTCGCACGTCTCCGAGAGAGTGGTTACATGCCAAAGTGGTTACAAGCCAAAGTGGTTACATGCCAAAGTGGTTGCAAGCCAAAGTGGTTACATGCCAAAGTGGTTACATGCCAAAGTGGTTGCAAGCCAAAGTGGTTACAAGCCAAAGTGGTTACATGCCAAAGTGGTTGCAAGCCAAAGTGGTTACATGCCAAAGTGGTTGCAAGCCAAAGTGGTTACATGCCAAAGTGGTTGCAAGCCAAAGTGGTTACAAGCCAAAGAGGCTACATGCCAAAGTCGGTATGCAAATCCCGTACGGCGCTATCGACGCGTACCTGGGCAGTCCCCTCCTTGGACAAGCGTTGAGCGCGCGTCAGATCGGCGACTTCTTGGCAAGAGCGCTCGTCGGGCTCCTCATCGTCGCCCCCGTCATCGAGCACCCTCGTGTCAATCACGCCGTCCTCGAGGAGGCCGATCGCAAAGGAGCGCGGCATCGGCTTCGAGCGCTTGAGAGGCGAGTCGGGCTGCTCGAGCACGACGCGTTCAAAAGGCTCCGGCTCAAAAGTTGGGATGGAGGCGGCGAAGAAGCCGCCAGGGCCGCCGGGGGGGCGCCGCACGGCCTCCTCCTCCTGTGCAGCCGCGCGCGCCGCAGCCGCCTCGACGGCGGCTCGTCGGAGCTCCTCGCTCTCGTCCTGTTCACGCGCCAGAGCTTCATTGACGCGGCGCCGCACGAGCGCCTCGTATTCGTGCTCCACTCTCTGGATCGTATCCAAGTCGGTGAGATCGAGCAGCTCGTCGTCGGAGTCGCGTCGTGGCGAGCGCTTACCCTGCAGGCTGAGGGCCGAGGACGTCGGAGGCGGCGTCGTGCCTTGCTTGATGCGCCGCTTGCTCGCACGCACCGAGGAACCGTGGCTGCGCGCAGTGTAATCGTCCCACGGGCGCCTGGCGCCGCTGGGTGTCGAAGGTGTCATGGCGGACGTGTCGCTTTCGCCCAGCACGGCGCTGGCCAACTCTGCGCCCTCGTCGAGGTGTGAATTCACAGTCAACTGGGCGCGCTCGTCGCCTTCGGCGTCCTCGACAGGAATCCGTTTCGGGCGTCGCCTTTGGGCAGCGCCTTCGCCCTCCACCTCGTCCTCTGTCTCCTCGCCCTCATCCTCGGGCTCGCGCCCATCCTTTCGCTCCTCGCCGCCGCCACGCGAGCCTCGGCCATCCCGCCGCCCCGCCGCATCGTGGGTCGATTCGGTCTTGGACCGCTGGCCCAGGCCGGTGGCACCTTGGGGAGACTCCCCGGCCGCCTCCGCCGCCTCCGCCGCTTCCGCCGCGTTGCCTGCGACGGAGCCAGCTCGCGACGCACGGCCTCGTTCAAGCGCTTGAATCTTGGTCACTGCCGCCTCTCTCTCCGCTTCAACCCACCGCGGGTTACTCAACGTGCTCGACGGCGCACTGACCCATCCAGCGGAGCCATCTGCCAACGTCTCCGCATCGCCATCCGAGATCTCTGCGCCCGAGGTGCTCGCGTCGGTCGGCGGGCGCGTGGCGCCGAGGCCCGAGGTGCTCGCGTCGCCAGAGCCGTCCTCAGCGGTGCCGACGAGGCCGTCGGTTGCGAGGGAGGGTGGGCCCAATGTATCCCCAGCGCTCGAGTCACCGCCCACGCTGCGAGATCTCGGGCGGGAGCTCGCCTCACGGCGCACGTCGGTGGCGATCAGGTCACCCTCAATCTCGCCCTCAATCTCGCCCTCAATCTCGCCCAGGATCGTGCGTAACTCCTCGGGCTCGAGCGCCGTCCCGGGCGCATGCGCCGTCTCGGGCGCCTGCTCCTCGAGCGGCTGTCCGGGCGGCTGCGCACGCGACGCCTTCAGCTCCCTGCGTTCCTCGTCGGACAGCACGCCCGCTGCCGCCTTGCGCTCAAGCTCGGCGAGGCGCGCCTCGACTGCCGCCGCCTTGATCTCAACCGCCGCAGCTTCGAGCTCCACCGAGCCAACTTCCACAGCGCCCAAGGCCACAAAGGCACTCGGCCTCGGAGGAGGGGCGAGAGGCTCTGAGCCCAGTGGCTCGGCACCCGACGGTGGGCCGGGGCCCAAGGCAGACCCCACCACCCTAGGGCGAGCCGCCAGTCCATCCGGGAGCTCCTCGATCAGCTCGATCGGCTCATTGGAGACGCGCAGACTGCCGGCACGGTACTGGGCGAGCGTCTGCTGCGCCACCTTCTCACGTTCCTTCCTCGCCGCCTCCTCGTTTGCCAGCCGGCGCGCCTCATCGACCTCCTCCAGAGCGAGCCGCTCCTCCTCCAGCCTCTCCAAGTCCAAGTCGCTCGCCGCCCTCTGCGCGATGGCCGCCTTCTTGGCCACCTCGGCCTCCACCTTGGCAGCCGCGGCGGCCTCCTCCTCCTCGGTCGCCTTGTACGCCAGCAAGCCCGCACGCGCCGCCTCGGCCGCCTCCGCCGCCTGCTGCATCGCGAGCTCTGCCCGGGCGCGCTCCACCTCGCGCTCCACCTCGCGTGCCTCGTCTGCCCGTCGCTTCGCCTCGGCCTCCCGCGCCATTTGCGCCGTGCGTGCCTCGGCGGCCCGCGCCTCGGCGGCCAGCCTCTTGGCCTCAGCCTCGGCCTCAGCCTCGGCCTTCGCCTTAACCACCGCCGCCTCTGCCTCTGCCTCGGTCGTGCTCTCAGAGAGCGGCGAGAGAGGCGTCCTACCCGCCGCACGCTCGCGTGCAATCGCCTCGCGCGCCTCACGCCCGGCGATGCGCTGCGCCTCCGCCCTAAGCAAGGCCGCTTCGCGCGCCGCCGCGGCCGCCGCGATCGCCTCCTTGCGCTCCGCCTCGAGCGCCGTCTCGGGCTTCTCGGCGGCGGACTGCGAACGACCGGTAGGCGAGTCGGAACGCACCCGCGGTGAGGTGCCCGAGACGGCGCTCGGCGAGGCCGCCCCCGCAGAGGAGGGTCGGTGGGGCTGCTCGCGCGCCGTGCTGGGCTTGCGGTAGATGCTCTGGCCGAGCTGCTGGTAGTCCGGCGGCGGGGTGACGGGCGGCACGAGCTCCGCCCACAGAGGCCCGTCGAGCCCGGCCGCGCGCAGCCCAGGCGCCGACATCGGCCCTCTGGATAGGTACGTGGCGGCTGCGCTCGACCCGTCGGCGCTCATCGGCATGGGCAGCTCCAAGCGCGCGTAAGGGTCTGCCGACTCGGCGGTCGGTGGACGGGTCTGCAGGGGGAGAGCGGGCCGATCCCAAGCTGCCTGCGCGGGCGAGTCCGTCAAGGGGTCGCGTGGGCGCAACGGCCGACCCGTGGACACGGGCCGATCGGCATGTGCCTTACGGTCGGCGGACGTGGCCTTGCGACGCTGCCCCTTGGGAAGAATCTGCTGCGCGAGCGCGTTGATGAGCGCCTCAGGCAACCCTTCGGCGCCCATGATGGCATCCTCCAAGCACCCCTGTGCCGCGTGTGCGATCGCGTGCGCGCGGTCGGCCGCGACGGCCTCAGCAAGCCTTCGCTCCTTCAGGGCCACGTGCTCGAGCTGCCGCCTGTACATCCGCTCTTGGGGCGTCGGTGCCGCCTGGCGCCGCCACTCAAAGATGGCTTGATGGCGCGCCACATCGGCAGCCAGCCGGTTCGTGCGTGATGCCTCGTCCTCTTTGGTCGTGCGCGGGGGCGACTCGCCAGCCTGCGCATTCACATTCACATTCACAGCCCTCGCAGCCAGGCCGAGGGCGCCAGTCTCGGGCGTGTTCATGCGCGGTGGCGAGGCAAGGCCAACAGAGGACGGGCGGCTCGGAAGGACAACGCCGGTGAGCTCGAACGTGCCCGAGCTCGGTCGCGCCTTCGTGAGCGAGCTGCTGCTGCTGCTGCCGCCGCGCGCCTCGCCCGACTCCTTGGGCTGGGTCTTCAGCAGTCCCTCCTCCCCGTCGCGGAACGCTTTGCGTCCGCTGGCGCGTCTCTCCAGGAACGGGCTCTGTCCCCCAGTTGACGACAGGGGCCGGCTTGGCATCGATGGCGCCGGCGCCGGCGGGGCAGCGACCATTGGCGCCGCCTCCACTTCCGCGCGCGTACCCATACCCTTCGGCAGCTTCAGGTTGAATGGGTGGGTGCTCGGGCCGCTGTCGAGGAGGGCGATGAAGGCAGCTGTGTCGATCAACGATCCCTCGGAGAGCACAGGCGGTCGCAACGGCGGCGGCGAGGGCGGCTTCGGCGGCGAGGGCGGCTTCGTTGGCGAGGGCGGCTTCATCGGCGCGGCCGCGCGCGGGGCGCGGGGTGGCGTCTGCGGTCGCGGGTAAGCGATGCCTTTCTCCACGGACCAGCCTTCAGAAGGCTTCGACGGCTCGAATGGTGGCTTGGAAGACGAACGGGCGGCCGCCTTCGCGGGCGAGCCATCAGGCGCTGCGTCGGGCGCTGTGCGCGGTCGGCTGCCACCCTGCGTCGGCGGCCGCGTCGGGCCCGCAATGGCGGCGGCATCAAAGGAGACTCCGAACTCTCGCCCCTCGTCCCTCGTGGCAGTACAAGAGGACGGTGGCGTGGGGCCCGTCTTAAGCGGAAGCTTGGGCGTCAGTGAAGAGAGCGCATCGTCCGCCTCGGCGTCGCGCTTGTCGGCTTCCAACCCGTCGAGGTCGGCGCGCGCGCGCTTTGGCGACGAGTGTGGCTTCTCCGCGTGCGGAAGGGCAGCTTCGACCAGAATGGAGCTGCCCGAAACGCCCACCTTGATGCCCGCGTAGCCCTGGCGCACGAGCTGCTCACGCACCGCATTGGCCAGCTCCACCTCCTTAGCGCCCTCCGGGAGGTCGTGCAGCTCGATGCTGGTCCCCACGATGAACGGAAGGGTGGTGCCCCCCGGCAGCGCTTCCCCTTTCTGCAAGGGCTCGAGCATCCGAGGCAGGCCGACGAGCGACGCCACGAGCGACCGATTGGCGAGGCCGTTGGCGCAGAGCAGGCCGTCCTTGATCTCCACCTCGACCTCCGTGTAGCCCTGCTCCTCGAGCCGCCCCTTGACGAGACGCGGCAGCTGCGTGAGGAAGCACGCGCGCGCGCCGACCGAGACAGCCTCCCCCGTGTGGAAGATGATCGCTGAGTCGGCGGCCACCACGAAATCGGACGGATCGGTCGCGGGCGTCTGTGGCCTGCCACTCTTGGCGTCCGAGGCGACAAAGCTGCTCACGATCGCACGGAGCGCGACGGGCGTGCGTCCGGTGGCACGCACCGTCTCTCCCACGACGGAGCACTGGACGGACGAGTACCCCATCAGCGAGAGCTTGCGTGAGACGATGTTGGGCAGCGCACCGAGCGGAACCGGCTCGGGACCAAGCGCGACCGAGGTGGTCTGGCTCAGCGTGAGCAGGCTGTCGGGCAGCAGGACAGGCTCGGGAGGAGGTAGCGGGTCCAATGTAGCGGTGCTGCCGAGCGGGCGCGGCGGCGAGGGGTGCGACATGTCCATGGGCCGAGGCAGGTGCGCCGCCAGGTCCACGTTCGAGCGCCCGGTCGCGCTGAGCATGCCGTCGTCGCCGATGGCGCACTGCACGTCCGAATAGCCGACCTGCTCGAGCGATGAGGCCACGACGGCGCGCAACTGGTCGAATGGCACTGGCTCGCTGCCCAGCTCGACCACCTCGCCGCTCTCAAAGACCACCGCGCTGCCCGCCGCCACCAAGCCCGCCGCGCCATCCACCGCGCCATGCACCGCGCCTGGCGATGCTGGCGACAAGGGCGGCACTGGCGATCCAGATCGGGAGCGGGGGGGTAGCAGCTCGGCCTTGAGCTGCGCCACCGGAGATTTGGCCGAGATTTTGAGCGTGTCGCCCACGAGGGTGGCCTCCACGTGCACGTAGCCCGCCTGCACCAGACGCTGCTTCACCACCGGGGCGAGCTGCGAAAAGGGCAGCGGCGACGAGCCAATGTCGATCGAGACGCCCGACTCGAGCAGAAGCGGCGTCGGTCGCGTTGTCGTGAGCAGGAGCGGCGAGTTGGGTGCTGTGGGCGCCCGGTTGGCCACCATGCGGACTGCGCCGGCGGGTAGCGGCGGCGCGCGCTCTGACGCTGGCACCAGCGGCGACGAGCTCGCAAACCCAGGCAGCACTCCCTGCTTGCGCGCACTCGGGATGCTGCGGAAGCTGCCCGGCGTGAGGGGTGCTACCAGCGCCGGCAGCGCCGCGACCAGACGGTCGTCCTCGCTCACCACCGGCGGCGGCCGCGTGTCGATGACCAACTCCGACTCTTGTTTCGGAAGGGCCGCGGGCGTCATCATGCGTGGCGGCGTCTCGACCGGAGTCCTCAACCTCGAGGTCTTGTACTGGCTGGGAGGTCGAGACAGTGCAGCCGCCGGCGACGGCGAGAGCGCGCTTGGCCCGTCGAGGAGCCGATCTCGAAGCAGTCGAGGTTCGTCGACGGCGGTGGGCGCGCGTGAGCCGACGGCCCCGGGCGTCTGCAGGCGGCTGCCCTGCAAGGACGACATTTTGGAGGCCGAGGGCGAGAAGGCCACGTTCATTCCGTCCACACTGTGGACCACGTCGATCGTGGGCGCGGGCGCGGGAGCGGGCTCGACAGAACTCATGGCGTCGGAGAGCTTGGACTGCCGGTTGCGTGCGGCGGGCGTGCCCGGCGCCGGGGTGATCACCAGCGCCCCCACTACTGCAAGCTCCGGAGGCTCCGGGATCTCTCGAGTGGTCTTCTTGTTGTTCGTCTTCTTCATCGGCGGAAGTGACGACGACGCTGAGAGCGCGCTGCCACCGACGGCGCTCGAAACGGCGCGGGCGCTTTGAGCATTGTCGATGCCGACAGCCGGCGCAGCCGAGCTCGCCGTCGACGGCGGCACAGCAGTGAGGCTCACGCACCGTGCAGCATCCTTGGCGGCCGAACTCGGACGCGAGAAGGGCACAGTGATAGGCGACGAGGCCGGGGCGACGAGCCCGGGCGGCGGTTTCGACGACGGGACCGACTCTGTGGGCGAGCCCGTCTGCCTTGCGGCCAAACGGCTCCCCGGCCGGCTGCCTGGCCTGCTGTCGCGCTTGCCCTCGAGGATGGCCTCGAGCTCGGCACTCTCGTCGAGAGCACGGCGCGCCATCTCAGCAGCGGTGAGCGGCTTGGGCTTGGGCGCGGCCAACGCTGGCAAGGGCAGGTCGGGCCCCTCTGGAGAGCCCACTGCGGTTGGACCGGTCACTTCTGGCGTCGAAATGGTCGGCAAGTGTGCCACGACGGCCATGGGCTGCGCGGCCGCCTCGGCCGCCGCGGCCGCCTCGGCCGCTCGTTTCTGCTCGGCGGCGGCCGCGGCGGCGGCCGCGGCGGCGGCCGCGGCGGCGGCCGCCGCCTCAGCCTTCGCCGCCGCCTCAGCCATCGCCTTGGCGCGCGCCTCGGCCGCCTCTCGAGCCGCCGCCTCGGAGAGTGCGAGCTCGCGCGCGGCGAGCTCCTTAGCTGCCTCGGCCTTGGCAGCCGCCTCGGCCTTGGCCGCCTCGAGTGCGAGATCCGCCTCCGCCTTGGCCGCCGCAACGCCTTGCTCACCCATACCTGGGTTGGCCTCAAGCAGAGCCTCAAGACTCGCCTCTGCCTCTGCCTCGAGCGCCGCCACCGCCAACTCTGCCTCCGCCTTGGCCGCCGCCTCGGCCTCAGCTGCGGCCGCCGCGGCTGCCTCTGCTGCGGCCTCCGCCGCAGCTACCGCAGCTGCCTCCTCCTGTGCCGCCTTGGCCGCCGCATCTGCCTCCTCCTGTGCCGCCTGGCGTGCCGCCTGTGCCGCTGCGGCCGCAGCGGCCGCCTCCGCCGCGTCTGCCGCCGCCTGTGCCGCCGCGGCGTCGGCGGCCTCTTCGGCGGCCATCGCGGCGGCCCTGGCGGCGTTCTGGGCAGCAACCTCGGCGGGCAGAGGCGGGAGCAGGCCCTTGTCGCGGCGCGAGGAGCGCTGCAGATCCTCCGGGCGTTCCGAACTCTCGAGAGCGCGCGCCGCGAGGATCTCGTCGTCCGTCACGATGAGGGGCGCATGGTACTCTTCATACATGGGCGGCACCACGGGCAGCTCGTCCGTATCCATTGAGGCCTCGGAGGCTTCGGAGCCTACGGGGGCGCCTGGTGACGACTCGGACCCTAACCAGGACGGTGCCTCGGCGATTGCCGCGTGTGCACGCGCTGCCTCTGGCGCGCCAGCAGCGTCGGCGAGCTCAGCGTCGTCCTCATCATGCTCGGCAGGCAGCGGCGGCGGCGGCGGGAAGACTTCGGCGTCCGTTGCGCCGAGAGCGCGGCACTCATCTCGCAGCTTCGCGAGCAACTCCTTCTCTTGCTCATCCGCCCAATCTTGTAGTGAGGCGGCCGCCGTAGCATAGCCAGCCTCCATCAACTTACGAGTTTCTTTCGGGTGGATGCTCCCGTTCATCCCGAGGGACTCAACGGACTGCCCCGAACGCAAGGCGAGCATGCGAACGGCCGCCATCGCCCCCGTGAGCGCCGTCTCGAGCGTGCGCCCATCCTGGCTGTCGTCGTCGTCATCTTCCTCGACGGCGAAGTCGTCGTCGTCGTCGGCGGCCGAGCGCGGCGCGTAACCGTCGCCCTCGGATTCGTCACCCTTGAGCTTCCGCATGAGAGCGCCGGGCTGCCAGGTGGACGCGTCGTTGAGCGCGGACGAGAGGCCGAGAAGACTCTGGATCCCGAGCTTGCTCGGGGCCTCCGCCTCGGCAATCGCCTCATTGAACGCCGTCTCGAAGACCTCCTTAGTGTCCTCGAGCCCCTCGTTCTCTATGTACGAGCTGGCCAGCGCCCGCAGGGCAGAGAGGGCCCCCATCATCTCTGGCGCTTGCTGCGCCCCCCGGCCCTGACTGCCTCCATCGAGCCCTGCGAGCTCCACCTCCCACGGGAGGAGCGGCAGCACATTCAAGGGCGGGCGCTCGCGCCCGCATGAGAAGCGGGGGACCGAGGGCGGCAGCTTCGGCGGCGGCGCGGGCTCGTCCCAGTACTCTGAAGGGTCGTCCTCCTCGCGCTTCCCGCTGATCGGTGCCTGCGGCGGCGGCGTGCGCGCGCGCTTGGCCGAGCCGGAGCGCTCGCCTTTGGCGGATCGCCCGCGTGCCGAGTTGGAGCCGCTCTTCTTGCCCTTCTTGCCGCCACTGCCCTCGGCGCCATCCTCCTTGTCGTCGTCGGCGCCCGGCTTCTTGGCCAACGTGAACTTCGGGTTGGCCGCGTTGATCCGAGCGGCCGCGTCGGCGCCGTCGTGGATGCGCAGCAGTCGCAAGTCACGACGATGTGCCGCGCGCATCACGTCGGTCGCACGATTGCTCGCGAGTTCCATGAGCGCGAGCAGAGAGGAACGGCGGGACGCGATGCCTGCAGGCAGCAGCAGCATCGCCTGATTGCGCTTCGCCACGAGCCTCTGGAGCTCGGGCAGCTTGAGGGCGGCCCGTCGCGCCTTGGCCTGCGAGAGAGCGGCCGGCGCGAGCGCCGCCAGCGCCTGCCACATCAACGCGCTCTCCACCACGGACGCGCTGTCGTCGCCCATGGCGGGCTCGGGTGCGGCGGCCACGGCGGCCGGAGCTGCAAGAGTCATCGCAATTGGCATCCGAGGAGGTGGCGGAGGCGGCGGGCGCGGCGGCGGCGGGTAGGCCAGGAGCTGCGCTGGGGGCGAGTCGGCCCGGGGCGGGGCTCGCGCCGTCTCGAACAGCTCGCGTACCGTCTCGCTCGCGATAGGCCAGCCGAAGGCGGTGGTACTTTCCTGCCATACGCCGACCAATTTCGCCTGGACGGTGGACGCCACGCCGGAGCCGTCATCGCCCTCCTGTACGGGCTTGGCGATACCGAGCCGCCAGCGCACGAAGATGAGCTCGAGCAGCAGCCGCGCGTGCGCGTCGTGCAGCCGCGCCTTGAACCGACCGAGCCGTCGGCGACCGCACGCGTGCTGCTTCCACGCCGCGAAGCTGTGCGTCTGCGATGCGTGCGACGAAGCGCCGAGCATCATGTACGCGGAGCGCCGAGCCTGCACGGCGCTGCGCGTGCCAGACAGGCTCGCCGTCTGGATGCGCAGCACGGCGCCCGCGTTGAGCCGACGCCGGTAGAGCGTGTGCTGCATCAGGATCTCAAAGTGCTGCGCGAGCGCGGTGACCTTGTGGCGGGAGCCGGCAGCGACAGCGACGGCGGTGGCGCGCTTGTGGGCGCCCGCCCACATGCGCCACGCGCTGATGATGAGCTTGAAAAAGGCGCGGTGCGCGCGCTTCCACTCGACGAGGCCCTTCCAGCGGAGCAGCGAGTTCCCCGCGTACAGCTGCAGCCGCATCAGATGCGACGCCTCGGCGAGCATCCGATCCTGCGATGCGCGTTACATGCAGCGTTATGTGCGGGGATGGGATGAGGAAGAGCCATCAGTGGTCATCAGTGGCCATCAGCGGCCATCCGCGGCGGCAAACAGTGGCCATCAGCGGCCATCGGTGGCGGCAATCACCTCGGCCTCTAGACGCGGGTCCCACTCGAGACGGCCGAGTTGATGAGGAAGGCAATCAATTACAATCGATTGCAATCAATGGCAATCACCTCGGCCTCGAGACGCGGGAGCGAGGACCACTTGCGGAACATGCGCCTAAGGAGAGCGGGCCCCTGCAGCTCGGTCGCAACCTCGACGCGCTGCAGCTTCTGGACGGCCTTGGTCTCCCACTCGTGCCACTGCGGCACATAGCGAAGGTAGACTGGCGGCGCCTTGCCCTGCCGCGTGCACCGTTGGAACTTGGCGATTCGGCTCCACAGGAGCAGCGCGAGCGAGAGCATCTCGGACGGCCAAAGGTTGGTTGGCTTGACGACTAGCTTGATCTTCTTGGACGCCTGCTGACGCAGCACGTCCACACGCCGGCAGTGGCGCCGCCACAGGAACAGCGTGCGCTTCGCGAGCTGGATCTGCAGCGCGCGCGCGAACGCCGCCGCCACCGTCGGCGTGTCGGCAGGTCGAGGGATGCGCTTGCGCTTCTCGATCATCGACCGCCAGTACTGGCTCGCCGCACCCGAGCCGAGCGCACGCGTCAGCATCAGGCCGAGCTTGGTGTAGTAGTAGCGCGCCTCGAGCCGCTCCTGGAACCAGCCCCACAGGCACGCTGAGAGCGTCCCGCGCCGGAATCTGCGGTCGGCCTGCACGACGGTGCGCCATGCGTGCCAGATCGGGCGGAGCTCCGCGTGACGAATCTCCATCAAGCGGTCCTTCTCGTCGCGTCCGGAGCGCCCGCGCCACGCGGACTGGATGGCGACGATCGCCGAGTCGCGCGAGTGCACGCGCCGGTACTCGACCAGGTACTGGTCGAGCCTCGTCGCGAGGAGCGCCTCTGCCTTGGCGGCCGCCGCACGGTTTGCATGCAAGCTGGACGTTGAGCGGCTCACGCGCATCGAAGGCGGCCGTTTGAGCCCAGGCACGCTCGCGCCCAGCGGCAGCAAGTCGGGCGGCGGCCATTTGCTGCCGTACGACGCCGCAGCTCCGTAGGAGCTCTCGACGAGCGCGGCGCGCCGCTCGGCGCGCGTCTGCGGTCCCTCGAGGAGCGCCGTCTGTGCACGCCTCGGGTCGCCGCCCACGTCGGCGGCGCCGTTCAGATCGTCGAGCAGCGAGAAATCGCTCTGGCGGCGGCGAATGCCCAACTCGTCGGCCGAGTCGGAGAGCACCGACGTGCGCTGGCTGAGCGACGAGAGCGCCGCGCGCTTGACCTGCGGCTGCAGCAGCAGCTTGGGAGCTGGCGCGACGCTCCGGCGCTGCGCGACGCGCGCCTTGAGGACGGCCGCCGAATGCTCAGAATCGCGCAGCGTCAGCAACTGCGCTATTCCTGGACGCTCCTTTAGCCGCGACACCACGCGCTCCACGCCCTCGCGCAGGTCGACAGCCACCTGGCCGACAGCGAGCGCGTGGAGCACAGGCGCCGAGGAGGACCCGTTCACGTCGCTCGCAGGCGCCGAAGTGAGACCGCGTGCCCGCTTGGGCAGCGTGGGCAGTGCAGCGACCGAGGAAGAGGTCGCGAGCGGCTGCACAGGCATCTACCGTTTGTATCAGACAGTTGTGGCGAGCTTCCTGGTGCTGGTCAAGTCATTTCATGTAATTAAAGTTCCGTGGAAGTCCGAACTAGAAAGCAATTGACACATAATTTGCGGAAACCCCAAATTTCGAGCAGCGAAAGTCCGCAGATCCAATAACAAGTGCAACATAGGACCCGGAGTCCATAAATATGAGGTCGATTCTTCTCCTGCTGAGCTTGCTGTCAAGGGCCACTGCCCAAACGGCGATGCCCCCGCCGCTGACCATCAGTGGCTGCAGCTGCAGCAACTTGTGCCCATATCCGGCAGACGGCTGGTGCGACGACGGCGGACCCGGATCAGAGTATAATAGTGCGCGCGATCACCTCTCTCCCACACCCACACCGTCCAACCTTCTCACTGAATCGCACCTTCGCCCGTACAGTCTGCTCCCGCGGCACCGACTGCCAGGATTGCGGCCCACGCTGCTCGCCGCCGCCGCCGCCGCCGCCGCCGCTCAGGACTCCACCGCCGTTGCTGCCGCCGCTGCCGCCGAGGGCGCCGCCCCCGCCAGCCCTGCCTGGCCGCCTATTCACCTTCGACGATGCCAACGACCTCGCCGGCTGGATGACCACGTCTGGGACCTCAAATCCCTACAACTGGATTCGATGGTCGGGCAGAGTTCCATCGAGCGGCACCGGGCCGACGACCGGCTTTGGCGGCAGCGGCTCTTATTTTTACTGCGAAACATCGGCTCCACGCGTGCCCAACGACCAGTTTTTGCTCATCTACGACGGCTCGGCCTGCACCGCCGCAGGCTTTCCACTCATCGGCACGATCACCTTCCGCTATCACATGTTTGGCGTCACGATGGGCTCTCTGTACGTGATCCCTGTGCGCTTAGGCGCGCAGCAAGCGGTCTCTTTCCAGCAAGCAGTCTGGTCTCGCGTAGGTGAACAGGGCGACGTGTGGCTCGAGGGCCAGGCGCAGATCATGGCGGAGCAGGTTTACTTCATCGGTGTGCGCGGGGTCTCATGGACGTCTGACATCGCCCTCGACCACGTCGACGTGCGCTGTACCAACTTCCCTCCTCCCTCTCCGGCCCTCCCTCCTGCGCCCCCCGCCGCCCCCGCGCCCCCCGCGCCCCCACCGAGCCAGCCGCGCTGCACCACGCCCTTCGATCTGGTGCTGGTGCTCGACAGCTCAGGCTCGATGCTCGGGGTCTTAGCCTCCATGAAACTGACGGCCAAGCGGATCGTCGATCAGGTCGACTTGACGGCACCAGGATCGCGTGCTGGTGTGGTGACGTTTTCGTCTGCGGCGCAGCGGCTCACCGGCCTGGTGCACAACCGTACACGCGTGTATGTGGCCATCGACTCGATCGTGGCCAGCGGCGCCACCTCAATCTCGTCGGGTTTAGTAGAGGCGAATGCCACCTTCGCCGCTGGCGCAGCCGAGCGCGTCAACGCCAGCGTGCCGAGAGTAGTGTGGGTTCTCAGCGACGGTGAGCAGAGCGCTACGAGTTGCTACGGCCCCGCGTCACGCAATCTGTGCGGTGACAGGGGGGCGATCTCGGCCGCACTCGCACTCAGAGACGAAGGCATCACCATCTTCTCTGTCGGTCTCGGCTCCTTGATTAACAGCCTCACCATCAACTCGATGGCATCATTACCGACGGCCCTCCACGCCTATACCGCCTCGGACACCGCTGCCATCACAGCGCGGTTCAGCGACTTCTGTTCGATGGCCACGAGCCCGCTGGCGCCTCCACCACTGCGGCCGCCCGCGACACCGCCGCGACCGCCGCCGCCGCCCTCGCCGCCTCCGCCCTCGCCCTCGCCGCCGCCGCCCTCGCCCTCGCCGCCGCCGCCCTTGCGGCCACCCTCGCGCCCGCCGCCCCTCGCGCCCGCGCCTTCGGGAGGCTATTCGCCACCGCCGCCCTCGCCACCACCCTCGCCGCCCGCGCCGCCACCACCTCCGCCCTCGCCCTCGCCGCCGCCCGCGCCGCCCGCGCCGCCACCGCCCGCACCGCCGCCCGCGCCGCCGCCCCGGCCGCCGCCGCCTGCTCCATCGGCGCCGATCGTCTGTTTGAACTCGTGCCAATTCAGCGACGACGGCATCTGCGACGATGGCGGCCCGAACCACGTGTCGAGGACGTGTGCCTATGGCTCCGACTGCGACGACTGCGGACTGCGTCTGCTCACGCCACCGCCCAGTCCGCCGCCCTCGCCGCCCAGGCCGCCGCCCTCTCCGCCCTCTCCTCCCCGGCCGCCCTTTCCGCCCCGGCCGTCGCCACCGCCGTCGCCGCCGCCACCCTCGCCCTCACCACCCAAGCCCCCATCGCCGCCCCCGCCGCCGCCCCCCCCCTCCCCCCCGCCGCCCCCCCCCCCCCCGCCGCCCCCCTCCCCGCCGCCGCCGCCCCCCCCGCCGCCGCCTCCGCCCTCGCCGCCGCCGCCGCCGCCGCCGCCACCCCCCCCGCCGCCGCCGCCCTCGCCGCCGCCTCCTCCTCCGCCGCCGCCTCCGCCGCCGCCCCCGCCGCCGCCCCGTCCACCACCGCCTCCGCCGCCGCCCCCCTCGCCACCGCCGTCGCCGCCGCCCTCGCCGCCGCCACCCTCGCCCCCGCCGCCCCCGCCCTCGCCCCCGCCGCCGCCCTCGTCGCCGCCGCCGCCGCCCCCAAGCTGCCCTGGCGGGAGCTTTTATCGTGTGACGCTGACGACACAGACCTGGGCGAATGAGAT
>Ga0180443_101264_pt1 | contig 15908 bp, 21 predicted proteins | sample ChrtobMetP5_32mM_FD_119753 | JGI IMG/M metagenome (GOLD analysis project Ga0180443, IMG submission 119753) | Chrysochromulina tobin associated microbial communities from unialgal haptophyte culture, Seattle, Washington, USA - P5_32mM MetaG | ecosystem: Host-associated > Algae > Haptophytes >... | reverse complement strand
TCCGCCATCTTCTTGACGCCGAGGCGCTTGATGCCATAGCAAAGCTTGAACTCGAGGGCGCTTATGTGGGCAAGCTCGGGCGGCCTGAGCGCGTAGTGCGTCCCGTCGTCCACGGGGATGGGCGGCTCATTCTCGTGGCGCTTGTAGACGTTGCAGAGGCCGTGCTCGCCCTTGGGCTTTCCCGGCCCCGCTGCTTCGCCCTCCACGTCCATATCAGCCAGCCGGTTCCACACATCCTCCAAGTTGGCGTCGGCGGGGGCGGCCTCGTGCTCGCCGGCATCTTCTGCTGCAGGCACCTCATCCGCGGCGACTGCTCCGGTCGGCTCGTCTGCATGTTTATTTAGTCGTGCTCATCTCAATGATACATGTATCAATCGTGCTCGGAAGTCACTTTTTGCTTGAGGTCAAATAATTTACATGCTAACCAACTTCTCGAACACATTTGGTGCCAATTTTCAGAGTTGCAAGCACAATGCTGCTTCGTCGTCGCACCTCCGTCAGCGATTTCTTGCTGCTGGAGCAGCGCACGCAGCACGGCTTTATAGTATCCGGCCATGTGCGTTTGCGCGTCTGGTGCATGATTGGCGAAGGCAGGCGTGCCTGCTTCACCGGGACCGTGATTGGCTCCTCGCGCACACATGGTCTTGCTGTTCATCCAGATGGTCTTGCACGAGCAGTGCAAGTGTGGATCGACGACGATGATGACTGGGAGTGGCTGAATGAGGAGGAGGTTCTCGAAGAGGAGGAGGTCATTAGTGAAGGATTCAACGGATCCTTGGATATCTTGCCGCTACTCTTTCCCCCGTCCGGCCTGCCGGCAGCCGCCGTCGCTGGCATCGAAGAGGTGGTACATAGCTTGCGCAAGCGCCGAGCTCGGAGACGGCTACAGCGGCTCCTCAAGGCCGCGTACAAGAAGCTCAAGAATGACGCCCCCCCCCTCGTAACCCCACCCGTGCTCCAAGATACCGGGCTGCCAAAGGGCTGGTACGAGGCAAGGCCTTCACCAGGACATGCCGTGGCCGTTAGGCTGCAGTCGCAGCGGCATGCGCAGTCGCAGCACTCGCCGTTGCCAGCACGCTCACTGAAGCTACCACCATTGCCGGTGTCAGCGCTGTCACCGCCTCTGCTACAGCCGCCTCCGCCGCAGCAGCAGCGGCGTTGGTCGCCGCCGCAGCAGCTGACGCCACCGACGTTGCATGGGTCGCATCACAAAGAGGCTTTGAGCGAATTGGACCTGCAGAGTACCGCGACCGTTGCAGCTACTACTGCTGGCAGCAAAGTCTCGTCCACTGCTGCCGCCGCCGCTGCCACAGCCGCGTCCTCTGCTGCCGCGGCGCTCGACGCTGCGAGATTCGGAGCGAGGCTCGCAGCGATTTCTAGCACCGCTGCTTCTGCGGATGCTGCTGCAGCTGCGTCAGCTCCTAGGCTTCACTCATCACCGATCGCACCAGTTGTGCTGCCACCGCCACCCTTGCCGCCGTTCGCCTGGCCGTCGCACTCGATACGCCAGCTGCCTCGGCCGTCTCTACAGTCGCCTCGAACCGCCTTGAACACGAGCCCCGTGAGAAGGCAAGCGGCCCCCGACAGTCCTCGTGTCCAACGTTCCTCTTCGCATGCAGCCGATGGCGAGCGGCCAGGCATGGTGCTAGCGGCGCTCGTCCCTCTCGTCCCTCTCGTCTCGCCGCTGCTCGTCATGCTCGCCTTCGTGCTTGGCGTCCTAGCGGGCCCACGCCTGGGCGGCATCGGCATCGGCGTCGTGGCCGCGCCACCGGCCGCGCCGCCATGGCGCACGCACGGCAACGAAGCGACTGAGAGCCGGTGCCTCGTACTACCGATTGCGGCGCGAGCTGCACCTTCCGCCGCGGAGAGTCGCAATCGTAGCAGCAGCAGCAGCAGTGGCGGCAGCGGCAGCATTGCCGTGCAACCGACTCTGCGGGCAACACCAACCGCTGAGCAGCCCCAGTCGCCGCGATTGCCATATCTATCAGCACTGTCGACTCCGCCGCCACCGCCACCGCCACCGCCGCCGCCGCCGCCGCCGCCACCGCCGCCGCCGCCGCCGCCGCCGCCGCTGCCACCGCCACCGCTGCTGCCTGCTCCTCCACCCGCCTCGCCACCATCGCTGCAGCCGTTCTGCAACGACCTGTTGAACAGCGGCGTGAAGTTCACAAACGGCCAACCCGCGCCGTGCACCTTCTTCAGAACCAAGCCGGCAAGTTGCGCTTTCTATCCACTCGCGCGTCAAAGATGCTCCGTCTCGTGCGGCACATGCCCTCCCTCGCCCTCACCACCGCCGTATCCACCACTGCCACCCTTTCCGCCAAACAAGCATCCCCCATTCCCTCTGCCTGTGTTACCGCCGCCGCCGCCGCACTCACCACCGCAAGCTCCGCCGCCACCTCCACTGCCTCCCCCCTTGCCGCCGCCTCCGCCGTCGCCACCGCCGCCGTCGCCTCCGCCGCCGTCACCACCGCCATCTCCACCGCCTTCTCCACCGCCGTCACCGCCGCCGCCATCGCCGCCTCCGCCTTCTCCACCGCCTTCTCCACCGCCTCCTCCACCGCCGCCTTCGCCTCCACCGCCAACGCCGCCGCCGTCTCCATTCCCATCGCCACCGCCTTCGCCCCCCCTGCTACCTCCTTCTTCGCCGCCTTTGCCCCCACCCCTCCCGCCCGTACGGCCCCTCCCACCTAACCACCCGCCGCCTTCGCCACACCCTCATTACCCCTGGATCCACATGTCTCCCCCGCCACCACCCTCGCCGCTGCCCCCACCGCCACCAACCCCACCGTCTCCATTCCCTCCACCACAGCCGTCGTCCCCTCCCTTCCCACTACGCCCGCTGCCATCCTCACCGCCCTCACCCCCCCTCACGCCCCACCATCCGCCACCATCGCCACTGCGTCCTCCACTGCGTCCTCCACCGCCACCTCCGCCCCCACCCTCAACTCCCTCGCCGCCACCCTCGCTGCCAAACTCACCTTGGTGGAAATTCCCTGCCCCCCCCCCGTCGCCCCACTCTTCGCCACCTCCGTTGTCGCCGCCGTTCCCGCCACCAAACCCGCCTCCCGACCTCGCGATCACACCATCGAGCATCTTCGCCAACATCCCAGTCACGCTTCAGATCAGCGGAAGCGTCGCCCGCCCCGGCGACAGTCTCGCGTTTCTCGAGTCGGGCTCAGCCACATGCGAAGGCGCAGCAAGTCGTAAACTACCCCCGACGGGGACGCCCAAACTCGCACCGAATGGCCAAGTGTCCGTGAGTCTACCAGGCCCTCGCGTGTACAAGTTGTGCATCTCGAGCCAAGGCAGCGCCAATGACGACTCGCACTTCGACTTCGTGTCGGATTTGGAGCTGTGGGTGCAGCATGCGCCCCCGCCCTCGCCTCCGCCGCCCTCCCCCCCGGTCACCCTGCCACCATCCATTCCACCGCCCTGGCTGCCGCCGCCGAGGCAACCCCCGCCCTGGCACCCACCACCGACACCGTCCTCGCCGCCACCAACGGCACCGCCCTTGCGGCCACCAACGACACCGCCCTTCCCACCGCCGCCACCGCCGCCACCGCCGCCACCGCCACCCTCGTTGCCGCCACAGCCGCCACCACCCTCGCAACCGCCGCCGATGCAGGGGCTCTTCTTGCGCTTTCGAACAACGATTGGGGTGTCGAGCGTCGCACTCCTCCTCTGCCTATTTGTGTGGATGCTTCTGCCACATTTAAAGGGCCCGGCCATGTACGTCGCTTTTGGCGACGACGTGGAGGAGGTCGATGTCGAGCGTCGCGTCAGTGGACACGAGAGCAGCCGAGCGGACGGCGGCGCCGTGCCAAAGCCAAGGCTCTCTGCTGCCGCGAAGCCGCCCGTAAGGGCTGCCGGACTCGTCGTGGCGCTGCTCCTTCTCCACCTTCTCCTGCTGCTGTTGCTGTTGCGCCTGCTACCGACGTTGCAGCTGCTGCCGCTAGTGCTAGTGCTAGTGCTGGCGCTGGCGCTGCTGCTGGTAGACGGAGGAATTGTGAATGACAGAGCCGCCGACGGGAAGATGAGACCGCAGGAGGGCTGGGATGAGTACTGGCGGTTGCAGTATGCCAACGAGTACGAGCCGCGCCTTGCAGAGCTCGAGCAGCGCTGCCACGAGTATGAGACGCTGCTGCGCGCTGTGGAAGAGGCACGTGACGCCTCATGCGCCGCCGCACGCACCGCAGACGCAGGCACGCAGACGGCTCTCACGGCCGCCCACATCGAAGCAGCGAGCGAGGTGCTGGAGGATCTCGAGCCTCAGAAGCAGCCGACGCCTAGGCTAGCCCTAGGACGCCCTCGGCTTCTGTTCAGCCTGCCTGAGCTAGAGCATGCGGTCCGAACCTCACCCTCGGCCCTGCCCTTGAGTACACTGCGCTTCAGTGAGGACCCTCCAGCGGAAGCTTTCTCGTGCCAGCCGCCCATGGAGCACGGGGCATGCACGGTGGCCGGATCGGAGTCAGCCTCGCATGCGTACGTGGGACCCTCGCGACCATTCGCCGTTACCCCTCGCATCTGCCAGCCCCTCGCATGCTACTATCGTCCCTCGCAACCGCCCCTTGCGTCTAGGACGACCCTTGCTTCCCCGACGGCCGTCCCGAGGCTCTCCATGGGCGCCTCGGCCGGCGGGGCTGCCTCGGAGCGCAGCCTCCTCTCTGCGCGGGGATCTCGACCCGAAAGTGGCCGGGCGAAGCAGCTCTCAGCTCGTCGGTTGGAACGATCGAGCTGTCGGGTCAGCGAGCGTGCGGGACGCAACTCGCCGGGCGCGTCACGACCGGATCCTCAGGAGAGTCAGCATTTGTGATACCGCGCAGGCACACGGACCCTAACATTGATTGCATGTAAGCCCCTTCGGGGTAAAAACTGACATACAGAGCGTGTGACGTAACTTTTTGTCAGAGCTTTTTGCTTTTCGGAGCGTCACCCATCTTGAGAAGGAAAGCCAGACGAAACAACGTGAGCAGCCCCTGGATCGTGTAGTGGGTGATCAACGCGGAATCGATCCGGCCGTTGGGTCCAACCAGATACGGCCCGTAGGCGACAATGAGATGGTGGAAGTCGGGCACGAGCATGCCGAGCATCCATGTGCGCGCTGCCTGGCGCGAATCTGCAGTCGGAGACCAGCGCCAGCCATGCCATAGCATGGCTTGGGTGAGGCCAAAGCAGAGGAGGACGCTCGCGTACATGCGGGTCAGCGTCGGCACGAGCAAACCCGCGTGACGTACGTCAAACATCTGAACATCTGAGAATAGCAGCCGGACGAATGCCGTGGAGTTGACGGTTATGAACAAGGTGGTGGCCACGTTTACGACGGGCTCAGCGATGCCAAAAAGTGCATACTGCCAGCGCAGGCCGTCTGAGATGTGCTCGGTTGGAGGCTCAGAATGAGATCGGCGCGGCGGCGGCGGCTTGTCGTGTTCGGGCATTATCTTACGTGTAGTGGAAACTTACGGGTTATTACGACGAACATTCGAATCAAAAACATGAAGTAAAGGCCACGTGTCCCCTCACCTCATTATGGATCCCCTTCCCCATCCTCCCCAGCTGGCTTCCAGGCTGGTTGTCTGTTGTTTTCAGATAATCGAGCTCCAGGGGATGTCGTGTTCTCGGTTCACTGGTTCTCGGCTTCTCGGTTGCGCGTCCCCGCTACCCCGACGGGACCGGGAGCGGCCCTCGAGTGTGTAGGTTCCCAGCGCGGCCCTAGTTTCCGGCGTTGTTGACTGACATTGGTATTCGTTATTCAGGGTACGAAGGCTTCCTTCACCTACACCGACTCATACACCGACCTGCTCAGGTGTCTCCCGAGCGTGTACTTTACACGCTCACCCCTCGGCTCGGGTCGGCACGACTCGGGGAGATTAGGGGAGATCTGTGGACGTCTCCTCGTCTTGTGCTTAGAAGTGCTTCAGCTTGTTGAGCTCCACGGCGGCGATCTCGCTGCGGGGCGACGAGTACGGATGGGCCGACAGCGCCTTCAGCTTGTATTGCAGCGTGTTCTCAATCTTCACGTCAAGCGCGCCCCAGCCGGCTGGGATCTCGACGCCGAACTCCTTGGCGCGCTCCTCGATGCGGCGGCGAGTCATCCGACGAACCTTCCAGTTCATCTTGATGACCTTGTGCTCCGTCTGCGAAGAGAGCAGAATCGCGTTGACGTTCTCTGCCGAGTCAGACTGCGTGGCACGAGAGGAAGCACGTTGAAGAGTCAACAGAGGTGCGTCCCGGAATGCTCAGAGGCACGTTGCGGCAAGCGTTGCGGCAAGCGTTGCGGCGCCCGAGGGCATCGCCCGACGCTGGGCACGCACGGGCGGCAGCCAGCGTACCACGGTGATGAGCCTTCTGATCAGCCCGCGGCTCTTCTTGTCCGACTTCGCAGGATCGCCGCCACCGTTGGCTGAGCCCATGCGGCCCTTCATCATCGGGCTGACGGCGACGCGCATGGCGTGCGAGGGCGCAGAACCCACCATCAGGGCGGAGCACGAGCCCACGAGGGCCAGAAAGGCCAGGATGCAGCGCATGAGAGCGGAGCGTCGAGCGCTCTGGCAGGGGGGAGGTCGTTCGCCTCGAGCTCAGGGGAGGTCAACGAGACTCCCGAAACCTCTGTGAACTTGCTTGCTTCTGTGAACGACGGATGTGGCTAGTTTTGTGAATATGTGGGTTCTTCGCGTACATGTAAGAGCTCACAATCACTGCGGGCTGCGCGGCGTGGCCTGAGCCCCCTCGGATGGTGGCGGCCACTCCATTCGCGGTGAGGGCGAGGCCGAGGCGAGGGGGCTCGGGCTCGCGCCTTTCCTGAGCTCTTTACTCACAGCATCGAGGTACGAAGTGTAGGGGAGCGTGCACTTGGTCGAGGTGAAGCGTCTCACTGTCAGGCGCTCGCGCAGCGCGGCCGTGATCGGCTCGTCGCATCCCGACTTGCGCACCAGCGAGTCGAGGGCCTGTACCACAAGAACACGCACACACGATAGGCATCACCTCAGAGCGACGGGAGCGACGAGGGGCTGGTCAGTGGTGTGTGCGCGCGCGCACCTGCCACTGGTTCCATCCCTGCTCTGGCATCACGTCGGGAAGGTAGACGGCGCTTCGGGACGTGCCTAGGCTGTCGACGAAGCTGATCGTCACCCCGTGCAGTCCAATCTCCCAGTCGACACACCCACAGGGCTCGAAGCGGCTGAGGAGCTGGACGGTGCAGTGAAGCTCGAGCAGTTCGGCCGCGCTCAGTGGCGGGAAGCGAGGGTCATGCAACGCGGAGTTGAGTGCATAGTCACACAACGAGCTCAGCGGCAGCGGCTGGAGGCAGCCGATGCATCCTCGAAGCTGCAAGTGGCCACCCTGCGTTGCCGACTTCTTCTTCCATGTGACAAAGAGCGGGCAGGCGACGTCGGCACCAAAGGGTGCACTCGGCAGCTTGTGGCCAGCAAAGTGTGCCGCAAGCACCTCAAAGCAGAAGAAGACGTGGACCTCCTGCGCGATGGAATAGTCGACTTCGGAGCGGACAGCGCCGAAAAACGGCAGCGACGGCGGCAGCGAAGGAGGTGACAGCACAGCGCGAGAAAGCACCGAGGACGACTCGGCCGACTCGCGTTGCATGGTTGCCCTCCTCGGAGCCGAAGCGAAGCGAAGGTCGTTACGGGGTGTGAATACCATTGTCCGTGAACACGAAGCGTAGCGTGCCGTGAATCCGCGAAAGGAAAGAAAATGAGCCGATGAACGCGGCCCCTTCGGCCTTCGGTGCGCGGTATGCGTTAAAAACTCGGATATGAGTTCTCACGGCGTGTTGTTGATCCTTGATGCTTCCGCTAACGAGTAACGTGCTAAAGCCTAAACGTCGCGAAGACCGAAGAAAGTGTCGCCGAAGATTAATTAACACGATATGACGACAAATAGCTTGCCCGGCACATGCAAGTAAACTGAAATCCTGATGCACTAATACCTAGCGCACTTCATGGGGATGGCCTGAAGCGCTTTTTGTGGTTTTGCCGTGGCGGCCATCTGCCCCCGAGACCGAGTCGCGAGTGTGTACAGTACACTAGACACTGTCATCTTGCGTGTGTGCTGTATGCCATGCGGGGCAGAGCGGGGGGCGACTCGTACTCTATTGCTGCTGCTGCTTTTGTGAGTCTTCCAAAGTTGCTCTTCCATGGCCTCCATATCGTCCAGCGCACCATCCGGGCACCATCGACAAGTACTTATGGCATGTGTGGCAGAGCGGGCGCCGTCTCGCACGCTACTGCTGCTGCTGCTGCTGCTGCTGCTCTGAGCTCTTCAGACGTTGCTCTTCCATCGCGTCCATCTCGTCCATCGCACCATCGACCAGAAACTCCCACTCGATTGCTCGAGACGACGCGTGTGACGACGGACTCGAAGCACGGTCACGTTCACGTCCATGGCTAGCCAGGTCAGGCTGCAAGCCAGCGTTATTACGCTGGTCATCCTGCAAGCGAGCATTCTCGCTCCAGAGGCGCTTATTGCTGGCCTGCAAGCCGGCGTTCTCGGCTTGCAGCTCTGCATTCTCGCGGGGGCGAGGCAAAGGGGCTGAGGCTGCCATCGCCTGCAGAACCGCCTGTGTCATCGCGTCACCTTGTGGCGAGAACCCACCGCCACCCGCCGCCGTCGACGCCCCCGGGGCAGTCATCGAGGCATACGCGGCAGAGGGATCGTTGTGTCGGCTTGCTCCCCACGGCTGCATGCCGTGCGAGTACATCATCATCAGCTGGGCATAACGAGCCAGCGCAAACACTTGCGATTGGCTCATGCCCGGAGGCATACTGCTGCTCATCTGCGACTCGATGGACAAAGGCGCTGCGGTTGGTGCGGAGGCAGGCTCTGCGGAGACGTCTTCGAGGGTGAAGGGGCGCTGCAACGCGTCCCAGATTGGCATCTCCGAGGGCAAGTTAGGCAGAGACGCAGATGAGCCTGGATGCAGCCGAGACATCATGTAGAGGGGCGGTGCCGAGGGCAACTCAGGCCACCGGCAAGGAACAGAGGATGACGACTGCGCCTCCACCCCGCCTCTCTCTGGCTGCAGCATGAGGATCGATGCGGCGCCCTCCGAGCGGTGCAGAGCTGGGAAGTGCTTTTCTTGCTGGTCCTCAACCTCATCTGTATGGAAGACGTCGGATTGTTGCAAGGTGTGTTTGACCTTGGGTACCTCGCTTGAGCCCTCGAGTTTGATTGCGCGCTGCCGTTTATTCTGGAACCATACCTGCACCCTCTTCGGGGCTACCTTGAGGTCGTCGGCAAGCGCCCGACGAGTGTCGACGGATGGAAACTGGTCCTTCAAATACAACTCCTCGAGCGTGTTGAGATCTTGTGCAGGGATGTTCCACCGCCTGTACTTCACTCGCTTCTTTGGTTGCGCGCTGTCGGAGACCACTTCGTCCTGCTCTTCGGGGCCGGCGTACCAGTCGGCCCAATCTTCAGTGCTCATCGACATGTGACAGCAGCAGGGGCGCGCCGTCCGTAGGGGCGGATTAGTGAGAATGCGCGACGAGGACGAGAATATTGACAAGAATTCTTGATTGGGGCGCCGGGAATCTTTTCACCTTTCTGACGTTTAGTAATCAAGCGTCACGTCACGAAACCTGTACTTTCCGAGACCGCTCTCGTAATCCCAAATTCCTCGGGGCGGGTGCCGGGGAGCCTGGGCGATGCGGCGAGGCGAGCGTCGTGGAGACCGGACGTCGCATAGTGATAGTCCCGTAAGTATTAATTTACCCTGCCGGGGGCGCCACTGACATGAGCGGCGGGCCCGTCCGACATCGCACACATCTCAATTGACACATCTCACATGACCCCCCTAACGTTAATACTGCATCGTCTGCTGCAGCGCGAGCACCTGTGCCCGCTGCTCGTCTGGCAGCGCAGCAAGCTGCTCGGGCATCAAGCTCATGAGCTGCTCCAGCTGCGCCCGCAGTGCTGGGTCCATATCGGCCTTGGGCGGGAGCGGCGGAGGTTGCTCGAGCTTCACTCGTGGCGCAGGCGGTAGCGATGGCGCTACGGCAGCCGCCGCCGCAGCCGCCGCGTAGCCTGGCGCTGTGCCGGGCACCTCCGGCTTCACCTTTGGATGCACAGCGGGCACTGCAGCGGCTGCCTTTGGCGGCGGCATCGGTGGCGGCGCCGACGGCTTGGGAGCGGCACTCAATGGCGGTGGCCAGTGCGGGCCGCAGAGCCGATCGACCGCGAGCTGCAACGCGATGTATAGCTGCGGATGCGCCACGAAGAGGCTCGAGGACTTGTCTGGCTGCTGCGCTGTGAACAGCTTGGCTTGCTGCACGAACTCGAAGAGCTGTGCGCGCCCTTGCCGCTCCACATAGGCAGCGATGGGATCGAGAGACGGAGGAAGCAGCGCCTCCGGCGCGGAATGGCTACTGGCGCCGGGCGGAGGCTGCGGAACAGCATTCATCCCGCCGGCAGTGACTCCTGGCGGGTCCTTGCGCTTCCTGGCGCTGGGATCGCTCGCGAAGGCGGGTGCCGAAGGACCAGGCATTGCGCTCCCGCCCGAGCGGGTGTCCTGATCAGCGATGTTGACGCGAAGCGTGCGACCATGCAATTCATGCTCATGGAGGTTGCGCACCGCCGAGGCTGCCGACTCTGCATCCGTGTACTCGATAAAGCCGTAGCCCTTGCGCTTCCCTGTATCGCGATCATGCACGAGGCGAAGATTGTTGACCGGCCCAACGGACGCGAAAAGAGAGGTTAGCTCTTCGTCAGTCACGTCGAAGGCGATGTTGCCGACGAACACGGTTCGCTTGTTCGACGACGACGACATCGTCGTTCACACTCGCGCTCTTTGGTCTTTTCGAAAAAGGTGGAAGTGGTGCGAAAAAACGCCGAGCCGAGCACGGCACAAAGCGAGCACTGCAAGTCGAAAAGCCACGTCGCTTCTGACGCTTCAGCCTCAGGATCAATGAAGCACGAGCATAAGGTCTTCGCCAGACTGCGCGTGAAAGCCAACGGCGTGCAGCTGGTGCTCAAGCCGCTGGTCATCAGTGCCTTCGCACCAAAGCCGTGCACCCTCGAGCAACTCCAGCTCCAGCTTGCTGGCCTGCCGGAGTGTGAGTTCTCGGACACAGAGTGGCGGTTGACAGGCGTTCGCCTCTGCCACAGGCAACGCTTCGGTAATTTCCTTCACTTTTATGGGTTCCGCTCGGAGCAAGGCTTGCTCATCGAGGCGGTCATGCGACGCGGCGTCGTGTCGCACGACGATGACGAGCGCCTGAGCGCCGTGTGTGCCCTCGGCGATTCGGCAACGATCACTGGACTCATCGAAATGTCCAAGGGCCGCCTCTCGATCCATGCGCGACTGGTTGAGGTGGACGAGTCCTTCCACAGCCTTTTCGGCGAACGCGCGCTCTTCCGCGACGACTCGCCGAGCTTGAAAGGCGGTGGCGTACCGCGCCACTGGCCCGCCCGCACGCCGAGTACACTGAGCACGCCGAGCGCCACGACCGAAAACGTCGAGCCGATTCTGCTGATTCAGTGCGTCGCGTCGCACACGGTGCGGCTGCAGGAGTACGTGCGTGCTGCGTACGGCGTGGACGCCCTCGCGATCGTCGCGCCCATCTCGGGGCACAAGATGGGACGCGACGAGCGCTGCGTGGCCTACCGCCCGATGGCATCGGCGGCTCGTCTTTTGGTCGGCTTGCTCGGCGACGTGCTGATGGCGCGGTACGTGCAGCGGTGGTACCTGCTCGAGGGGCGCGCGCCCACGCTGCGTGCGGCGGTCGTCGCTCTCCTTGATCGGTGTACGGTCATCGGCGATGCAAAGGCGGCGGACGAGCGACGTGGGCGCAGCGACGGCGGCGGAGGCGGCGGCATCGGTTGCTTGCTGCCCGTGCGCGTCCAAGCCTTCCCGAGGTCCGTCGAGGCGTTCGCAGTGGAGCAGGTGCGCCGCTCGGGGCGCGCGGAGCCCGCACCCAAAGGCGATACGCTCTGCAGCATCGCCTATCTGCTCAATGCCTACTACTACGGCGCAAGTCCCCTTGATGACGAGCGCACTCGCTTCGCCAACAATCTGCCACGGCCGCGGTGCGTCGTGGCCGAGGGCGCCGAGGACGCCGAGGGCGCCGTGAGCCTCGCAGCAGCCACGATCGCGAAGAGCGCGCCGAGCCTCGCCGCCTCCCACGTGTGCCGAGCGTACTACAAATTGCACGAGGCGCAGGCGCGCTTCGGCCTCACGCTCGAGGTGAAGCGCGCCCTCGATGTAGGCGCCTCCCCTGGTGGATGGACCGTCTGCCTTTGCTCTCTCGGGTGCACCTTTGTGACCGCCATCGACCCTGGCGCGCTCAATTTACCGGTGGAGCTCGCATCATCGCGCCGTGTCGAGCACCTGCAGATGCGCGTCGAGGAGGCGATCCCGCTGATGCTCGGCCCTCCACGCGCCTACGCGCCCGTGACTCGGAGCAGCCGACCCAGATTGGGGGAGGGTCCCAAATTTGAAGAGGCGCCCTCCATGGAGGCGCCCCTGGCCGCTGCGCCCACGCCGGCCTACACGGGGCCGCGCTACTCGATTCTCGTGTGCGACATGAATGCGCCGCCCTCGGACGTGATCAGCATGGCGCGCCTCTCGCTGCCGCTCCTCGAAGACGGCGCACCGCTCGTGCTCACGTTCAAGAACCCTTTCGCGCGCCGTGGGCTCTGGCTCGAGGCCCTCGAGGCGGGGCTCGCCGAGCTTGCAGCCTTCGCCGACGACGTGGCGGAGATGCACCTTCTCGCCAACACTTCTCGAGAGACGACGGTGTACGGGCGTGTCCGGCCGCTCGCGCAGCGCGTCGCGGCCGCAGCGCAAGCGGAGCAGTGCGCGGATGCTTGGAGCAGGTCGCGGCTCATCGATGGCCGGCAGTGAGAGAAAGGCAAGGACGGTCGGTGAGCGCCATGGTGAGCGCGCTTGGGGGGCCGCGCGTTTGCACGAGACGGTGGTGTGTTTCGCTCGTGGCGCGTGACGGTACGCGAGGCCCGCAGGCGAGGCCCAAGGCGCTGAGGCGGCGGAGGCCGCCGCCATGACCGCGAGACCGCCGTCGCCGCGCGCGTGGCGGTGGAGCGCGCTTGAGCGCGCGGGCCCCGGCGCGTGCCGACGGGACGAAAGCGGAAGGCGGGCCCTCAGGCTGTTTGCGGATGATCATTTCCTTATTCGCGCTTACGCTAACCACGCTACATTACTGCCATGCACACTCAAAGCAAACTAAAGCTCCACGCTGCGGAGTGCGTGGGGATCGAACCCGCGCGGCGGCCTGCCGCAGCACGTACGACCGGTACGACACATTCATGGCCAGTGGATTACGTACACGCGCCTCTCGCCTCGCCCGCCGCCGCACCCCGACCTATTCGCGATCAGTGCCACTGAGCCCGCTCCCCGCGCGTGCGCGTGAGCTGCTCCTCAATCGCGCCCCTGCATCGCCTGGAGGATACGCAGCAGATGCAGGAACAGATTGATGATATCGAGATACAGGGCGATGGCCGCCGGAATATACTCGTCTGGTCCGAGCCGCTTGGCGATGAGGAAGACGTCGTAAACGATGTAGAGCGAGAAGATGCCGGCGCCGCCGGCGGCGAGCGCGAACTGCATCGAGGCCATGCCGGTCATCGACGCCATCAGCCCGCCGAGGATGAGCACCCACAGCGCGGAGCCCAGGCCCGCGCCCATGTACGAGAAGTCTTGCTTCGAACGGAGCGTGTAGGCGGTGAGCCCATACGTGACGCTGGCCGTGAGCGCGACGGCCTGGAGGACGACGAGGCCGAGTCCGGCCTGCTGGTACTGCGCGCACACGACGCCGACCGACCATGCCATGCACATCGTGAAGCCGAGCGTATAGCCAAGGTTGGCCGGGTGGCGATCCTTGTTGAACTGAGCGGCGAAGAGGAAACCGATCGAGGCGAGGAAGGACATCATGAGCATCGAAGGTGCGTGCAGCACGAAGTTGCGCACGTTGGGCTCGTACATGAAGAAGGCGCACATGAGGGCCGTGATCGAGAGCTGTACGGCGACGATCCCAAAGACCTTTCTGAGGAAGCCCTGCCGGATCGCGGCGTCACACGTTTCGACTGTCGGCCCGTGCGCAAAGTCGGCGACGTGCCCCTTGCCTCCCTCTAACCACTCAGTCTGCGCCACTGGGAAGAACGACATCCAGCTTGCTTTCTTTCCTGAGATGGACGCGACCTGTTTGTGTTTCTCACCGAAGGCGTTTGTGAAATGCGGACGAGGCGTCCGCGCCCGTGACAGCGTTTTTTTCAACTTGTTTCAGCCGCCAGATCCGACATCAAACTCATCTAGCCCCATGCTGTCAAGGATTTGATTCGTGCTTTGGCGCGTCGGGACTAGTAGCGGGCAGGTTGATGAAGGCGGCGACTCGCCCCACCGCCGCGGCACCCTGTCCATGATCCCGTCGCCCGCGCCTCCTCGTCCCACGCCGACGCCACCGCTGCTCCCCGCCCCCGCCGTGCCGCCGCCGCGCCCACTCGCGCCGTAGCTTTCGCGCGCCAATGGCGGGGGCGGCCCCATGCATGCAAGCAGCGCGCACTCGTCCGGGCGAAGGTCGTCGAGGCAGAGGACGCGTGAGTCGGTGTCAATGGACTCATCGAAGCCGAACCAGTAAAGCACGAGCCCCGCATCGTACCGGTGCAGGTACCCGGCGAACTGCTTCGCGTGGTACTCGGCATGCGTCTCCTTCGAGACCGAGAGTCATCAATTCCAATCAAGGGTCATCAAGGTCAATTAAGGGCAATCGAGGGCAATCAGCGCCTCCTTCGAGACCGAGAGGCAGCCGAGGAGGCCACGTAGCTCATGGCATTGTGGCTCGTCCAGGGCCATCAAGAGCCACATCAAGGGAGATCGCACCGGGTCCCCAAAAGTGGCCTTCGAGTCGATCCAGTTGACGACGCGGCCTCTGACGAGGAGTGGCACGGGCAGCAGCGCGTCTGGCGTCTTAAAGTCGCCGCGCTGCTTGAGCTGCTCCTCGGACAGGAAGGGCACGCCGAGCGCGCGCAGCTTCTGCGCGAGCAGCTCCTCGTACTCGAGGCCGATGATGTGCTTGGCCGCGTCGACGTGGGGGCCAAAGTGAGGGTCCTCGTCGATGGCCATTGTGACCTCATGCCGCAGACGCGCGTCGGCGATCAGTCGCGGCTTCTTGAGCAGCTGGCCGACGTCCCTGCCCTTCTTCTCGCCGAGGTGCCTCTCGAGCACGTAGCGGGCGAGCTTTGTCGGAGGCACGCCGATCGAGTTGCCGATTGCGACCAGGCTCTCGCCTGCGAGGAAGCGGTCAACATACCGCTGCGCTTGCTCGCGGTGCTGACCGTCCGTGCGCTTTGTGAGCGCGAGCTGCTTCTGCCCGAGCACGCTCGTCAGCGCCTCAAAGGAGAGCGGGCAGCCAGGGTCGCGCGCGAGGCGTTCGACGTCAGCCAGCGAGGAGAGCTGCTCGTACACCGCAACGTATGCCGCGTGCGAGCAGGCCATTGAGGAGACTTAAATGGCGCTGAATCTCACGTTGCGGTGCTCGAGTCAGGAAGCGGAGCGCACTCGTCGGTACCACCGGACAACGCCAGAAGTAAGGTGTCGATGGGGACGTTCTTGACGGACGCACCACGCAACGAGGTTCCCGGCCCGCCCAACGGGTAAGAATTCAAGAAGTAATTCCTACGTAGTATTGTATCGACGTCGTGTCCTTCGCGCCGTGCTGGCACGTCCGAAGGAAATGCTTAATACAAGCTTAGGCGAATCGAATGCGGCCCGCTCGGCCGCTTAGTCGGATCGAATGCTCGGCCGTGACCGGGCACTTACTCGTTGGATGGTTCTCACCATCACGTGTTAGTGTGTGCCCCCTGAGTGTGGCCCTTGCCCCTTTGTGGCCCCTGGAGCGTGGCACCGCGCCCCGATTGCCTAATCGGGCGCGAACTTAGAATCG
>Ga0180443_101162_pt1 | contig 16817 bp, 10 predicted proteins | sample ChrtobMetP5_32mM_FD_119753 | JGI IMG/M metagenome (GOLD analysis project Ga0180443, IMG submission 119753) | Chrysochromulina tobin associated microbial communities from unialgal haptophyte culture, Seattle, Washington, USA - P5_32mM MetaG | ecosystem: Host-associated > Algae > Haptophytes >... | reverse complement strand
GGCGGAGGCGGAGGCGGCGGCTCGTGCGGCAGCCGCGCGGCCGAGGCGGCCAAGGCCGGTACTGCCGCCATCGAAGCAGCCGAGAGAGCTCAGGCGGCTGGGCAGGAAGAGGGGGCAAGGGCAGCTCGGGCCGCGGGCGAGGCGGCGATCGCCGTGAGCAAGGCGGTCGACGACGGTACACTCCTCGACGGCGCTAGGGTGGCGGAGGCGGCCGTGGCGGCGGGCGAGGCGGCGGCGGCTGCGGCGCTCGCTGAGGCCATCGCCATGGGCGGCGGCGGCGGTAGCTCCGCTGGTAGCTCCGCTGGTAGCTCCGCTGCCTCTGCTCCAGCTTCCAATGCAGCTACCGGCACGGGCGCGCCAGCGGACGCAGCGACAGTGATGGCCGTTGCCGAGCGTGCCGTTGCAGAGGCTGCTAAGGCGCAAGGGAGTGCGGCGGCCGCGGCAGCTCGGGCGGCCGCGTCGACCTCAACACCGTCTCTGTTCCCCCCTCGGCTAACGGTGGGAGAAGGGGACCGCCGTGCGACAGGCGAGGCAGCGACGCAGGAGGCACACGCACCGCCGAATAAAGCCGCCGTTGCCGCGGCACAGGAGGCGATGGCCGCAGCAATAGCCGCGGCTGCCGCGGCCGCCGTCGCAAGGCAAGCAGAGTTGGTGGCTGCGACGGAAGCTTTTGGACAGACCTTCGCCACGCCCGGGCTGATCGCGGCAGCCAAGGATGCTGGCTCGGCTGCCACGCAGGCGCAGACCCTCGCGGCCACCGCGGACCAGTGGGCGGATCGAGCTCAGGCTCTTCTCCGTTGGTCGGCGGCGGCGCGGGCTGTCACAGCGGCGGCGGCGCGGCCAGACGGCTCCATGGCGCAGGTGGCGGCCGAAATCGTCCATCAGCTGAGCATCGGGGGGGACGCGCGCGGTGGCGACGGCGAGGGCACGAGCGACGGCAGCGGCAGCGGAGGCAACGGAGGCAACGGAGGCAGCGGAGGCAGCGGAGGCAGCGGAGGCAGCGGAGGCAGCGGAGGCAGCGGAGGCAGCGGAGGCAGCGGAGGCAGCGGTGCCGCTACCGCTCGATACAGCGCCGCTGTGCTCATCACTAGCGACGCATCGCCCGATGAGCTCCTCTTCCTCGCCGCCGATGCGCTCACCACGGCGCGCGACGCTCTGCCGTCCACCACCGGCACGCCACAGCCGCTCATGCCCCGGACGGCTATCTCCCAGATCGCACGCGCCGCAGAGCAAGCGCTGCGGCGGGCAGAGTCGGCGGTCGGCAATGTGCCCAGGCAGGCGCTCGATGCGACGCCTATCGCCATGGCCAGGGCGGCGGTGGCGGGGCCCATTGACGCACCAGCAGGCTCGGGCTTGGGTGCCACCGCTCTCTGGACAATGTGGTCGGCAAGTGGAGTGCCCTTTGGCGTGCTCGCTACCGACGCTCCGGGGGAATTCGCGCGTCCGATGGCGGAGGCAGCGGCAAGTGCGCTGGAGACGGCATGGCGGCGCGACCTGATCGAGGCGCTCGTGGGCACTGTGGGGGCATGGGTGAGCATCCTCGCGGAGGGCGAGGAGCCATCGATCACGGCCAGCGTACGCCGCGTGCCCTCGGATGCTCTCCCGCTGCCAGGCGAGTGCTTTCGTGCGCCGCTGTCCACGGAGCACGGCGCCGTGTCGATCATCCTCCAGCCCGGCAGCAGCAGCGGCGACGGCGGCACCCGTACCGGTGGCAGCGCAAGCGCCGTCGCGGGCGGCTGTGGAGCGTCGGAGGTCAGGATGAGCGATCATCTGAAGGAAGGGCTTCGGGCGACAGCCCCGCTGCTGCCGGCGATGATGCGCGAGCTCGAACTGATGGTGATTGGCCAGCCAGTTGTGCTCGCGCAGAGTTTTGGCGCCAAGGGGCAAGGCTGCTCAATGGTGGCGACGCTTGGTGACGTGGAGACGCGGCGCACCGACGCGGAGGACGAGGACGAGGGCGACGAAGAAGGGGGCGCGCCCGCTGCTCCTCCTGCTCCTGCTCTTGCTGCTGCTGCCATCCATGCTCGCCCCACATCAGCCGCCACCTCTGCATCTACCGCCGCGCCCACCACCGCATCCAGGACCTTGGCGAAGCCATCGCCCGCTGCACGCGGCCGCACGAGGCGCACACTACCAGCAGATGGCGGGGCCGTTGTGCGCCGACGCAGCCGTCGCAGCTACTACACTGCCGTGTACCATCCGCCTCGCCGCTGGCGGCGCTACCGCTCCCAGCGCATCAGCGCGCTCGCAGCCGTGCGACTGCTGCTGCCGCGGCGGCTGCAGGCACAAGTGGGTGGGCAGCTCGACACGCTGGATCTACGCGATGCCCTCGCCGAGCTCAAGAGCTATAAGCATCCGCCCGAGAACGTGCGCCGCGTCGTGGTGGGCGTGCTCTGCCTGCTCGGCCGGCCACTCGCGAGCCTCTCCACGTGGGCGCACGTGCTGCCGCATCTGAGGCGCGAGCTCCAAAGGGAGATGCTCGCATTCGACCCGGCGGCGAGTCACGGGGGCGATTCCACCCATCATTCCACCGTGTGGGCCGAGTCGAGGCGTGCAACCGAAGGGCTGACGTCCGATGAAGTGCAGAAGAAGGGCTCGCTCGCCGTCAAGACGATGCTCAAGTGGCTCGAGGTCAACCGGCTTACTCGACACGAGAGCATTGCTGCGGCCGTCGCCAAGCTCGCGGTGGAGTGAAGCCTGCGGCAGGCGCCGCCCGCTCATCGTTAGCTTGCTCTACCCCACGCCGGTCCTGCTCGCCGCCCCCCCCCCCGACCAGAGCCATTCTTTTGTGTGCATGCAATTGGCGTGCCAGTCTTCTACCGCTGGCAGGCCGACACGTAACGGCGGAATGCCGTCGATTGCATCGAAGACGACCGGTCCCACGGCGAGACTGACGATTTCTTAAAAATTGGCGTGCGCTCGGGCGGGCGGGTCCGGGTGCGCGCCGTAACAGCAATCCGACGAGTTGTCCCGAGGACCATTCTCCATTGCACTGATGAGTGATCGGTCGCGGATGTACAGTACACTCCACAAAGCATGTATCTAAAGCTCAGATCGCAGCGGTGTAAACCAGCTGTGTTATCGACACCCAAGACACGACCGGACCGCGGCGTCAATTGCGCGGCGTTCACCCGCACGGGCGGAGGGAGGTCTACGGAGGTCTACAACTTCACCCGAGTGTACTCGAGTAGCAGAAGCAGCAACTACGAACTAGTTCAGCGTTACCGTACGGTAGTTCGTCCGTTCTCGGGTCTCCCGATGTGCGAAAAAAAACGGGTTCACGCCCGCATGAGCACCGCAGTACAGTACTGTGTGGTCCTGTTTCAAATTCACACACACGAGGTGAAGCTCACACGCGGGGGTTCGTGCGAAGAGGTCGTGCCAATGAGCTATCGCGACCGCGACGACTCCGACGGCTACGGCCGACCCGATCCGCGTCGTGATGACCGCGACTCGCACGGCTACGGGCACGGCGACCGTGGCGGCGGCGGCGGCGTTTACGGTGGCAGCCGCGATGGGTACGGCGACCGCGGCGGCGGTGGAGGAGGTTACGGCGATTACAGTGGCGGAGGTGGTGGCTTTGCCGACTATGATGACTTTCTCGCGCGCGGCGGTGGCGGGCGTGGGAAAGGTGGCGGCGGCTACGGTGACTATGGCAGTGGAGGTAAGGGCGGAGGTCGGGGTAGCAGTTACAGTGGCGGCAGCGCGTCGAGTAAGGAGCCTTTGACCGAGCTGGAGATCATCCAGCTTGCCGAGGAGCGCAGCAACGCCAAGATGCGCTCCGACTTTGAGGGGGCAGACAAAATCCGAGACCAGCTCCGCGCGCATGGTATTACGATCGAGGACCGCGGGCCCGGCCCCAAGATGTGGCGCTCGGACGACGGCCGCTCGGGCCCGCTGCCGCAGGGCGGCGGATTCGCGCGCGGCGACAAGCTACGCGACGACGGCACCATCGAGTGGGCAAACACGATTTACGTCTCGGGGATCCCGATGGACGCGACCCTGGAAGAGCTCGCGGAATGGTTTGGCAAGATTGGGACGATCAAAAAGTCGAAGAAAAACTTCAACCAGGGAGAGCCCGTCATCCACATCTACAAGGATAAGCGCACCGGCCGGCCCAAGGGCGACTGCACCATCTCGTACGACGAGCCCGAGACCACTGATGAACGCTGATGACCTCTGATGACCTCTGATGACCTCTGATGACCTCTAATAACCTACTCATCAGGTACGACGAGCCCGAGACCGCCACCGCGGCGGTCAAGTGGTTCGATGGCACTAAGTTTGAGCGCTCCGGAGGCCGACTGAGCGTGAGCATCGCCAAACGGCCGGCAGAGGGCAACTGGGGCAAGGGCAAGGGCAAGGGCAAGGGCAAGTGATGCCCATGGTTTGGAGGTGGGGGGTGGCCACACGTTGAGGCGGGCAGTGAACGCCTCGCGATCGAGGGGAGGTGCATGGAGCGTTCTGCGGGGGGCTGGGGCATACGGGTTATGCGCAGCGGCTGTCGCGCGTGACGTGTGACACGTGTCGTGTCCGCCGTCCACCGCGTCCGGTGCTGGGACACCGACACGGCCGCACTTTGACTCTTTGAGCGCTGACGTCGCTGTGTGACCGACCGCGCGAACGGGAGTCGCGAGGCGCATCCAGGTGAAGGCTCTTGAAGGCTCGACCGAGCGAAAGCAGCGTTAGACGGCGTAGACGCACGACCCGGTCTACACGACGTTCCAACGCAATCAACTTCCAATAACGATACCGGTTCCAAGACGCGCAACCTGACACCCGGCGAGCGGCGTGCCGACGTGCGACGTCTGCCGACGATATGCCAATTCGTTCGGCGTAAATCCGGCTTCGACCTTTCTCGTGTAAGTAACCGGTGTAACGGATCATGCCGTGTGAGCCGTGCCCCCCCCGCGCGCGCCCCGCCCCCGGCGGGAGCGGCGAGGCGGCGGCGAGGTCGGCCCGGGAATCGATTAGCTCGGGCCGCGGTTTAGGCCGACTGAAAGGCGAGGCCGAGGGGCCGCCGCCACGCGCCTCGCGCTCACGTTGGTCGTTTCACGTCCACGTATATCGATATGTCCACGTATATTGATATGTATGTATGACGTGACACGACAGCCACACGTCATGCGTGTCGTGCCGTCCGCCGATACGCAGGACGTTCGCACCCGCCCCCCCCGCGCACATGGAACGTCCATCGGAAACACATTCCCGGGTGCACACAGCGCGCGCACTGTGGCGCACACAGAAAGATGCCCGGCTGACGTTACCTGCTCTTGCCCTGGTGCATGGATGGTCTATGGATGGATCACAGTTCTCTGCCTGTGCGTCCAGCCTCCACCGCCCCCCTGCCCGCCTGCGACCCTTCCGCTGCAACCCCTCCGCTGCAACGCCTCCGCTGCTGACCCTCCGCTGCATCGCGCAGTGCGCGCGCCTCGCGCAGCGCAGTGCTCACTCGGGGGGTGCCTCGTACTGGGCAGTGCTCACAAAAGCGTGGCGCTCACGACGGCGTGGAGCTCACGCGGGGATGGGGCGCACGTTGGGGCGAAGGATGAGCTCTTGCGGAACCTTTTGGAAGCGCGCTGACTCAGGGTTGAACTCGGGAGTCTCGATGAACTGCAGGAACAGGTTGGCCAGCCGCTTGCGCAGCCCGGTGAGGGAGCTCTCAGAGCGCCCCCGGTTGAGCATGTCCGCCTCGCGATCAATTAACTCGACAATGTCGCGGGTCAGGTTGCAATCGAACTCTTTGACGGTCCACTTGACGTGTAGCAGCACGTCGAGTCTCTCGTCGATGGTGAGCATCGGCAGCCGCAGGCCGTTGTAGAGCTCCATCAGCTCCTTGGCGCGCGTCGTGAAGGGCGTGTGCACCTGCGCGACCTCGCCGTCACTCATCTGCCAGCGCTTGGGCGCAGACATGAGCTGCAGCGTCGATCGAATGCGTTTGTCGCGGTTCTCGCTGTCCGCCTGCTGCCGCAGCCGGTCGATCGTCTGCAACAGCTTCTGCTCCTTGAGCAGAAGCTGCTGCAGCGCCTCCGCCTTCTCCACCTCGTTCATCTCCTCCGCCGCCTTGATGCGCGCGGTCTCGTGCAATCTCCACGCCTCGAGCTCATTGTACAAGATCTCGAAGTCCTCGTGCGTGTGCGGGTGCATGCGCCGCTGGATCTCGATCTTGTGCCGCTCTTCCGCCTCCATTCTCTGCCGCTCCGCCTCCGCCGCCGCTGCTGCCGCCGCCGCCGCCAGCCCGCGTCGCAGGTTGGTGGCCGTGGTGCGCGCAAACCAGCCGCGAGTGTACCTCTGCAAATCTATCGCCTTTTCGAGGCGCAGCACGGCGAGCTCCTCGGAGCTGAAGTAGGGCAGAGGGTACAGGATCGCATCACCCTCCTCCTCGAGCAGATGTCCCCGCGGCATCTGCGTCCCCGCCTCGCGCACGGCCTGCTGCGAGCGCGTCTGCAGCACCGCCGTCTGCGTCTCGCGATGGAATTTGGAGCTCTCCATATCACTCGCGGGCCGCGGCGGCCGGTCGGTCTGGCTCGAGGCGTGGTGGTACTCGAGGTGCGTCTTGCGCGACCGGTAACCGCCGAGGAAGGGCTTCGTCTTCGGCATCGCGCGCACGATTGGCACCTGGATTAGCTTCGGCGGAATGTCAGCACCAAACTGCACCTCGACCGAGATGACGTCGGGCATCACGTACGTGCTCGGCGTCGAATGGTCCTCGACGTACACAATCTGAAGCTCCACTGTGTTCGGCTCGCCCATGGAGAAGTCATAGTCGGAGAGCAGAGCACTCCTCATCTCCTGGCCCTTGAAGCTGAGCTTCATGCTGGCCGCGGGGATTCGCAAGTCCTCCTCGATTTGCGCTTTGAGCTCGACTAGAGTGAGCCTCAGCGCGAAGCGGCGGCTGTGCGAGAAGCCCTCGGGCATGATCACGAACTTGATCTCAATGCCATCCGCGCTCGAGCCAGCCTCCGCCATGTCGCAACAAAAGCCACTGCGACAAGCGCAACGACACGGCCCGACCTTTTCAACTGTGAGTACAGTAGGATTTCCCTGTCTTGACCGGATTTGCCTTCACGGACCTCCAGATACTCGGTGCTTTCCCAAACTAAACACTAATGAAGAAGCAAACGAAAAATGCAACGAATATGCGCGCGCGGCGAGCCGCTCAGTTCACGGACACGCTGCGTGTCGACGGAAGGCCCCCAGTGGCGCATGGGACAGGACGGAGGGCTGAGCCGTACGTTCGGCTCGCTGCCACCTAGTCAAGTCAAGTCTAAACAGACTGCGGTATCGCCCCGTCTGACGGGGACGCTGGGTACGATGCTGCCCACGTCATCACGGCCACGCGCCGACGCACGCGGCTCCCCGACCTACCGCGCTCTGCAAGCCGCGCGTGCGTCCGCTCTCGGCACGTACACGCCAAAGTTTGACACGACCGCGTGGCTGCTGCCGTCTATCAAGAGCGGGCCACCGTCGCCGCTGCCGAGCGGGCGGCCGACCATGGCGTCATCCCCACCACGCTTCCTCGCCGATGTATCCGTTCCCGTCCAGCTATCGTTTGGCGACAAGGCCGGCGGCAGCAGGGCGAGCACTCAGGACTGGGCGGCCTCGGAATCATCCGGCGCTCCGGCGCAACTTCTAGACGTGGCCTTGCTCCGCGGCGGCGCGGACATGGGGTACCTCAAGGAGCGGTTGCAGCTCGAGTGCGGGCTGAGCGAGGAACAGATCATCGGGCAGATGCGCCGCGTGCGATGGTTCCGCTCGCTGCCGCACAGCAAGCTGACCAGGCTCTACCAACGCGGCCGGCGCCGACTCTTCCCGCGGTACACGACAATCGTGCGCGAGGGTAGCGAGAGCAACAACTTCTACATCCTGCTGCACGGTCAGGTCCGCATGCACTCAACGGTGCACGGCACCAGCGCGCTGCTCACGGTCGGCTCCTCGTTCGGCGAGGATGCGCTCATCGTTTCGCGGGTTATGCGCGAGGAATCAGCGGTGGCCGAGACGGACAGTTACGTTCTGATTTTGAGCGCCGCAGACATGCACGGCATGGAGAGCGCCCTCGAGCTTTACGCGGAGGTGCGCCCGCAGGTGGTGGCACAGCTTCTCGAGCGGGTGCCAGCGCTCAGTAGCCTCACACAGGCAGTGCGTGGTACGCTCGCGCCGCTGATGGAAGTGGTCGAATACACGAGTGGCGCGACCGTGTTCGCCGAGGGAGATGAGCCCTCGCCGTTCACGGCCATGTTCATCGTGTGCGAGGGGCGCGTGAGCCTCCACAAGCGCGACGCCGCCTCGGGCGGCGAGGCGAACATCGGCTGGCGCACGCCGCAGGACGAGGGTCCGTGGTTTGGCGAGGGCGCGCTCGCCAACCACGCCGACGGTGGACGCCCTCGGCCGCGCCCGTGCACCGCTGTGTGCACCGAACATACCAAGTGCGTCGTCGTGCGCGTGGCGCATTTTGACAGGTTCCTCGAGGCGACCTGGGAAGTGATGCCGAACGTGATAGGCAACTTTTTGTCGCTGGCAAGCCATCATGTGGGCAATGCCACTGCGGGTTGAAGAGAGATTGTGTTTGTAATATGAATATGAGTATGTGTCTAGTCATATAAGTCAAGTCACGCTTGAGAAACTCCGAACCGCGAACGTGGATTCTGGATAGCCGCGGGCGACGCGCAGAGCGACCATGCCGCGGGTCGCCGGTGGCGGAGCCGGGCCCGCGCGGGCCTCGCCCCGGCCGGAGCGCGCCCGACATGCGGAAGCTTTAAGTGTAAAAAGTGACATTACAAAAGACTAAAGAACAAAACGATTCTATCAATGCGCGGCAGGAGGGCCGGGGAGCACCCCGGGCGCGGCGCCCAGAGCGATGATAAGCGCGCGGCTTAACTCAGGAATCGGGCATTTCCGACAGGGACGTTTCAACGCAATAACTCTTGACTTCTAGTACCAGCAGCAAGAGCATCGGAGAAGAGGGGCTCGGTCGCATTCGGAAGCCTATAGGACTTGCGAATCGCCACAGATGGCAATGCAGCAGGCCAATGAGACATGCGCCCCAGAAAAGCCAAACCATGCCTCGATGCCCCTTGGCGAAACCACGCATCGACTGACGCGAGGTCGCAACAACCTTTGCGTGTCGGCCAGTGCGAGCAGCATGGGCTGCCAAATCGGCAGCAAGGATAGCCGTAGAGAGTCACGTTGTCAGCGCTAACAGGGAATAGGTGATGACGGCCCTCAGCCAACAAGAGCGGTGGGGACGAGCGAATCGATGACGCACGCTCGCGCGGAACAGCGAGGATGTTACGGCAATCCAGTGGTAGCCCGCAAACCTCCTCCACAAGCAACGTCTCGTAGCTGAGGGTGTCGTCAAGGTATTGCAGGATCGCACGTGCGTCACGCGGTCGTCTGTGTGGATAAATCTCGACGGTGAAGACCGGCCGATCTCGTAGAATCGCATTCTTTCCGCCCTGGAGAAGCTTGAGCTCGCCACCCTCCACGTCGAAATGAGCGAATGCCAGGTGCTCGTGCTTCCACGCACCCGTTTCATTCAGGAGCAAGTCATCAAGCTTGTAGACATGAAACGAACCCGCCTTAATGTCTGCATCTCTGCGTGCAGTGGAAAGTCGCATATCAATATCTTGCAAGCTAACACCAACTGGGGCAGGTGTATTGGGACCTCTCATTGTCATGTCACGATCTGTATTGCCCAGACCGCCGTGCAGAATGCGCAGGTTGGTCAACGCGGCGTACTTCTTTTGTATGTGCTGCACGTTTAATAGAGATGGCTCGACGGCATGCACAACTCGATCAGACTGCAAGCTGGCGTACATGCACGAGTCCTGTCCATCGTTTGCTCCAGCATCGAGTATGCTCCCTCTCGTGAGCACCCCGGGTTCCCGCAGTATGGCATAGACGATGGCTCTGAAGATTGGTTCTAGGGGATCAAGCTCACAGATTGTATCTGCCATGCCCTTGGGCTCCATTGCGTACGGCTTTGCCCTGCGATCGGGGAGCACAGCGCATGGCTGATTGTGTGCCGTCATATTGGAAGCGCCTTCTTCGCAGCTCGAGAAGAGTTCTCTGTGGCGCTTTCCATAAGTGGCTGGCAATAGAAGGATGACCAATCGGATGCACCATGCAGCAGTACAGGGTGTTGCACATGCAGTTGATGATGAGGGCATCGAGAATGAGACTCGGATACGCCGGCACATCCGCAACCGAATGCCGCCATTTTTCGACAAGTGGGAGACGCACCGCGCTGTACCGGTAAAAAATGAACCGGTAACCGTACCCGGTAGTCTATTTGCAGGAGGCCCCTCGGGCGTGGAAGCGAACTGTGCACCGTAAATGTGGGTCCTCGTCCACCTCTTGCACTTGCTGACCTCCATCGACACCCAATTTTCGGACTGGGTGAAGGCCAACCATCACGCATATCCAACTCCCGCCGATGCCGCCGCGCGCAAGGCCAACTTCGCCGCCAATCTGGCTCGCATCGAGGCGTCCAACGACGCGGTCAATGCCTCTCGTGCCGTCGGCCCGATTGAGGTTCCTGCACTGAGAGTGATGATTGTCGGTGGCTCGCGTGGAATTGGCTATCAGCTTACAAAACAGTATGCCGAGCGCGGTCATGATGTGCATACTACCTACCGAGAGCACGTGCCGCCAAGTCTACAGCAGCTGACGGCCGCCCATGCAAGCGTTCGATTGCACATGCTTGAGGTTACCAACCATACGCAAATCTCGCAGATGGTAGCCGACATTGGCGCGCTTGCAATCGATACCCTCATCCATGCCGCTGGAGTGAACCATGGCAACGTATCAGAACAGCTAGCAATCAACGCAGATGCACCATTTGATGTGGTCACTGCACTGCTTCCCGCTGTGCTGCGCAGTGTGCCAAGGCGTGTTTGCATCATTACAAGCGACCTGGGAACGCCCAATCAGATGCGCCGATATGCTCCACCGGGTTCACGCTTGCATGCATATGCGCTGTCAAAGAAGGCAGCTAACGACCGCTTCCGCGCTGAAGAACCTGCATGGCGAAAACTCGGTATCACGGCAGTTACCATGCAACCTGGATTCGTACAAACCGACATGAACAATGGAACCGGCAAGATGACTGCGGTGGAGAGCGCCCGCGACATTATCGCAGCTCTGAAAGGTCTCACTGCCGATCAGGCGGGCAGCTTTATCCGCCACGACGGAAGGACACTATCATGGGAGACGGGTCTTCCCACGAGGCAACGACGTACTTCCAGCGGTGCTGCGATGGCTTCTTCAACCGGCGGTGCTCGCAAGACCCATCCATCTGCTGGGAACGCTCCTGTTCCAGTGAGTCGTCGAACGACTGCTGACCCTTGGGTACCTTTGGAGGGCAGATCTATTTCCGAACTCTTTGCGCTCAACCCTGACCCGCTGGGCGCGCTTAGCCGCGGGGAAGTGCCTGCAGTCATCATAAGAGGTGCCTTGCAGGCAGACGACCGACGTTTCGTGATGCATCGGCTCATGGACCCAAGCACAACTAAAAGGCTCTGGACATGGTCAAACAGTTACGCAGATATGGGTGCCAACCTGGCGTGGCACCTCGACAAAGGCAAGGCACCCGTAAAGTACACGAAGACGGTTGCAAAGTATGACAAGATCTACAAACAGTATGATCTTGAGCGCCCCTTTCAAATCCTTCACAGGACTCTTCGGTCACTTGGAGCGGGTCGCACCGTGGCCACTGGTGTCGATCTCGCGACCAATATGAGTTTCGGCCGAGGCATATTTCGGCAATTGATGAACCGGCATACCTTTCCCCTGCACCTTGATAGCCTTCGGGCCCACCGGGTTGGTGCGCGTGCATGTGAGGGTTCGGGGCAGCAGGCAAACGCGAAGCGTCACCTACAGCAAGCTCGACGTAACGCCGCGTACGAAGACATTTACCGTTTTGAACAACAGCTCGCAGCACTAGTGCTTCTGCAGCGCTCAGAGATGCCAGGCGCAGAGTTGTCGGCTTATGATCTGCACTTGGATGAGCTCATGGGAGACTGCACAATCGCTACAAGTCCTTCGGGCCACAATGTAGTAATATCGCATGATAACGCCTCTGCTCTTCAAGCACGGTTGAGGTTTTGTCCTTTGAGCATCAACGAGGGCGACTTGTACTTGATCAATGTGAACCGGCTGCACGTGGTGCACCCTGTCGTGGGGTCGAAGAGTCGCGTCGTCCTAGGATCTTTCGTGGGGTATAGCTCGAGCGAGCTGAAAGTCTGGTCGTAATAAACGAGGGTTGCCCACATGGCGTTAACGATGGTTGCCCACATCGGGCGTGGTTGCCCACATGTTACCCACATGACGTCTTGACGACGTGTTATATAAGCCCTCCCGCAGGCTCCCCTCCCACGTCCCGGCCGGGGGCGGTTGGCGTTGGACGAGGACTAAGGCACGTGCGCCCAAGCCGCAAGCGGAAACCTGTGTGGGGCCCCGACGGCCAGCTGGGGGTTACACGGGCGTTCACGGGCGGCGAACCGGCGATCGGTCCGGTCCGGAACGGCCTCGAGAACGGCCTACGTACGGTAGGCCCGGGTAGTCTGCGCACTCGGCGGGGTGCTCGTCGCGAGCGCGGGGGCGCGACCGGGGGCTAGGGCGGGCGTCGCGACGGCCGCGCGTCCGCAGCGCCCCGGCGGCGGGAGCCGATTGGATTCTCCAGGCCGCCGGCGCCCGCGAGAACGAGACGCGCGAGACGCAGCGGAGAGCCGGCCGGGGCCGCCGCGCGCCCGCGCCGCGGACGGCCCGCCCGCGGCGCGCTACGCGGCGCCCGCGGCCGCGGGCAGCGCCAGCGGTCCCGACCCACGGGCCGACGCGTGGACCGCGGTGCGGGCGCGCAATTTATAAACTCAATAGACAATACTCTCTCGCTACCGTCAACGTATCCGGATATACACGCAACACGCTGAGCGGAGTCGAGAATTCAAGTACGAGCTTTCGTAGTTTCGTTACGATAACATGCCGTGCGCGCGGCTGTCTCGCCGCGGTCCAAGATTCGCTGCTGATCTCGGCGCTGCGCTGCATAATTATGTGTGAATCCGGCCGCTGACGGATGGCGCCTCCACATCAAGCATCATCATCGCGCCAACCATGCAAATACTCAAAGCTGCTGCCATGCCTCTGCAAAGTGCGACGCCCCGCGGCGCTGGCGCATCTCATTTGCGCACCTTGGTCGCGCCGGCCGCCCCCGAGGCTTCCCCCTTGTTTTGCTCTGTCTGTCGCCGTCCCTTGCGTGCCGTTGTGGGCGTGGGCCCTCGAACCCTCGTTGCTCGCGTGGTGTACCGGTTCGACGCGTTGTGGGCGTGGGCCCTCGAATGAGTCGGTGCCCCCAGGCCTCCAACTCCGCCACCTCCACCGCACCCTCTGCCACCGCCCTCCTCCGCCGCCGCCGCCATTCTCACGGCTCCCTGTGCTCTCACGACTGACTCACGGCTTGCCGCGGACCATCGACTGCAGCCGAGCACCAGCCTCAGCAATGCTGTCCGGCTTCCCGAGCACGATGAAGGCCGCGCCCGCAAGCACCACCGCCCCAACAGAGGACGCGAGCATCAAGGGGCCCCAGCCGCCCTTTTTGCCATGTTTCGCCTTCTTGCCAGCCGCCTCTCCCGCCTTCTTCTTGGGCAACTCCTTGGGCGCCGTCACGGGCGCCTTTGTCTTCGGAGGCGCGCCCTCCGGCGCGGGCTGCGGCTTGGGCTTGGCAGGGCTCGCCGGCGGTGCCTTCGACTCGACCGGCGCCGGTGCCTTCGCTGGCGGCGCGGGCGCGGGCTTGTTCGGCGGGGGAGCAACAGCGGCAGGCGCCACGCCCTGGTCCGCCCTGGCGGCTGCCTTCTTGGCCTTCTCGCGCGCCTTTTTGGCCTCCGCCTTGGCCTTCTTATCCTTATCTGCCTTCGCCTGCGTGCCAACAACCTCCGTCCACCCGTCGTTCTCGTCAACCGCCTCAGGCTCGTCCGCCGCGGCCACCGCCGCCACCGGCACCGCCGGCGCCGCCGATGCGGCCGAGGCCGACGCCGCGAGCGCGGAGGCTGACGAAGCAACAGGCGCGTAAACCTCCTCATCCTCCTCAACGTGCATGGCCGCCGCTCCCTTAGCAGCGCCCGCAGCCGCGCCCGCAACGGCACTGGTGGGCATGGGCGGCGGAGCGCGGTCCGGACGGTCCTTGTTGAGTTTCGTGTCGAGGTCCCGCACCGCACTAAAGAACCGTGCGACCGCTTTGGGCGCGTCGGTCTGGTGGTTACGCACCTTTTCAAAGCACTCGTCGAGGGCGGTGCGTAACTCCGCCAGGGAGGCGCTCGAAGCGGTGCGTAGCTCCTTGGTCGACTCTCGCTCCTTGATCATCTGGTCCATCGAGGCGCCCTTCTCGAGCGTCTTCGCCTTGAGCTGATCGAGGTTCTGCTCAACCGGCTTGAGCTCCGCCTGCTGCGACGAGAACTGCTGCTTCACCGCGTCGAGAGCCTTCTGGTCAGCCTCGTACTCCATCACCACTTTCTTGCCGCGGTTGAGCTCGCGCACGCGCTCGAGCGCGGCCTTCTCCTCCTTGAGGTTGAGCGAGCCGTGCGAGATTTCCTCCTCCGTCGCCTTGATAGCGCGCGTCAGCTCGAGCAAGCTCGTGCAGCCGCCCGGCAGCGTCTTGCGCCGCGTGTTGAGCTCTTTTGCCTTGTCCATCCACATCTGCGGCAGCCGCGCGCCCTGCACCACGCCAAGCGCCGCACCCTTCTGCGCGCGAAGGTCGTGCAGTTCGGGCATCAGCTCGTCAATCTTCCCCTGCAGTTCCGCGCGCTTCGCGTCCAGCTCATCCATCTTCGTGCGCAACGCCGCGATCTTCTTCTTACTGTCGAGGGCCGTGGCGCACAGCTTGTCCACCTCCTTGGCGGCGGCCGCGTCATCCTCCTTGTCGCCGGGGCGGGGCGCCGGAGGCGGCAGCCCCTCCTTGCGCGCGATGGTCTGATTCGGGTTTGGCTTCACCGCCGCCACGCTCCAACCCGAAGAGGCTCCCCAGCCAGCTGGCAGGGCTGCGTCCCAGCCCTCGCTCGCGCTTGGGTTCAAAGAGCTCCAGTCGCTCTCATCCTTCTTGGCCGAAGATGTGCCCCAGCCGTTCATCGTCGCAAGTAAAAACAATAAGCTGCACCGGGTGGGGTGGGGTGGAACTTGGCGAACCCGAAGGCGCAGCGCGCGTGGATTGAGAGAGACGTGGCCGCTTGACGGCGCACTTGCGGAATTACCAGTTCCGGTACCGGTATTTTTCTCATTTACCGGTAAGACGCTGACGAACGCAATGGGCAGAGCGAGCGCAACGACCCGCCACCGGAAATCGGCCCGCCGTCGGCATCCTCGCGTGCATAGACGAAGGTCTGGGCGTCGCCGATGGGGAAAGAACTGTCGGCCAGCGCCTTGCGTGGCCTATAGGGCGGGTACGCGGCGCGATCGAAGACGACCGCTCCAAGCAGCTTGAGGCCCGTTGCATGCTTCGTCGCTCCCTGTTCGCCGCCCCCCCCATCTCGTCCTCCCGCCGCCGCCGATGGGTGCCGACCGACCGCTCTGCCATTCGGAAGTCCCAGACCGCCGAGCTCGTCCAAACCCCACTGCTTTAAGCCCGTCTTATGGGTGAGGTGTACCTCCCCTGACGAGTTGAGCAGGCGCGTGGCGCCCGCGCAAAAGCGCGCGACGAGCGAGCGGTTCGCAGCGAGCTCGGCGCTCCCGCGCGCGTCCGCCGCCGCCGCCGCACCCTCGCCTGCCCGTTCGCTCGGGAGGACGCGACCGGCATCGTCGCGCACCACGCACGGAAAGTTCCACACAGCTGCATCGAATCCTTGAGGCGGGCGTATGGCCGCGGGGAGGGTGCGCTCGAGGTCGGCGGCATCCACGCCATGCGCGACCACAGTGCCCAGCGAGCGCAGCTCGTCCAGCACCGCAAGGCATGCGGGCCCGTACACACTCCGCAGTGACGAAAGCGACTCGTGGGAGGTCGCCACAAGGGAAGCGCCGCCCAGCGCGCGCGCGAGCGCGAGCGAGAAGGAGAAGTCGCCGTCTCCGACGGTGAGGATGCGCTGCCCTCGTCGGTACAGGCCGACGAGCTCCTCGCGGCCGGTCCGCGGCCGCGGCCGCGCTACGCGCGGGCACGTCTCCGGCCGCGCGCTCGGCACGCCGCGCTCGCCCGCGCTCGTGCGAATTTTGGCTCGGCACACGATGCACTCGGCCAGGGCGCAGCGCAGGGTCTCGCGCATCATGAAGAGCGGTGCTCCGCGCGACTGCTGGTTGCCTCTTCTCGCCCGTTTCGGCGGCGGCGCAGCGCCGCTCAATGGTTCTGCCACGGCCCTTCGCCGCTTGGTGTGGCTGCCACTCATGACGCCGCCACTGACGACGAGACGACCAATGACATGGATCGCACGATCTCCAGAGGCCGTCAGAAAGAGCCATGCCATTTGATCCGGGTCGTTGGTGATCACCACGCCGAGCCTTGCTTGCTTATGTCCACCGACCGCTGGCAAGGAACACAACACAAAGTTCTGTGTAGCGAGCGAGCACTCGAGCGTGTTTCGGACAGCACCCTTGCCCTTGCCGGCGACAAGCGCAGCGTGCTTTATCTCCAGAGCCGAGCAGCCCGGCATGTCGATTTTGCACGGCGTGCCGGGGATGACGGTCACGGCGAGGAAATGTGACGAAGTCGGCATTTTCAATGAGTGGTGTGCGTAACCCGGACTTCTTTCCGGCACAAGTGCCCAACCCGGACTTGCTAACCCGGACTTAGCTAAGTCCGGGTTGGGCACTTGTGCCGGGGTCCCTAACCCGGACTTAGAGGT
>Ga0180443_101143_pt1 | contig 16967 bp, 9 predicted proteins | sample ChrtobMetP5_32mM_FD_119753 | JGI IMG/M metagenome (GOLD analysis project Ga0180443, IMG submission 119753) | Chrysochromulina tobin associated microbial communities from unialgal haptophyte culture, Seattle, Washington, USA - P5_32mM MetaG | ecosystem: Host-associated > Algae > Haptophytes >... | reverse complement strand
GCGCTGCGCTCGATCGCTTTTTTCTAGCTCGCTTTGCAAAAGAGCCACGTAACGAGGCTAACGACTGTTACTTGAACTTGAAATTCTCCGAAACCGGTGTCAGAAAACACCGCTGCCGCGGCAACACTCGTCTCACGTGAGTGAGAGGGGAGTACCATTTCACGTCCAGCCCATACATTGTACGTGGAGGCGAGCGACACCCTGTTGCGTGTTTTCACACGGGGGCGTCGGCGCTGAAGCTGCAGCAGCTGGGGCCGCGGGAAGAGTCCCGCCTCAATGTCTGTTCGTCTATCTGTCTGTCCAGCCAGGCACATTGATGCCGAGCTCCCTCACGAGCGCCATCACCTGGAATCCTGCGCTCGGAAGCACAAGTGGGCCCTCCTCACAAGGGCGAGCCAGTCAAGGCAAGTCAGACCACATGTTCAGTAGTTACACTGTAGTTACTCGTGTTTTCTGAGCGGGCGGTAACGGTGCCGTAGCACCGGTAAAAAGACACCGGGGGGAATCGGGACACACACGGGTCACACACGGGACACACGGGCGCACACGGGCACACGGATCACACAGACGAACCTCACAACCATCCAACCCACCAACACACAACCCGCACGACAGCGCGACGAGCGAAACCGCGGCCGACTCAACAGCCGTAGCACCGGTTGTCGCGTCTATCGTGTTAACGTTCACGAGGGGTTTCGTGAACGTTGACATTCACGAAATCCATGCAGGGGACCCGTCACAAGGCGCACGTCGACCGGGCGGCAGATGAGACGCGAAGCCTCGTGCGCAAGGCGAAAAAGCAGTTTTACCATGTCGACCTGGACGCCAGCGGCGATCTCAGCTTCGAGGAGTTCGTGCTCACGTTGCCCACACAATTTGTCAGCCAGAGGAGCCGTGACGAGCTCAAGCAGCTGTTCGATCTGGTAGACATCGATGGCGACGGCCGTGTCTCGAAGCAGGAATTCTTCCTGTCAACCTTGAGCCTATCGGCCAAAATGACGGGCTCGGGCCTCGACGCTGTCTTCAGGAAGTATGACAGGGCGCTGGACCACAGCAGTCGCCAACATGGTGGTGGTCTTGACACGATGGACGTGCTCGAGTTCCGTTGCCTATGCGACGACATGGGCTTCCTCGAGATCGCTGACAGCCTGGCCGCCGAGCTACCCAAGGATGGCCACGGTCACATTCTAATCCATCGCTTCATGGACATGATCAGGAACCGTACCTCGGCGAGTGCAGACATGTCCGAGCTCATGAAAAGCTTCCTGGTGGCGCTCAGCGTCGAAGCGCACCATCCGGTCTGCACCGGCTCCGGCCGTGCGCTGCGTATCGACACGACGGGTTTCAGCTTCACCGGCCGCGATCCCGAGGAGGCCAGGCTCAACTTGGAGAAGATGCTCGAGAAGCAGCCCCTTAGCTTGACGACGATCCTACGTACCTCGTGCGAGCGCTCGACGATCTCGATTATGGAATTCGTGCATGCCTTCGAGACGACGCTCGGCTTTCAAGGGCCCAAGTTCGTCGTGTACGAGATCTATGACCAGATCGACGCGGACCAGTCCGGGCGCGTCGCGATGGAGGAGGTGAGCGCCTGGCTTCGCGGCGAGATGAGCGCTGTCGCCAAGCGCCGAAACGCGATGATGAGCATGACCTTCAAGGACCTCGAAAAGGCGCGAGCGAGCGCGGAGGCTGCGTTTGAGGACGCCAGCTGCCGAGGCAGCTGCGAAAGACAGCCGCCCAAGGATGCCGAGAAGCACTGGGACGCTGAGTCGTTTCGTGCCCAGATTCGTCAATTGCTTCTCGAGAGGGGCCTGGACGCCTCCGATTGGGTGCGCGCGTGGGATGCGGAGGGAGACGATCGTCTCACCAAGAGGGAGTTTTTGCGCAACATGGAGCACTTTGTCGGCGACGGCCAGCTTTGGCACACGCACATGAAGGCGGTGGCCCAAGTGGCGTTTGATCAGATCGACACAGATCGTGGCGGGGTCATCTCCCTCTCGGAGCTCAAGCATTGGCTCGGGGACCGTCGGGTAGTAACGATAGGCGCGGCTGGAGAGCTTGAGATGGTCAAGTTCGACGTGGCCAACCCTCTCGCACCGCAGCTGCGCGAGGCACTCCAGAGGAACGCGATGCGTGTCATCGACCTCTTCCGTGCCTGGGATGCCAACGGCGATGGGAAGATTTCGAGACCCGAGTTCCACAGAGCCATGCCGCTGCTGGGCGTCGAGCTGCCGGCCAAGGTCATTGACGACCTCTTCGACGATTACGACCCGGACAAGAGCGGCTGGATGGAGTTCGTCGAGCTCAAAAAGATGCTCAAGCCGACACTCAAGCCGACACCGCCCTCGGCACTACAGAAGCGGGCCACCAGTCGATCTCGCGAGGCCGCCTCCGCGCCTGCTGCCGCCTCCGCGCCTGCTGCCGCCTCCACGCCTGCTGCCGCCTCCACGCCTGCTGCCGCCTCCGCGCCTGCTGCCGCCTCCGCGCTCGCAACCTTTTCGACCGCCGGTGCACTCTCGTCCCCACGTTCCGAGAGGCCTTCGTCAGCTCGCTCAGCACGGCGCTCAGCAGTCTACCCAAAGTTCTTTGGCGACCAGCGGATTGCCCCGATCGTACCGATGTACGCCCCAGAAGCATTCACAGCCCCATTCACAGCCCCAGAAGCATTCTCAACGGCAACCCCAACGGCAGCCTCACCGGCAGCCCACCCAGAGCTAGGCGGGACGCTCGAGACGGCGCCACCGCGCGCGCGGCCCCAATCCGCGAGACATACGCCCCCGAGGCTGCTCGATGCGCGCCCGCCACGGCGCTCACAGCCGCGGCTGGCGACGAGTGCCGGGCGCGCTCCCGGCGCTCACCACGGCGCCCCGTTCCAGCATCTGAGCGCCCGTGCGAATGGGAAAGCGTCGCCGTCGGCTCTCGAACGGGGCGTGAGAAGCTCGGCTGATCTGGCCGTGAGCGCGGTCGAAGGCGAGCCCTTTAAAGGAGCCTTCGTCGGCGCGTTTGGCAATGCCCCCGTCCTTGGCCTCTTATGCCGGTGCCGGCCGCACGTGCTGAGTGCGGATGCTGCGGCGCCCGGGGCGATCGCCGCCGCAAGCGCCGAGGCTGCGGCCATGAGTAACGGCAGGTGGCGTGCCAATGGACGCACGCACACACGCCCCTCGATGCACCTCTCACGGAGCCCCCGAGCTCAGATCACGCACGATCTCGGGCTCGCGAGCCCTCGTGACGCCCGTCGCGCTGACGAGACCGCGTACCACGGGCCCGCGGCGGCAGAGCCCATGGCCACGGCCCGGCCCGCGCGAGTCGCGCGAGTGGCCTCGTCAGCCTCAGATTCGTGGCCTAATCGCATGGCAGTGCGCTGCCTCACGTCGCACACGACAGTCGGGCGAGGGGGGCTTCCGACGGCACTCTGGGCGAACTTGCCCGGGAATGCCGGGCTCAAGCCGTGGATCGGAGTCGGAGCGGCCTCACCTAGGTAGTGTGGAGTAGTAGTCGTAGTGAGTAGTAGCGATGGGCTCTCTTTCACTAGTCTTTCAGGTTCAGTAGATCCAGATTGCCAAAACTTTGTCCATCTCGCGCAGCCTTGCGAAAGGCAGGCACCTGTCAGTTCACAGTGAAAAGGTCGTGCTAGCGCAGGATGGCTGCACCAGTGTCACCGCCACCGGCCGAGGCAGAGTCGTCTGCCTCGGCGGCGTTGCGGCATGCGCTCGACGGCGCGGCATCCGACCTTCTGCGCCTACAGGCGCAGGATTTTGCACCGCGTGGCCTCGTGCTCGTCGTTGGGTGCGTTGGCGTACTGCTAGGGCTGGCCGACGAGCCGCCGAGTTGGGAGGATTGCCAAAAGATGCTGCGTGGACACGCGCTGAGACGCAAACCGGGCGCCATACCACTGCGTCGGCCCACACGTGCGGAGCGCAACGGCCAGGCGGGAGCTGTGCCGGCGAGCAGCTTCTGGCAGCTCCTCGAGCGCTTTGATGTGGCGAGCGTGAGCGCCGCCCAGAGGCAAGCAGTGCTCGCAGCGATCAAGGACGACTTTGGAGCGCTGCTGCAGCCGGCGCATCTGGGGCAGGTGAGCCGTGGCGCGGCGGCCTTGGGTCGCTGGCTGCAGGTCGTACAGGAGCTTCTGCAAACGCCGCCGGCGCCCACCGCCGCATCGTGCATGGGTGACGTCGTCGCCATCGCGTCGGCCAGATCTATGTGCGCGGCCACGCCAGCGCCCATGGCGACGCTCTTCACGACGACGGAGCTCGAACGGTGCCCCGAATGTGGCGTTCGCCTCGAGCGGAGCGCCGTTGGGGATCATCTGACCCTCTGCCGCGCACGCGCTGTCGAACGACGGCTGGCCGCAACGGCGGCGGCGGCGGAGCATGCGGCGCTGGCGGCGAGCGCAGGGTATGGCATATGCGGCGGCGGTGGCTGGCGCGGCGGCGGCATCGGCGGCATCGGCGGCGGCGTCGGCGGCGTCGGCGGCGGCGTCGGCGGCGGCGTCGGCGGCGGCGTCGGCGGCGGCGTCGGCGGCACAGTGGCGGCGGGCTCGGCGGCGTCGGCGGCGATGGGCCTCATTACAGCGCGCGAGCAGGCGCTGATCACTGCGTTGGCGGCGGAGCGAGTGCACCGTCTAGCCGTGCCGCCTCCGATGCCGGCAGTCGAATGGGTACGGCCAGTGTCGCCTCGGCTCACCAAACCATCCTCCTTCGACACGCCGCCCGCGCCCATCACGGCGCCGGCGCCGCTCGCTTACGCGCCGACAGAAGAGCGGCCGCTGGTCGTCGAGCCCATCACGGCGCCCGCGCCGCCACCGGCCGCCGACCCGGCTCTGCCCCCCGAGCCCGGCTACGAGTACCTTAAGGCCCGCTCTGGCTGGGCAGGCACCGGCTGGAGCGCCCCCTTTCCGCCGTCGGCACGGCCGCTGTTGGATGAGGCCGGGGTAGATGCTCACGCGCAGCTCCTCGCAGCGAGATTGCGACCGAGCTCGGGGCGGCGCTCGGCACGGCGCTTTGTGCCAATCAGCGGCGAGGGAGGCGCGGTCGCGGGCGCTGGGACGGGCGCTGGGACGGGCGCTGTGGCGGGCGCGGGGCTGGCGATGCTGGCGCGGCACGCTTTGGCGGCGCGCCACCCTTCGACCTCGGCGGCGATAAGCGCAGCCGCCGCGAGACCCGAGATCCCACGGAGACCCCCCTTTGGCGCCACGCCCTCTTCTTCTTCTGCTGCTGCTGCTGTTGCCGCCGCCGCGCCTGCTGCTGTGCCTGCGGGCTTTGCGAGAGCGGTCAGCACCACAAGCAGCCGCCCGAGCCGCGCGGAGTCAGTCAGTAAATAAGTATAGTCTTCTCTGCGGCACGTGCGCACGTTACATTTGTTAGGGATGTTAGGTAATAATCAGCCCCGAGAGCTGGCCTTGTGTTGAGGCCCCCGAGCTCTGAGTCCCCTATTCTAGACAGTAACGTGGGGGTCTGAGCTCTGTGGGAGCGGTGCGGGACAGGCACGACAAAGGACAAACGTGAGGACAAACGTGAGGACAAACGCGGCGGGGAGCCGCTCTGCGGGCCGCTGACCAGCACCAGGATCGGGCGGATACGGGAATGCGGGAATTAACTGATCGCAGCCGCGCGGCCTGTGGCGCGTCGGTGAAAATAATTACCAAAATAATCGAATTCATGCGCGTTCGATGTTATACACACACACAACAATAGATGCACAGGCTACCCCCCTACAGTGTCAATATCACTCATCACGTAAGATGCAGCACATTCAACGCGTCGTTCACCACTGCCGGTCCGCCGCTCGCCGCGTCCTTTCCTCGAGACACATGCAAACAGCCCGACGGGGCCCGGCCACCGAACGGCAGCAAAGAAAGTCATCACAATGTAGCCAGGCTCGGTGCGCACGCCGGCGCACCGAGCCCGTTATTCCCTCCCCCCCCCGGCTCTGCACAGGCGGACTACCCATCACCGGGCCCTCATCGTTAGCGCCGATGAGCGAGCAGGGCAGCAGCCGCGTTGGCGAGCCCGGCGATCTCGTCACCCGAACGAAGCTCGGCGAGGCGGCGCAGAAGGCGATCTGCCTCCTCCTCCGCCTCCCCTCCCATGTGGTAGGCCCAGATGTCGGGCACCGCCTTCACGCAGAAGTAGACCACGAAGAGGGCAAGCAGTACCCACAGGCCCAAGTCCCGATCGTCGATGGCCGCCGAGGCCCTGGCTGCCTTGGCCTGCTCGCGCGGCATCCAGACGTACTCGCCGTCGGCCACGGCCATCTGGCCAGCCATGAAGTACCCCTTGATCGCCTTGGGCGCCTCCTCATCATTGGGCCCAAGCAGCCGCGGCGAGCGGTGCGACCCCCCGGTCGCTTTGGCCTTGGTAGCGAGCTTCTCCTCAGCTAGCCTCTTGTACGCGTTGGGATTGGCCTTGGGATCGCCCTTGATGTTGCCCTTGGCGTCTCTGGGCGTGGCCATCTTTTGCAGGCGCACCTGGTGCCCACCATAGTCCTTCCCATCGAAGACGCGAGGCCACCAGTACGTCTCGAGCCACTCCTGGAAGCCACCGTCGGCGGCGGCGAGGTCCACCGTCTCGACCTTGAGCCCGTCGGGCGTCGTCTTGGGCGCGCGGGGGCCCGACTGCGCGATGCGCCCCTGCGAGAGCATTTCGTAGAACACCATCCGGTCGTCGAGCACCTTATTGTCCGAGTTGGACGTGTCGTGGCGCGTGATGTGCGCAAACTGGAGCCGGATCGCATTCACAGTGAGGTCGTCGACAAGGCTCTTGTCCTTGAGGACGGAGATGAGGAACTCGGCCTCCGTGAGGGTCTCGTCCGGGTTGGGGTCATCGCCGCCCGCCTCGCCGAGCAGCAGCTCGTCCGCGCGCTTCGCAAAGTCCGTCTCGATTAGGTCGCGCGCCGTGCCGATCTTCGAGACCACGCCGAGCGTGTCCGCGAGTGCAGCGACGGCCAAGGGCAGGTACACGATGAGGAATAGGCGCTCGATGGCGGAGTGGCCCGAGATGTCACCGTACCCAATGGTGGTCATCGTGATCATCGACCAGTACACGCAGTTTACCAGCGACAGCTGCATCACGAAGAAGCCGATCAGAAGACCGATCGAAAAGGTGAGGAACAGACCCATCCCCGCCTTTGAGTACTTGAAGCCCCAGTTGCCGTTCAATTTCAGCTCCTCAAGGCTGTCGTAATCGTTTTTCTCGATTGGCGCGCAAGGCGATAGGATGAACGAGTTGACGGCCTTGAGCGCGTCCACGAGCGGCGAGAGCGCTGCGAACACGAAGACGATGCCGATGAGCGAGTAAACGACGGTGAACAACTTGCCAATGTCCGTTTGGGGGCAAATATCTCCGTAGCCGACGGTGGTGATGGTGACGGTGAGAAAATAGGTGGTATCCAGCAGCTTCCAGTCCTCGAGCTCGTCGTACACGATGCCACCCACCGCGTAGTAAGTAGCCAGGATGACGCCGTGCGTCGCCACCCAATCGTCGCGGCCCGAGATAAAGCGGTAAAGGAAGACCATGCCGGCGGTGGTGATGAGAATCATCTCCGAATAGAGCGACTCAGGTTTGTGAAACGAAAGCATGGCTGCGGCCTGAAATGGCGCGCGCCACGAGCGCGAGTGTGGAGTCGACTTTCCGCGTTGCTAGTTGGCCAATTCGTCTTCCAAAACTTGACAATGACATCCGTCATCAACCGTTGCCAAGATACAATGTAAGCCGCCTTGGCAAGTAGCCACCTCTTAACACAACTGACTGACAGATATCGCAGCGTCTAGCGCAACCAGGGATCCCATGCGACCATTCGTGCACAGCGGGTACCAATCCTACCCCTGCCGCCATGTCGATGTCCGGGCGCCCTCGCGCCTCGCTCGGCTCACCTGAGTGTCTTGCCGGAGCCGGCGCTCGACCAGCGGTCAGCGGGCCCGGCGAGCCCCTCGACCTTTTCGCGCAGCGCGCCCTCGTCCGCTCCCTTCATCTCTCCCACTTCCTTGCCGCCCCGCAGCAGCTTGAAGGTAGGCATCGACTGGACGCCAAACTGCTGCGAGAGGTCCTTGCACTCGTCCACGTCCACCTTGAGGAAGCGCACGTGCGGCATCGCCGCCGCCATCGCCGCGAACTTGGGAGCGATCTGCTGGCACGGGCCACACCACGATGCGGCGAAATCGACGACCACGAGCTGCTTGGCGCGCGCGGACGAGACGAGCTTGTCGAACTCGGCCTTGGAGTGGACCGAGTGGACCGAGCCGACGGAGGCAGTTGCCGAGCCGCGTCGACCCTTGCCCTTGGAACCCGCGCGGTTGAAATCGTCCGACGCGGCGGCCTCAGCGGCGGCTGGCGCCTTAGGCGGCGGCGGCGGTGCCGGCGGCGCTCTCGTTCGCGGCGGGTTGCCTGGAAACAAGAAGCGCCGGAGCACGCGCAACCACGGCGCGAAAGAGTCCAAGACGGAGGCGGTGGTGCCGCCGCGAAGCCGCTGCAATCGCTGCTGCAACCGCTGCTGCCGCAATTCCGGCGGCGGCGGCAGCGGCTGCGACTCTGCCGATGCGAGGAGGCGCGAGCTGAGCAGCTGCCACGATTCGCGCGGGCGGTGCTGCGGCGGCGAAGCGTCGCACGATGTCAGCCGCGACGCGAGCGCAGGCTGCGACACGACGAGCAGCGCGAGTGCTGCGACGCGCGTGGATGACATCGGCGAGATTGCGGAGGTCGTCGGTGTGAAGAGGTCGCACATCTTCATAGATAGAGGTGCTGAACCAAGAGTCGACCGAGTGTGCGTTACATGTACATGTACCAGTACACGATGCAGAGGTTCCGACGTGGCTGAAACAGAGCAGGCTGGACCACGTGCTAGTTCACGTGCTCCCCACGGCAATGGACTTGCAGCCGAGCGCGCCCACAGCCGAGGCCGCCGAGAGCCAGCCGGCTGCGGCCCTGGCGCCCATCGAGGCTCCCGTCATGCACGCCACTCTCATGGACGTCGAGCCGGCTGACCGCCTCAATGCGGTCCGCTGCGAGGGCAGCTTCATGACCGCCACACCCGTCGTGCACGCGGCCTCCGCGGTGGAGGCGCAGCCAGAGACGGCGCCCGCCGCCGATGTTGCCTCTTCCGCTGCAGCCGCTGCAGCCGCTGCAGGCGCCGCGCCAAAGTCGGGCAGCACGTCAGCGATGAGCATCAATGAGCTGCGCATGGCGCTTGGCTCACGCGGGATCGGATACGAGCCGGGTGACGACAGCGAGGCGCTCGCCGCGCTCCTCGAGCAAGCGACGTCCACAAAGCGCGAGGATGATGCGTCGGACGACGAGGACGAGGACGAGGACGAGGCCGACAGCGGTAGCGACGATGATATTTACGAGGTCGATCGGATCCTCGACGCACGCATGGGGTCGAGCGGCAAGCGCGAGTACCTGATCAAGTGGCGCGGCTGGGGCGCCCGGTTCAACTCATGGGAGCCGCAGGAGCACATCGTGGACGAGGGTCTGCTTGCCGAGTTCGAGGCGAGGGCTGCTGAGAAGGCCGCCAAGGAGGCGGCGAAGGCGGCGGCGAAGGCGGCGAATGATGCGAAGGCGGCCAAGCGCTCGCCAAGCAAGGGCGCGAGCCCGTCCAAGGGCGTGGCGGCCGGCAGCAAGGCAGCCACGGCCGGCAACGGCAAGGCGCGTGAAAAGGTGGCTGCCAAGGCGGCGGCCAAGGCGGCTGGCAAGGTCGTGGCGTCGGCAGCCGCTGGCCCCTGCAACGCCGGTACCGCCAGCACCGTCAGCACCGCTGTCACCGCCACCACGGCCACCATCGCCACCGCCGCCACATTCGGCGGCGCGGGGTCGTCCGCGGCGGCGGTGGGTGCACATCAGGCCTCGGGTGCGACGGACACGGCTGACCAGCGCGACGCGTCGTTGCTGGCGGAGCTGAGGACCGTCTGGCTGCCGCTGTACAAGCAAAAGGACCTGGCGCACGCGGCGGGGCTCGCGTCAGGGCAGCTCACGCAGTGGCTGCACAACCGCACGACACAGCCGCGCGCGCGTGCCGCGCTCGAGAAGAAGCTCAAAGTGCTCCTCCTCACCCTCCGTGCCGAGCGCAGTGGAGGCGCCGTGCCGAGCGGTGGAGGCGCCGTGCCGAGCGGTGGAGGCGCGCTGGCGCTCCAGCCGCGCACCAAGCTGCACCCTGCGAGCACAGCCGCGCTGCCGGCGGCGTCATCAGCGGGTGCGGGGGCAGCGGCGGGCGCGGCGGTTGAGGGCCGGGTAGCAGAAGGCGCCGCGGCGGCGACGGCCGAGGGCGACGAGGCGGGCGAGGGCGAGGGCGAGGAGGCCTGGGAGAACTCGTCAGAAGGCGAGGGCGACCAACGCATCGAAGAGTTGCTGTGCGCTCGAACCTTTGGCAAGTCCGGTGGGAAGGCGGCCCATTGGGTCTTAGTCAAATGGGCAGCTTTCCCACATGCAGAGGACACGTGGGAGAATCGTGTCAACTTGCACGAGGAGGCGCTCGAGGACTATGAATGGAAGGCGTCGCTGCCCTTCACGTGCGCCGAGCTGCTCGAGCTGAGCCCGCATGCGCCCAGTACGGCGCTCGAGCGGGAGCGGCTGCTGCCCACGCCCGCAGTCCTCCCCCCCGAGGAGGAGAGTGAAGACGAGATCGAAGACGAGGAAGGGGCGGCGGCGGCGACTGGTGAGGGAGAGAGTGCAGGGGCTGTGGAGCCCTTCACAGGCGCAGCTGTGAAGGCGGAGGCTGCATCAGCTGACGAGCCGATGCCGCTTCCCCACATGGGGAGCTTTCCCACAGCTGACGTGGCAGAGGCACCTCAAACAGCGACATTCGACTCGACGCCTGCGGCCGCTGTGGAGGTCGCACCCAGCGGTGCATCCGCCGAGCCCAGCATCGCTGCTCTCAAATCACCCGCTGCGGAGCCCGCTGCACCCAGCGCCACTGCGCCCAGCGCCAAGGCACCCGACGCCGCGCCGTCCGCTCCGGCGGCCTCCCCCTTGGTGTCGGCCAAGAAGCCGTCGCGCCCGTCGGCAGCTTCGCGCCTGACGTTGCGTCAGCGCAAGCGGCTCGAGCGGCCGCCGCCGTTTGAGTCCGAGTTGCAGCCGGGCTTGCTAGCGGAGCTCGAGGCACGTGGCATCGCGCCGCAGCCGGTGAGTGCCGCGCTGCAGGCAAGTGCGCAGGCGCTCCGCGAAGGATATGGCATCTCGCTCCACACGCCGCTCGTGGGTGCGACCGTCGCGGACGACGTTTCCGCCGGCGTGTCGACGCGACAAGGACAGGCAATGCGCTATCTCGCCGCCGCCGCCGCGCCTCGCGAGGACCGTCGCGTGCGTGTGCTGATCGTCATCATGCCCGGTGAGGCCGAGGGCGCCGTCGTGGGCGAGGGGTCGACGGGGGCCGACGCAGTGGCGGCTGGAGACGCAGTGGCGGCGGCGACCGCGGCGGCTGGCGACGCGTTGGTCGGCGGCGGCGAGGTCGCTGGGAGTGGCGGGGTGGTGCGCCGGCAGGTGGTGCCTCTGGAGCTGACGCTCCCTAAGAAGGCGCAGTTCCCCTCCGACTCGGACTCGGAAGCCGAGCTTCAGCGTGTAATGCCCCCCGCCGCCGAGGCTGCCGACGACGACGCTGAGGACGAGGACGAGGGATGCGAGGCGGGCGGAGAGGAGTCTCGAGCCCGGGCGCGCGAGGAGCGCGCGGCGGCAGCAGCGGTGGCGGCGGCGAGCCTGGCGGCGGCCGAGGCCGAGGCGAGTGAACGGGTGCATGCGTGGAGCGGAGCTCTGCAGGAGATCGCCATCGACGCCTTCGACCGCGCCATCAGCACGAAGCGGCTGCGCGGTGTCGACCTCGCTCTGGCGCTGCCGTCGGGTACGCCGCCGCCTGCCGCTTGCCCCACGTCGCTCGCGTCACTCATCGTGCAGCTGCTCGGCGCACGTAACCACGTCGCGTCCGACAAGGCGATGGAGAAGCTGCTCGCGCAGCTCGCACCGCCGCCCGCCAAGCCAACGGTCAGCCTGTTGCACACGCAGCGCTGGGCGGCGCCGAGCGGCCGGCGTACCTCGCGAGGCGCGGTCTCCTACAAAGAGAAGGATTACCATCACGACGACTCGGAGGAGGAGGAGGAGGAGGAGGAGAATGCCAAGCTCGCGGAGCAGTTCTTGCCGTTTGGCTCTGTGCTCGCGGCGAGTGGTTGCTCGGTCCGCGTGACGGTCAGCTGCGCCGCGGGCCTCGCTGCCGAGCTGCCGCTGTGGGGACTTTCGCTGCGCGGCGACCAGGCGTGGCTCGTGCGCGCGCTTCGGCCGGTAGATGTCGTCATCCTACGCGAGGGCGAGCACTCCTTGTTGCAAGCGACCCTGCATGATGCTGACGGGCGCGGCGTGCCGTCCGCTGAGCGGCTGAAGCACGCGACGCTGCTCGCGACCCCGGCCCTGCCCTTTGCGCTGCTCAAGGCCGTCGAGGTGCAGCGAGATGGCGCGGCCGACCCCCTCCAAAAGGGGCGCGACCCCCCGCTCACGATCCAAAAGCGCGAGCTCAACCGTTTCCTCGATGGGATCAAGGAGTACGAGGCGGAGCTCCAAAAGCGGCAGGCGCGCAAGGAGATCGCCGATCTCGATGCGGAGCTCCAAAAGGGAGATGAGCTCGACGAGAGCGTGGTGCTCGCCCCGGGCACGAAGCGCTCGGCACGGCTGCAGGCAGAGCAGCTCGCGGCCGATTCGAAGTATGACGAATTCCTTGATGAGCTGAGCTCGGATGATGAGTCGTATGTGGAGAAGGGCGGTGCCGACGACGACGAGGGTGAGGACGACGGCCTCGGCGACGACGACGACGAGGGCGGCGATGACGAGGACGATGAGGGGGTGGACGAGGACGACGAGGAGGATGCCGGCGGGCCGCGGCGGCGCAAGTCGAAGCGCGAGGCAGCGAAGATTGGACGCGTGGCCATCAAGAATGAGATCGAGCGCGCGCAGGGGGCGGCTGGGGGCGGCGGCGGTGGGGGCACCTCGGGCACGTCTCCGTTGGCGGCGCTCCTTGAGGACGACGATGAGGACGAGGGCGAGGACGAGGATTTTGAGGGCTCTGGACCGGACGACGATGACGACGACGATGACGACGACGACGACGATGACGATGACGACGACGACGAGGACGAGGGCGGCGAGGAGGGCGAGGAGGGCGAGGAGGGCGAGGAGGGCGAGGAGGGCGAAATTCGGCAGCCGCGTCGGAAGCGTCAGTGTGCACGTGCGGCGGATGCGGCGCTGCGTGATGAGAAGTTTGATCAGTACCTCCGTGAGGAGAGTTCGGATGACGAGTCGTACGAGGGCGAGGGCGGCGAGGAGGAGGACGAGGAGGACGAGGAGGACGAGGAGGACGAGGAGGAAGAGGGAGAGGAGGACGGCGAGGACGACGAGGGCAGCGGCGGTGCGAGCAAGGCAGCACTCTCCGGTGCGCTCCCCAAACTGGCGGGCGTGGGAGCCGCGAGGCTCGTCAAGCTCAAGCAGGCGCTAGGGAAGCGATGGCGCTTCGCGAGCGTCGAGCAGCTACGGCAGGTCTTCTCTCCCGCCTTCGCCCTCAAGGTGCATGCAGCCCTTGTCGAGGCTGGCTGGAGCGTGAGCGTGACGAGTGCGCTGCCCAAGACAGCGTGCGCGGCTCCGCCCGTGGGCGCGCTCCCGGCGGGTGCTAAGCGGCCACGCGAGGATCCGCCGGGCGGCAAGGCGAAGGCTGGCAAGGCAAAGCCGAAGGGCAAAGCTGACGCGAATGACGCGGGCTCAGAGGGCTTGGACCTCGGCTGCGGCGCGTGCCGCGGGCAGCATCGCCCTCATACGTGCGCGTCGCGAGGCGGAAAGCGCAAGGCCAGCAAGGCCAAAGAGGACGAGGACGAGGACGAGGAGGACGAGGCAAAGGCAAAGACAACCGGCAAGCGGAGCGGCGGCAAGAGGCGCAAGCTGAGTGTGGAGGCGGGGGCGCGTGTGACCCTGACGACTGGTCCCCACGCGGGCAGCCGCGCCACGGTCGCCGGCGGCAAACAGGGCTTTGTGGTCGTCAAGCTCGACGATGGCACGACGGTCAATGTACGCCAGTCCGGCCTCAACATCCTCGGGGCGACGCCCGGGGATGTTGGTGCTCCAGCGGAGCTCGAGGAGGGAGATGCGGCCGAGGGGGCGGCGGACGAGATGGCGGACGCGGTCGCGGTGGAGAAGGCGGCGCAGGCGGTGGCGGAGGCGGGGGTCGCGCCGCCAGCCGCCGGCGACGGAGGTCGCCAAGGATGAGAATTGAAAGTGTCACCGAAAAGGGTGCCTGTGTATTGTGTATGTATGATTTGGCGGTCACGTCGCCTGCCAGCAACGCAGCGTTCTTCTGAGCTCAGCGTACTTTATGTTGAGGCATGATTGATGAGAGTGTTGAGAATGAGAGCCGACCGGGACGGCGACCCCGCGCCGTCCGCCGCGCCGACCTTTTTTCGTTTAACGGATCGAAGAGGAAGTTGTAGACGAACGTCCGACGCTCTGGGCAACTCGGGCTCACCCGTTCAGTGTTCCAGGTTTCGCGTGCACTCTCGTGCCTCGACCGCATAGATACCGAAAATTCTCCTGCTTGCTGCGACGGAGCAGTGTTGCGTTGAACACCCATCACCGATCACGCGCCCGCCGCCCATGCCGCCGCCCCCTCTACAATGGCCCCGTACCGCCGCGCCGCCCCCCCCGCGCGATTCCCAATTCCCAAAGAAAGCGCAAAGCCTGTGTGCATGCTTCTAGCCGCAGCGCACTGTTGAACGCCCATTTCTCCCCCTAGCCAACGGCCCCTTACACCGCCGCCACCCGCGCGATTCACTCCGAGAGAACCCCCATGTCCTGCGAGCGCAGCATCGAACACCCATCACGCGTGCACGCCCCCTAGCGAACTCCTGACGCTCGAGCGAACCCCTGACTATCGGAGCTCACGCATGCCACTCCCCGCTCGTCGCGAGCTGCGAATCCACGACGTTCTCACACATGGTCATCGTCCCCGCGGGGGCTTCTAGTCGGCACTCACTCAGAATGCGCGTACGCATGCATCATCGATCACGCTATGCATGATGCGAGTGGCTGTCGTCGGCCTTCAAAGTGTGAAGTGAAGCGCGCGCAGAGCCGATCAACCCCTCGAGCACGTTCACAGGCACAGTCACCGCTTGCTTATCGTGGTGAGAATTCACAGGGCCTACCACCGTCGGGAGCTTGCCAAGTTCGATGTCGCTCGTCACCCTGGAGGCCGCAGGTTTGGACTCCCTACCCGCATCCACGACCGCGGGTTGGGGCTCACGGGCCTTGATTGCGACACGTTTATTGATCTCCTTGATGATCTCGTCCAGAGTACTGGGCGCCGTGAGCAACGTGCCGGGGTTGGGCATGTCGTTGATCTTGCCGAGGTGCTCCTGCACATTCGCTATCATGATCTCTGAGTTCTGGTCCGTGAGCTTCGACCACTGCTTCTTGGGCCCAGGTAATCCTTCTTCAAAGACAATGGGTATCAGAGGGATTTTTCGCTCGATGGCACAGTTGAGCTCTTTCAAGCACGGCTCGGACTCGTAGAGCGCTTTAGTCTTCAGGACGATCAGCACCTTCGCGTTTGCCTGTCGCCCCTTCAGACGCAGCATGAACACCTTCCAGTCGACGCCGGCGGGGACGTGCAGCCCGCTGAAGGATTGCAGGCCGCACGCGTGGAGAACTTTGACCAAACCCGCCGCATGATACATGCCTGGGCCTGCGCCTGGGCAATCCTGCTCACGGCGACCCGTCGCATACGATAGCACCACTTCGGGATAGTACTCTTCGAACATAGTGTCCTCCGGTATCAGCGAGCGCACGGAGCTCTTCACTTCCTGCGTCATCTCCACTGTGATCGTGGGTGGCACCATGAAGACCTCAGCGACATACTGGGCCAACCAAAAGGCCCTCTCAGTTTTTACTTTCTGAGCTGCGGCCGTTTTTGCCGCCCTCTGATCCGCTTTGGCCTGCCAGCCCTTTGGTGCCTGCGGGCGCTGATCACGGCGACGACGGCGCATGAAGACCAGGGCAAGGACAAGAGCGATGATGACACCGACGATGACGCCGATGGTGATGCCCATCGAGCCGCTCGTCTCGACTGCCGATGCACCGGTCGGCACGGGTGACATGGGTGGAGGAGGCGATGGTGAAGGCGGAGGCGGTGGTGGGACGTCCGCGACGGTGGGTGGCGTCACGACCGCGAGCACGTTGATCGGGACGCCGGTGACGTTTGCGAGCATGGTGGTCGCGCTGCTCGGGCTGCTCGTCGCGCTGGCCATTGCTGACTGCACCAAAGTCGCCGTCGCCGCGTACGTCTGGATGCTCACGTCGACGATGACGCTGCCCGGCGTGATGGTCAACTCCACCGCCGATGGGTCGACGCTCGCCCGAGCCGCGAATGCGCTCTGCATCTGGGCTTGCACGTTCGGGGTGAATGAGGAGACGTCGCCGTCGAGCTCGAGGGCGAAACTGACGACGCTCATCGCCGGCGGCGAAGGCGGCGGCGATGGCGGCGGCGGCGGCGAGGGCGGCGGCGGCAGCGATGGCGGAGGCGGCGAGGGCGAGGGTGGCGGCGGCGAGGGTGGAGGCGGCGCCGGTGATGGCGAGGGCGGGGGCGGCGGCGGCGAGGGGGAGGGCGGCGGCGGCGACGGCGGGGGCAGCGGCGGTGGCGGGGACGGCGGCGGCGTGGGCGGCGGTGGTGATGGCGGCGGCGGCGGCGGGAGTGAAGGCGTAGGCGAGCGAGGAGGCGGAGGAGGCGACGAGGGCGGCGGTGGTGAGGGCGAGGGCGGAGGCGGCGATGGCGGCGGGGGCGATGGGGACGGCGGCGGCGGCGACGGGGACGGCGGCGCACTGGGCGGCTGACAGAACGACTGCCGCGCCACCGCCTGGCACGTGCTCAGGCCGCTCTGCAGGCGGCGGAGGTGGGGAGGCCGCTCGCGTGATGCGGGCGACGATGCTGCCGAGAATGGTGCGGCAGGAGTAGGCAAAGGG
>Ga0180443_101116_pt1 | contig 17165 bp, 8 predicted proteins | sample ChrtobMetP5_32mM_FD_119753 | JGI IMG/M metagenome (GOLD analysis project Ga0180443, IMG submission 119753) | Chrysochromulina tobin associated microbial communities from unialgal haptophyte culture, Seattle, Washington, USA - P5_32mM MetaG | ecosystem: Host-associated > Algae > Haptophytes >... | reverse complement strand
TCCCCGCGGCCGACTCAGAAGAGGCCGCCCCCAGCAAACCCGACCCTGCCTCCGCCCGCTCCCAGAGCGCCTCCCCGCGCCTGCTCAAAGGCGGTCGGCGAAATGAAGGCGCGTGCGGCAGACCGGTAAAAAGACACCGGGGAGCCGGGACACACCGGTACATATCTTGACTTTTGACTTGACTTGACTTGACTTGACTTCCTTGTGTGATGGTCCGCGCAAGCACGCGAGAGCGCCGTCTGCTTCCCGCCGTCCGCAAGACATGGTCGGCTACGAGGAGGGCATGCCCACTGATACGGAAGCCAAGAAGAAGGCCGTGTACGCATCGCGCCTCAGCCGCGCCAGGAGCGCGAACTCGCTGAAGTTTGGATCGTCGCTCGGGCCTCGAGCCGCCGCCGCCTCTCGCGATGTGGATCGCCTTGCCAACTCGACCAACATGGCCCTCGAGCGCAACGAGTTTCCGTGCCGCGTCGCCGCGAGCTCGTTTGATGGGCAGCTGGGCGTGTTTGCGACGCGAGACATAGCCGCCGGCCAGAGAGTGCTCATCGAGAGGCCTCTCGTGCTCACGCCGACTCCGGATGCGAGACCGTTCACGTGTGCCACATGCTTTTCCGATTCGCGAGCTCGCCATCCGCGACTTCCGAACGAGCTTCCAAAGCGGTGGCCCCGTCGCTGCGCGGGGTGCAAGGTGTTGCGCTTCTGCTCCGACGCTTGCGAGAAACGTCTGGAGCCACGCCATCGAGGATGTGCACCGTTCAGTGAATGTGCGGCGCTCGGTGCGATCGCGTGTGAAGAGCTGGCCTCGCAGCGCCCGATCGTCGAGCCGCTCGCAGGGAACATGGTCGCGCAGGCGCTGCGCCTACTCGCCGACCGGCACGCCGCCGTACGTGTGCACGATCTGCGTTAGCCCTGCATACACGTGCTCACCAGGGCGCCAACTTTCCCACACAGGTACGCGTGGAGGCTCTGTGCGGGCTCACCGTCGCGTTCGCAGACGGTGCGACACGCCTCTTGAGTGTCCCTCGGAGCTGGCCGCCGGCGGCGCTCGTCACCCAAGCGACCGATACGGCGCTGCGCTTTGTTCCACCCGAGGCTCGCGTGCCAGCAGAGGAGCTCGGCGACCTGCTTCGACGGCTGCAGTGCAATGTGTTCAGCGTGAGCTCAGCCGTTGGGACCGACGACTGCGATGTGGGCCGTGCTGCCTTCGTTGGCGCGATGCAATTCGTCAACCACTCATGTGCACCTAACGTCGTCTTCGAGTCCGAACCGTTGTGGGTATCTGAGGGGCCGGCGTGTGAAGACACACCCGCATTCAGTCTCGTTTGCCTCAGGGACGTACCGTGCGGTGCGCAGCTGAGCCGATCTCGTACCAGATTAGTACACGCTTGTTGCCGATTGAAAGCCGCTTATGTTCTCCGATTGCGTCCCTCATCAGGTGCCGAGCTCACGATCTCGTATACCAATGTGTATTCGGACCGTGCCCAGCGCTGTTCACACCTCCTCGAAAACTACGGGTTTGAATGCCAGTGTGAACGTTGTGTACCGGCGACCGCGGCCACAGAGAAGACGTCGGCCGAGCAGGATGACGAGGTTGATGACTCTTGGATCTCAATCCTTGGAGCTCAATTCGCACTGCTCAAAGCTCGATCGATGACTGACTATTGAGTGAATCCTTGAGTTATGTAGACTTATCTAGCCTTGACCCAAGGGGGAGTGGTCTACTATTTTTCATGTTTATATATTATAAGGCCCCCGCCCTACACCTGTGGTTTGGGGGGATTCTCGAATGGTGTTGCGGGCCCAAGGACGAAGGAGGAGTTTTCCGTCATTGGTCATACCGCCGTGGCGCCGATAGCGATACCGTATTTTTCATGTTTATAAGGCGGGCCCGCCCGCACCCACGAGCGGCCCACCCCGCCCTTCCGCGTTCCGGCTGGCGCGTGGCGGGCTGGCCGTGTTAGGTGTTTGGGAAATTTGAATGCGCGGTAAATGCGCGGCGGCGTGACCCCTCCAGCTCCGCACCCCCCGCGCCGTCCGGTGCACGGGCCGCGAAGGGGCGCGGCCGACGAACGGGGGTCCTCAGGCGGGGAGTGGTCTAGTATTTTTCATGTTTATAAGGCCCCCACCCTATACCTGTTTGGGAATTGAATGGTTGACCGGGCGTCGCGACGGCCTGCACCAGCGTGTACGTCCGGTCGTACCACCCGTCCGGTGAATTCGCGTCACAGTGGTGGTACTGCATGGCGGACGAGCAGTCGGCGGCGGGGTCCACGCGGCCGCCGTCGAACGGGTCGCACTGCGGCGTGATGCAGACGCCCGTCACGAACGCCGCAATGTCGCCGGCCGCGTCCATGTACAGGTGCGGCCGCTCGCGCTTGCCGTGCACGACGGCGCCCAGCCCGCCCGCGAACTCGATGGTGCTGTTGGCGGCGGGCTCCGCCGCCACGCGCCACTCGTACCCGTCGAGACTGAACGCGTGCCCGATCGCAATGTCCGGGTTGCTGAACGGCGACGCGTGGAAGAGGCAGTGGAAGCGCCCGAGCTTGTCGAGGTACAGGCTCGGGTCCTCGCCGCCGCCGCACGCGCCCGACGTGACGAGCGTGAAGGGGCCCCGCCACGAGTTGTCCGAGCGCCACATGCCCATGTCGTTGTCGGTGAACGTGACGTAGACGGTTCCGTTGGGGTGCTCCCAGGGCGCAGGGTTGTTGCCGCCGCACGGCGTGATGCTCACGTTGCGGACGGGCACCCACGGGCCGTGCACGCTGGCGCTGACGTGCAGGTCCAGCGTGCAGCCAGCCGTGCTGCCGCCGCTGGTGGCGGCGGCTGTGGCGGGCGGCGCGCGCCCCTCGAGCCGCGCGCGCGCGTACATGTCGGTGCTGTGGCCGTGGCCCGCCTGCACCCACGTGCTCCACTGCGCGTTGGGCGTCAGGCCGCCCGTGCCCGCGGAGAACAGCTTCGCCTTGCCGAACCCCCACGCCGCCGAGAGCCCAAACGACACGCAGCCGGGCGTGCCGGCGCACGCGGCCGCCGCCAGCGGCGCGCACGTCGCGTAGCTGGAGCACGCCAGCGTCGGCTCCGCCAGGTCCGCGCCGCAGTCGCCGCGCACACCCACCGCCGCCGCGCCGGCATCGCCCGCGCAGTAGGAGCTCATGCACACGTACCCTGGCACGGGCGCCTCGGCGCACGCGTCCGTCGAGCCGCACTGGTCGAAGCCCTGCTCGCCGCACGGCGACGTGCCGTTGGCGGCGCAGTAGCCGTCGCCCGGCTCGCCGCCCTTGCCGCCGCCAATGTGGAACATCACGAAGGTCCCGTTGATGAGCCGCACGAGCGGGTTGTGGCTCCAGATGGGCACGGCCACCTCCTGCCGCACGTACGGCCCCGTGGGCCCCGTCGCCGAGGTAACGTGCGTGACCTGCGAGTTGGACCCCCACGTCGTGAGCCCGCACGACCCTGCGCCCGGGTCGCCGCCCGTCCCATTGGGCGCCATCTCGGCGATCCACATGTGGTAGCCGCCGCCCGCAGGGTCCGCGAGGATGTTGCCGCCCCATGTGGAGGTCGCGGCGTGGCGGTAGCCCGCCGCGTCGGGCTCGACCGGCAGGAGGGCTAGCCGCGTACAGCATGCGCCCGTCCACGCCGCGTCGCACGCGCACGCACCGCTCGCCACGTCGCACACGCCGTTGAGTGAGCAGTCGAGGTCGCTCGCGCACGCCGCGGCGCACGGCTCGGCAGCGATCCGCCGCGCCGACGCGCCGCGCGCCGCGGCCGCCGCCAGCAGAAGCAGCGTGATGGCAGGTTGGCGCATGGTTGGTGGCTTTAGGTCTTCCTGCCTGGGTGAAGAAGACCCGGCGGCGTGAACGTTAACACCAAACACGACAGACGCGTCGTGTTTGACGTGTCGTGTTTGATGTTAACGTTCACGCCGCCGGGTCACGCGAGGACACTGACGCTGATGGTGTCGACGGTTGGGTGGGGCGTGGGGGGAACTTTCACGGCAGTTGTACTCCCTCGCCCCCGTTCCCCCCCGAGGCCGAGCTTCAAATCAACTCGCAATACGCAAACCGAAACCCCTCTGGTACATCGTGATAGTTTGCGCCGAGATTGAGATCTACACAAAGCCGCGCTCCCAGCCTCTAACTCCCTCGGTATCCAGGTTAACAACCGGATGGAGTATACACCTCACTGCACGCTAGCGCTGGGCGCGCAACCTCGATACGTGTCCACACCACGAGAGACCACAGGCGTACATGAAAAGCGTACATGTCCGGTCCAGCCTCGCCCCGCCCCACGTCTTTTCGGTGAGGGGGACCGGTTGGCAGGGAAGCGCATCTCGCGCTCTCGTGAGCGCTCTCGTGCTCGTTGCTCTCGCGCCTCTTATGCTGGACGCGATCTGCAGCAGAGTCTAGCCGAAGATGACGTTCCGGTCCCTGAAGTGCCTGTAGCCATACGCGCCGTTCATGCAATTCTTGTCGCCCTGCTTGACATCGGCCAACTTTTGCATGTGGACTGAAGTCCTGCTCATGAAGCCATTTTGGGGGATCTTGAGCGCAGGCATGGGGTTCGCGAGGACACCAGCTTGGGAATACTGCAGCAGCAGCGCATGCATCGCTGGATTGTGTCCGAAACCCGCGAGGAGCTCGCCGTGCCCGGGGCGGAACTTTTGCTTGTAGAACGTGCGCATGCTGCGATGGCCGAGCTCACGTTCACAGTCGTGAGCAACAACTGTCCCATCAGAGCGGATTGTGCCCGCCTCGGCGCGGACGGTCAGGGCGCCAGCCTCAGCGGCGGTGCCCACAGGCCGGTAGCGCACCGTCCAGCGCATCGAGCGCGTCGATGTGCCCACCGACATATCCTCTGCGCTCGCTGTCGCACGCTGCGCCGGCGGCGGCGGCAGCGGCATCTGTGCGGCGGGCGAGGTGGGTGCACCTCCGGAGGGAGCTCCCGCACCTCCGCCCTTGTGAGCGGCGAGCCGGTGCGCCCACTCGGAGTACAGCTGTGCGTCGCTCATCTCGCCACTCGCGACGCGATCCGTGAGGGCATCTACCGCGCTCTCCGTGAGCAATCCGTGGCGCACACACTCATCGAGGAGCTCGCCCACCATCTCCTCTGTTGTATTCACCTCCATGGGTTCGGCCACGCCGGCCACGCCGCGCTCGCGCGCCTCGCCCGCCGCCGCCTCGTCCGCCGCCTCCATCTCACCCTCATCTTCGTCCTCGTCGCTCACCTCCTCCTCTACCCACGTCCACAGCGGGCTCTTCGCCGCAAGTGCCTCAAGGTCGTACCACGCGCCGTACTCGTCCTCGTGCCCCTCGAGCTCGATGCGGCACTCGTGTCGATCGCGCATGTGAGCCTGCACCGCCTCGAGTGAGTGGTGCTGCTTGCCAGAGATCAGCGCCACGTTGCCCACGTACACCATCTCGAGCAGGTAGCCGAGCAGACCGCGCAGGTCCGTCACGTACTCGATGTATGGAATGTAGAAGCCATGCGTCTTCGCCATGTACGCGAGGTTCGCCTCGAGGCTCTCACTGTGGTGGCGCGAGAAGAGGTCGGAACCCTCGTCGTAAGGCTCGGCCTCGCTCAGCTTCTTCTCGATGTACTCATGCTCGCTGAGATCCTTGGCCGCCTGGTAGTGCGCCGCCTTTGAGCGTGGGTTGGCCGCCGCCGCCGCCGCCTTGGCCTCCTGCTTTGCCTCTCGCTTGAGCCGGCGCTGCGTCGCGCGGCTCACGCCGTCGGTGGCCAACACCGGCGCTGCCGCCGCCTCGCGCGCCGCACGCTCTTCGTACACGGCGAGCGGCAGGGGCGCGAGCCCAGCCACCTTGCGCTTCAGATTGTACCGGTGCCAGTCGGAGCGGTAGTGCTCCTTCATCTCCTCCTCGGAGGCAAAGACCACACCGGGCGCAGTGTAGCACGTAAAGGTGCGCGCACCGGCGCCACCCTCGCCCGGCTGGACGAGCGACATGGGCATTGACGGGCCTCGGATGGATCCCATCCTTGCTTCCGCCTCCACGAAGCGCTCGTCCTCGTCGTCACCGTCCACACGAGTCCACGAAGTCACAGACAATTGAGTTTCGTTACCCATCCCGGCCCCAACCATGGGTGGACACTGGTTTGGGGTACACTGGGTTGGGGATGAAAAACTTGCCCGGTACGGCGCGACGAAACAGCGTCCGTTCAGAGGCCTCTTCGTCACGAGCGCAGCGCAGCGCAGCGCCCTGCGCGGGGCGCCATGGTGGTGGAGATCAAGCCGCCGAAGCTGTACCCCTCGGGCAGCGTGTTCATCAAGTACTATCCTGACGGCGGCTCGATGGCATATTATCCTTCGGGCAACATGGCGATGTGCTATGAGCGGATGGGCGGCGGCTTCTACACATACTTCTATGCGGACAACAGGGCGGGCACAACGCTGCTCGCGATCGATCCGATCGGCGAGGGCTTCTGCGCGTTCCCCACTGGCAACCCGCGACTCACGTCCCGCAAGACGGGCGGCACATTCTGCGACGAGGACGGCAAGATCCTGCGGCTGTGGACGACGACGAAGCCGCTCGCAGCGAACCGACCCATCTCCTTCGACCTGTCGCCGCACATCCAGATCTCCTTTGGCTCGCGGCAGGCCATCACGGCCAAGCTTGTGTGTCAGGGCATGAGTGAGGAGTGGCAGATCGGCGAGGTGCCGAAGATGGCCAACGACTCGTACCTGTCCAAGTCGCTCGGTGTTATCAAGATGGGACCCGAGCGCGGCAAGCACGTGCTCGACATTGACAAGTGCCGGCTGGCGGCGCAAGAGAACCGCGAGCGGCGCGCCGCGCTCGGTGGCATGAGCGAGATCCCGGTCGCGAAGACGCTGATCACGGAGGATGACATGAAGAAGCACCCCGATCTGAAGCCCGTCGTCGCCTCGACATCGCAGCTGCAAAAGTCCGTCGCGGACGGGTTTTGGGACGTCGACTGCTTCATCTCGAAGCAGAAGCTCGCGGACACGCTTGGCGATGCCTTCCCGACGCTGCGGATGGGCGAGTCCATCAAGACGGACCCCTTTTCACGTACCTTCGCCTCTCTGCCTAGCTCCAACCCGGACGTCCTCACGCAACTGCTGCAGGAGCATGCGAAGGGTCCGTCCCTTCCGCTGCCGCTCACGAACGCTATCAAGAATGCGAGCGGCCGCTACCGGCCGGATCACGGCATCCACTACAAGACGCCGCGGAAGCGTCTGAAGGAGCTCACCTCGAAGACCTTTGACAACTACATTAAGGTCGAGGCGCCCAAAGGGAGCGTCGTCGTGGTCGCCTGCCTCGCCGGCTGGCTGCCGCAGGCGCGGCGCGCCGAGGCGAACCTCGAGATGCTCAACGGCGTGCTCACCGCCAAGGAGGGCGAATCGACGGCCAACTGGAACGATACCGTCGTTGCGCCGCCACACAGCGGCGCCGGCAGCGGCAGCAGCAGCATGGCCGGAGCGCCGGCTGCCGGCGAGGCGCCCCCGTTCATCCTGGTCAAGTTCGACATGTCGCAGTCGCGCTTCCTGCGCGACCGGCACAACATCAACACGCTGCCCATGTACCTGATGTACATTGGCGGCCGCCTCGCGTACGCCTCGAGCACCCTCAACGGCTATGGCAGCTCCATCGACGACCTCAAAACCCAGGTACGAAAGGTCGCGAGCGAGAAAAATTTCCTGCCCGACGATTTCCGCTTCGGCCCGACCGACGACCACAACACCGGCGACTTTGGCGCCACTCTCAAGGCGACGGCGCCCATCCTGGGCAAAACTGGGCCATGAGCACTTAGTCACAGAGACCCGCAGACAGACCGCCGTCGGTCGAGCGTCGAGGATGCACGCGCAATCGCTGTGACGCGACCTCGAGAGTGACCGCTGACCGGACCGAGCCGCGGAGCGGGATGGTTTACTTTTTTTAATAGTAATTGCAATTATTAGTAAATACTACTTGGCAATTAGAATGGTCGGGCTCGGTCGTCCGCGCTGCGCGCTGACCGCGCGCTGTGGATTCGACCGTCAGCGCAGGATGAGCTGGGTTCTGGCTTCTGCCCTCACGCAGTGAGTGTCTCGTCCCGGCTCTCGCTCCGCTCGCGTGCTACTGATCCTCCTCATCCTCCTCGTCCTCCTCGGCCGTGGCCACGTCCCGCACACGTCCACGACCCCTCCATTCGGTGGGCGGCGGGTGCCACGTGGGTGGCGCCGCGGAGCTGTCGACGAGGTACGCCTCGTCGTCGCCCGTGGGCGGCGCGGTGGCCTCCTCGAGCTCCTCCTCGGCACCCTCCTCGCCCTCCTCCTCGGGCACCTCTGGCTCCTCCTCTTCCCTGCGTGCGTCCTCCGTACTCATCATGGTGAGCACGCTCGGCAGCGGATCCCAGCCCGCCTCGTCGAAGAGCATCTCCAGCCCAGCTTGCACATGGAAGACCACATCGTAGTCCACACGCAGCCCGCCGTTCGCCCTCCGACTGGCTTCAAAGTCGGCAGCGGCTCGATCGAGGTCGTCGCATGCCTTGTGGGCGAAGCCGCGCGCATAGTGCGCGTACGCCCAGCCCGCCTTGTGCTCCAGCGCGCTGCTCAGGTCGGCGACCGCCGCCTCGGCTCTCTCGCAGAGCAGCAAGGTGATGCCGCGCTGCAGCAACGCATACGCGTGACCCGACGGCGGCAGCGCCGCCGCCTTGGCCGATGCCTCCTTGGCAGCCTCCTCTCTGGCGGCCTCCTCCTTTGCCTTCCGACGCGCCTCACTCGCCCCACCGAGCAGCGCTGGGGCCGTGCGCGCGTGCACGAGCGCCGCCTCGGGCGCCGCCGCGGGCGCCGCTGCCGAGGGCCGCGACGGGATCACGACGACGAGTGCAGGCGCGGCGCGGTGGCTTCCACCAAGCTTGGTGTCCTTGGGAGCGAGCGCGGGGGCAGGACGGTGCGACGGTGCCGATGGCCGAGACTTGACGCTCGCGCTCCTTGCGAGAGACGCGCCGCCCGCCTCGTCGTCGTCGGCCTCCTCGCCCTTGGCGCCACGACCGCCCGTCGCCATGCTCTTGCTCGCGTACAGACTCTCGCCATCGGCATCTTGATGCAAATGGATGCTCGCGCTCAGAGCGGCCACAGCGCCCCAAAGATGCTCGGAACGCGCCAGCAGCATCCCCAAGAGCTGCTGCATATCTGCTCGCAACGACGCGTCGCTCGGTGCGGCGGGCAGCAGACTGGGCGCCGCGAGCGCCGACCGCGCATCCGAGAGCGCCGCTGGTAGGTTACCGGCTCGGTAGTGCGAGGCCGCGCGTAGGCAGCGCGTGTTCGCGTCGTTTGGAGCGCGTCGCAGCGCATGGTCATATGCGCGCACCGCCGCCGCGTACTGGCGCCGCTCGTGCAAGCACTGGCCACGCAGCACATGGACTGCGGCGAAGAGAGCATTTTGCTCCAGCTGCTCTGCTGCACGCCGCGCCTCCTGGTACATGACGGCCGCGGCCGCCTCGGCTTTCTCTTCCGGTGTTCCCTTGCGTCGCCGGCCGCCGCTGCCGCTGCCGCTGCCGCCGCCGCCGCCGCCGCCGCCGTCGTCGTCATCGACGTCCTCCTCGTCGTCCGAGACGATGGCCGTCACCTTCGGCTTCGGCTTCGAGCGCTCCTCCATCTCCTGCGGCGTGGGCTCATATGGCGAGACGATGTGCTCCGCGCCGTGCCGCAGGGCTATGCCCAGCAGCCTCAGCGCACGTCGCCGCCGACCGAGCGCACGCAGAGCCGCGGCGCGCGCCGTTTGTAGCCGCACCGTGACGACACCCGCCGGCACGCCCGCCTTGGCCGCCGCTTCGAAATCGTCCAGAGCTGCCGCCGGATCGCCCAGGAGCATCGAGACTCCTCCACGGCGCACGTAGTCGTCGCCTGGGCTCACGGCGGCGCCTCGTCGGCGCGCCGTCGCGGGCGCCTCCGGGCCCGGATCGCGCGCCTCGAGCGCCGCAGTGAAGTCCGCAAGCGCAAGCCGAAGCGCCCCTCCCTCTCGGTGCAACTCGCCCCGCAGCCGGCGAGGAGCGGCCCAACTGGGGCGCATGGTCACGCACACGTCGAGCTCGACGAGCGCCTGTCGTGGCGCGCCCTGGGCGTACAGCGTCGTGGCAAGCTCTAGCCGGCTCTCTGCCTTGTCGGGGCACAGCTTGAGCGCCGCGCTGTAGCGGGCGTGCGCGTCGGGCCACAGCTGCTGCGCAGCATAGCACTGGCCTCCACCGTGTGCCGCCGCCGCGGCGAGCCCCGCCATCGCCTTGGCGGTCGCGCTCGCATCCGCGAGATCCGCCTGTGCGATGAGCGAGAGCGGCTGGCCAGCACGGCGCGCCTTGGCGGCGGCCGCCTGCAGCCGTTCGACACGCTCGAGCGCCGCATCGCGCCTCAGGCCGGCCACACGTTCGGCGAGGGCATAAGCGCCCGCGGCGGCGTCGTACGCGAGCGGCTGCTTGTACGGCACCGTCGCCTCTGCGGCCACGTGGCGTAGATGATCGGCGTACGTGAGGCTCACCGACGGCTCCGATGGCGCCATCTGGAGCGCCTCGGCGAGCGCATCCGCCGCCGGTTCGAGACGACCGAGGGCGCCGAGGGCGCGTGCATGCTCGACACGGAGGTTGGCGTCCGAGGGGCGGAGGCGCACCGCCGTCGCAAGGGCCGCCTCGGCCGCCTCCGCATCGGGCGGCGTGGCGCTCTCATCATCGCGCTCCCGCAAGCACAGCCCAAGCTGCTCGTGTGCCATCGCGAGCTCGGGAGAGCGCTCCACCACGTCACGCAGGTCGCGCAGGCTCAGATCATACCGACCAAGGCGCCGCAGGCACATGCCGCGCCTCAGGAGCGCGCCCGTCACCTCCGCCGCGCTGGCCAGCAGCGTCGTACTCGCGTCGTACTTGTCGCCCTCTCCCCTTGGCGCGCCGAGCGCGCCGAGCACGTGGCACAGATCGTCCACCGACTCCGCATAACGGCCCGCCGTCTCGCGCGCGAGGCCGCGTGCGAGGTACACGCCCGCGACAGTCGCGGGCGTCACGAGGGCGGCGGCGGCTCCGCTGCCGGTGACCAACGCGACGGCCTTGTCGTGATCGTGCAGTGCGCCCGGCATCGTCTCGAGCTGATGCAGCGCCACCAGGCTGATGGCACGGCTCGTGTAGTGCGATGGCTCGTCGGGCTGCAGCCGGATGGCCATCGAATAGTCATACACAGCACGCACGTGGTCGCCCAGCGCCTGCGCTGAGCTGCCACGGCTCGCGAACACGGCGGCATCCTGGCGCACGCCGCGGTCGATGAGTCGGCTAAACTGCTGCACCGCCGCCTCGTGCTGCCCCTTGCGTGCTTGCTGATTGCCGAGCACGAACGGGTCGGCCCAAACCCGCCTGCCGACATTTTTCCGGAGGTGCTTTGGTGGCGCGAACATAGGGCTCGCGCTTTGGGGTTCGCCGCGAGCCGGATGGTGGTTTGGGGTCGCCGCGGTGCGTGCCGAGCGCGGCTTCGAGGCGCGACGGTTGGTGTGCCTCACAGGCTCGAGTCGCGACACAAACTTCAAAGTCGGAACTTACCTCAGTAGAGCGATTGACGAGCTCAGAGCGGCGCTTTGATTGACGAGTTCATCACGTCTGTCCATAGTGGCGCGGTCACGGAGCCCGACATGGCACTCTTGGTCGTCGAGCCGTCGGCGGAGCTCAAGACGATCATCGACAAGACCGCCTCCTTTGTCGCGCGCAACGGCCCCGAGTTCGAAGCGCGCATCAAGAACGAGCAGAACAATGCCAAGTTCTCTTTTCTGCAGCCCAACGACCCATTCAACCCATACTATCGCGCGAAGATCGTTGAGCTGGGCGGCACCGTCGCGCCTGTCGCCAGCAGCGGCGCTGCGAGCGCATCCTCAACCTCCGCTGTTACGCAGAGCGCCGCCAAGGTGAACATCAGCAAGAAGCCGACCGTCACTCCCGTCGAGCCACCCAAGCAGTTGTACACGGTGGTGCGCCCGCCCGGGGCGTATCCGCTGGACCTCGACGTGATCCAGCTCACCGCGCAGTTCGTGGCCACCAATGGCAAGCCCTTCCTCACCGGCATCCTCGACCGCGAGGCGAAGAATCCGCAGTTCGACTTCCTCAAGCCGGGCCACCACTTATTCCAGCACTTCACCAACTTGGTGGACGCCTACGCCAAATGCCTCAACCCGAAGCCCGAAGTCACGAGCCACCTGAAGCAGGACGCTGCCGACCCGCTGCGCACGCTGACGCGCATGCAGCAGTTCGCGGCCTTCGTGTGCGAGCGTGAGCGCGAGAAGCTCACGAAAGAGGAGGCGGCGGCGGAGGAGCGACGCTCTCAGCTGCTAGTCGACTGGCACGACTTCATCGTCGTCGAGACCATCGGTTTCGACGACGATGACGACAACACACTCCCCGCGCCGCAGGCGCTCGACACGTCGACGACCGCCGCCGCCGCCGCGCCGCCGGCCGCGGCACCTACCACGTCGGCGCCCGCGGGCTTGCTCCTCACGACACACGAGCCAGGAGCCCCCGAGGCCACCCCCGCCCTCATCGAAGGTCCCGAGCCCCCCAGCCAGCCGCCGTCGGAGCAGCTCGCGGCGTCGCGGCTGCAGGCCGTGCCCGAGCACCTGATTCGCCGCGACTACAAGCCACAGCTGGGGGCCAAGGCACCGACGCTGCAGTACGCGGTGGACCCCCTCACCGGCCAGCAGGTGCGACTCGAAGAACTCGAAGAGCACATGCGCATCTCGCTCCTCGACCCGAAATGGAAAGAGCAGAAGGCGGTCGAGGACGAGCGCTCTCGCGGCAGCAACATCGCAGGCGGCGATGACATCGGGCGCAACCTCAAGAATTTCGCCAACCGTCGTACGGATATTTTCGGCGACAAGGAGGTGGCCATCGGCGAGACGGTCAGCAAGAGTGCCGAGGAAGAGGTCAAAGAGCAGCGCGCACGTGTCATCTGGGACGGGCACACCTCCTCGATCGCGTCGACGGCCTCGAAGGCCATGCAGGGCATCGACCACAAGCCCGCCGAGACGCATGGTGTCGTAGTCCCGAGTAAGCCGCCGCCGCCGCCGCCGCCTCCCATGCCGCCGCCGCCGCCGCCTCCCATGCCGCCGCCGCCGCCTCCCATGCCGCCGCCGCCAGGGATGCCGCCGCGTATGCCGCCGCCGCCGCCAGGGATGCCGCCGCCTGGTATGCCGCCGCCGCCAGGCATAATGCCACCGCCGCCGCCTCCGGGCATGCCGCCGCGCATGCCGCCGCCGCCGCCACCGCCTGGTATGCCGCCGCCGTCCTTGAAGCCGCCGCTGCCGCCGCCGCCGCCGCCGCCGCCGCCGCCGCCGCCGCCGCAGGAGGAGCCGCCGAGCAAAAAGCAGAAGGCGAACGGCGAAGACGCGGAGGCGAGTTGAGTTCGAGGTGTGGAGCTTGATAAAAGTTGGCGTTAGATGGCGTGGTAGGTGGACCCGTATGGGTCGACACGGCTCCGCGGACGATAGTTAATGTGACGACCCCGTCGATAGGGAGGAGACTCTCCGCCTGTTTTCGTATTTCTTTCATTAGTGTCGGCGGCCGCGAATGATAATGATAATGATAAGTATTATTGGTACACAGGCTATCAGATAGTGGCAGCCCCGACTACGGCGCGCCGGCGTTTGCGCCGGTCCGCCCGATGCCTACGAACCGGCCCCGACCGCGAACGGCGGAACGGGGCGCGGCCGGTAAGAAACGCTAACGGTGCCCGACCGCGCCGTGGCTCGCGGGCCCCGCGGCTCAGACCCCCCGCCGGCCTGCAGCCGGCCAAATGCTTGAACTGGCAGCTCTGGCCGCGCGTGCAGCGCCCGCCCATCGAGTGTGGAGGGCGATCCACCTTTCCGCACAAAGGCGGACGGCCCTCACTTGCGCACAATAAGCGCCTGCGCGATGAGCGCCTGCGCGTCGGCGATGACGGCGTCAGCCTTGCCGGGAGTGGCAAAGACGCGCGCGCAGAGGATGGGCGTCGCCGAGGGCCCGATGAGCGCGCCGGACACGGCGTCGAGGCCGGGCGCGGCCATGACGGGCCACATGCGCGCGGCGGCTTGCTTGTAGGACGGCGTGAAGAGCGAGAGGATGAACTCGAGCACTGCGCCGAGGCAGCCGCCGCCGTGCACCTTGTCGCGCAACGCCGAGTGTGCGATGAGGCCGGGGTTGCAGCCGAAAAAGGCGACCTTGCCCGTGTAGACTTGCTGCGCGGCGAGGTGCAGTACGAGCGCCTCGTTCACGGCGACCGTGTTCAGGTGCGGCCAGCCAAAGCCAGCCGCCCACTTGTTCTTGGTGGCGTTCAGGTCGTCGAGGTGCGTCTCTTGGCCCTTCTCGGAATGCCCATTGCCGGGCATGCCCCAGACGAACACGCGTGCGCCGGTCTTGAGCCGCGGCAGGAGCGTATTGAGCGTGGCGATGCGCGAGAGCGCACTCGTCGCCATGTCCGTCTCGAGGCCCTCGGCCGTCTCCTCGCGCTGGGCTCCCGCGCAGGTGCCCGTGGTAAAGATGACCGTGTCCGGCACGGGTTCGACGCTCGCGCCGAGCGCGGCCGCCGCCTTCATCGACGAAGCGTCCGTGGACACAAAGGAGATGCCGGGCACGCCCGCGTCGCGGTAGGTGCGGCCCGCGACGACCACGTTCGCGCCCGCCGTCGCCGCTGCCTTGGCAAGCGCGCGGCCCAGCCCGCCCGTGCCGCCCACGACGAGCACATTCTTGCCCTTCAGCGCAGACAGCGCCGCGGGCGGGCCAAAGGACACGCCAGTCGCGCGACGGCCGTACATGGTGCGCGAAACAAAGTGCCGAAGAGCCGAGGACCTCCGAGCTGGAGACCGGTGCTGTTTGTCTCTTTTGACTTCCAAATGCCTTGACGTTGGACCTATCTCGCGATGCCTCAAAAGGTCTGGCGATTACTCGTTCTGTCGAACGCGCTGCTCCGAGCGGGTCACATCTCACCTTTAGGAAACGCCCTTGCTCGGAAAAGCCCTTGCCGAGGATGACCCTCCTCCGTTCGCTTGTGCTCCTCGTGAGCCTCACAAGCTGCCACGGTTTCCGCGTACCGATGCCGCCGCGTCCAACACTGCGGTCTCCGCTAGCAGCCTTTTCGGCCGCGAGCACGCCTCCGGAGGCAGCGCTCCTCTCGCTTGCGCCGCTGTTGGCCTTTGCTCCGGTGTGTATGTAACCCTCTCACTCGATGATGCGCCAGCTGTATGCGCGCTTCTAAGATTTAGCGAGGCTCGAATCTCTCGTGCAGCTTCCCGCGTTCGCGGACGAAGGCTACTCGCAGCTCTCGTACAACTTTGTGCTCATTCTGTACATCATCTCTTTCCCGGGCATCTACTCGCTGGTCAAGCGCTCCGTCAAATCCAAGGTGGTGCGCAAGACGTACGAGGTGCCCGGACCCGCGGCCATCGGAGGCCGACCAACGCGCGAGCTCGCTGGCGACATCGTCGGCTACTTCCAGGCGTATAACTACAAGATCACCGACGCGACGGACGTGATCGTCTTCGAGGGCACTCAAGCGCCGCTCACTGGACGCGCAGCCTTTCTGACCTTTTGCGTCTTCTTCGCCCTCGCATCGCTCGCGCTTGTGCTGACCATCGTGGAGCAGGTACGCTGCCTCCACACGGCAGCGGCAGCTGCTGCGGAGCAATGACGCTGCAGTCTCACCCGGATCACGTCATGTGCCGTGCCGTGCTCCTCGCAGGCCAATTTTGGCGGCAACTTTGGCCTCGGGAATTGGTGGTATGCCTCGACGCTTGTGTCGCCGATTGCGGGCAAGTATTACCTCGACAATGCCGAGCGCACGGACCAGGTGACTGTTAAGATTGTGACCGAGGACGACGAGTCGATCTCCGACGTCATTGTGCAGGGCGATGACGAGGAAGTGGAGCGCTTCCAGAAGGCACTCGACTTGCGAGAGAAGGGCATGGTCTACGTGAAGGGCATCTTTGCCGAGAAGTGAACGAGGAGATAAGCGTGGCTATGGAGGCATGGCGTCTTTCTATCGGTGTAACAGCGCGGGCGAGTGGTAGGGCGAGCGGTGTCACGCGCTCGGCGCTGGCTCCCCATGCGGGCTGCGTGGCTCGACATGATAATGTGAAAAGAGTCGTCACACATCCTGCGTGCCTCCGCTGGAGCGCTTCGCCGACGAGAGCCCCGCAGTGCGCGCGCCTCTCTGACGCGCTCTCGTCTGTAGTTCTCGCGTCTGTCTTCCGGTCCCGGGTGCCCGGCGCGGTGTCCGCCGCGGGCGGGCGGGACGTTCATCCTCTGGACGGGCGCGCCGCCGGCGAGAGATTGTGCTTATGTACATGTCTCATGCACGCCGCCATGGGGGACGGGTTGTACGAGCTGAGATGTGTGTACCGAACGCAACAAGCGCTTGTCCATTCAAACCCTGACGACTGAGGCACGGCACACACGCTCAAAGCCCTCCGGCACATGTCTCTCGAGTTGAGGCCACTCTGCAGACTGTTGCGTCACGGCACCAGTCTCCGCCAGAGACTCACTATTGCGCGTCACGCTATCGGCGCTCACGCCGGGGCACGCGAGGCCATCGACCCGCTGAATTCCCTGGACTTCTCCTTGGATCCCTTGGTTGCCGCTGCCTTGCCGCACAGGAAGGTGCGGAAGTGAGCGGTGCTAGAGGTATCTACAGGCGTCTCCGTGTAGTAGAGCATGGGTGCTGCGGACGAGGTGCGAACCTGGTGAGTGTGCAATTTGTCAAGCGCAGCGCGGGCGACAATGAGCGCAGCGAAGACTCGCGCCACAAACCGCGATCCGAATCCGACTCGCGCGTATGCGCTGTATCTTAGGCCCTTCGTACCGGTACTTCGAAGTCGATTTTCCTGTGGGGCTTCGAAAAACCAGGAGACGTCTGAGTCCGATTTCAAGAACCTATCACACAAGTAGAAGTACCGCGCAACGCAAGGCAAGGGTGGGGATGAACCAGTTACCTAGTTAACTGCTTAACAGGCACTAAGTGGCAGTTTTAAAACTGTTACCACTATCCTGGGGACCCTGAAAAAGGCGAGCGCAGCAGCCTTTCCGGGTACTGGCTCGCACCCCCTTTAAAGGCGCCCTGAGCGCTTCAGGGTTTTTTGGTCCGTTTTCCCATGGGAAAGTACATGTACTTTGCCGTTCAGCCCGTGCTGTCGTCCTGCGGCCATGCCGAGCGGCTTTGGCACGACGGC
>Ga0180443_101115_pt1 | contig 17172 bp, 22 predicted proteins | sample ChrtobMetP5_32mM_FD_119753 | JGI IMG/M metagenome (GOLD analysis project Ga0180443, IMG submission 119753) | Chrysochromulina tobin associated microbial communities from unialgal haptophyte culture, Seattle, Washington, USA - P5_32mM MetaG | ecosystem: Host-associated > Algae > Haptophytes >... | reverse complement strand
TCATAGCAATCATAGCAATCAGTTTGTGGTCGTAGATGAGAGTGGCCATCAGAGGCAATCATAGCAATCAGTGGCCATCAGTGGCGCGTACGGTCGCATTGCGCTTCAGGTCGTAGATGAGCGCCGTTTCGCCGAAGAGTGCATCCGCTTTGATGACGTCGACTTGCTGTGAATGAGAACGGCCAGGGGAGGTGTGAATGAGAATGGCCAGGAGGGGGGGAAGGGGCGAAGGGGCGAGGGGAGGGGGGGTGCGATGGAGAAGGGTGCGATGGAGAAGGGTGCGTGTCAGTGGTGCAGTGCGAGAGAGGTCGAGGGGGGGAAGAAAGGGTTGAGGTGTGGGGAAGAAGGGGGTGAGGTGGGGCGCAGCGAAGTGGCAATGGACCGACGCGAAAGCCATTCACATTCACAGAAAGCCGGCTGCGCTCGCGTCGCTCGCGTCGCTCGCGTCGCGCGCTCTCACCTTGCCGCCGACGAGCACTTCGAGCGACCCTGACGAAACCCAGTACGCGAGGTCGCCGTCGTCGCCTTCTTTCAGCACGTCCGTCGAGGCTGCGAAGCTCGCGGGGACCATCGAGTCGGCCACGCGCCCGAGGGTGGCCTCGTCGCTCCCTTCAAAGGGCGCACGGCGCGAGATCGTCGAGATGATGCGCTTCTTCTGCGCCTCGTCAGGCCGGCGCGCGAGGGGATCGTTGGCGGCGAGTTCGGCGGAGGGTTTCGGCAAGTGCAGCTCGAGGTTTGCGCTCGAGCCCGCCGCAAGCTTGTGCACGCCATGGATGCGGTGACGTCCTGTTTTGGTTTGCGATGGATTGGGTGGGATCTCTCCGCCGCGAACGTCGTCGCGGACGTTGGTGGCCACAGCGACCGTGGTGCTCACGCTGCGCTGCAGCGCCGCGAGCTCGAGCCGTACCCGCCCGAGCTGCCCCGAGGACTCCTGCAGCTGTTCTCTGAGCCACCGCACCTCCTCATCCCTGGCGCTGGAGCTGCCGTCGTTACTGCCGTCGAATCGGCGGAAGACCATGAGGGGCGGCGCCATTGAATAGGGGTTTTTTCGCGTATTGGCCGGGCGTCCCCGTAGTCAAGTCTGCAGCGTACCGGGACGTGTAATGAAGTTCCTCCAGTCCGCAACTTGCGGACTAAGTTTCGTCACGTGAGAGTCTAGAATGGCGGTCTTGTACTTGTAGAGAAACCCCTGTTTTGGGGCCGTGGTAAGTAGGCACTTTCATGCTCGCAGGGACCCTTCGATGTGAATAGGCTGCGAGCACGAGGCAGACTTCGGGTGCGCGGGTCGTCTGCGGATCGGGGCCATGACCGCCGGCGTGCTTTCGAGCGAGGCCGCGGCGGTGACGGCGATGGTGGGCGCGGTGGCGGCGGACGCTGAAAAGGCGTACATTGACAGCTTACCCGACGAGGACCTCTTCGACGCCGTGGCGACCGTGCAGTCTGAGCTGGAGAAGGCGAAGGCGGCGCTCGCGCGCAAGCGGCCAGCGCCTGAGAGATTGACGAGCACGAAGGGGCCGTTCGCCTTCTTCGAGGGCACACCGATCGACTGCGGCGCGGTCGCCGACGCGGCGGTCGACGCGTACATGGGCGCGCTCTCGGACGTGGAGCTCGAGGCGATGGCCACGCAGGCGCAGGCAGAGCTCGCGGCGGCGGTGGCAGCGCTCGAGAAGAAGCGCGCCGCGCGGGGGGACGCACCGGGCGCGCCGGCCACTCGGAGCGCAGGCGCCGCGAGCGCTGCGACGCCCGCGCCCGCACTCTCATCCAAGAGCAGCGGGGCTGGTCCGCTCTCGCCGGCGCAGGTGGCGCAGGCTTTCAGCCCCGTGGCGGAGGCGATGAGCCCTCTGGTAGGCCGTGCGATGGAGCTGCTCGAGGACGCTTCGGCGCAGACGGGCGTGCCCAAGACAACGCTCGCCGCCGCGATCGTCGGTGGCGCCGTCGCGGGCGCGGCCCTCGTCCTCGGCTCGCTCTTGCGGCGCAAATGAAGTGCCCATGACGGCGCCACACGGTGCACACGAGAGTGCCCGTTACGGCGCCAGCGCTCAGTGGACGCCGCCGGGCCTGGGCTGCGTGCCCGTCGCGGCGCCGCCCGTGCTCCGTGGGCTGACCGTGGGTTCCGCCCACAGTGAGCACATCTTTACACTTCACAGACAGCTGTTCACAGAGTGCCGGCCGCTCCTAGGTGGCCGCCGCCCCTTCGCCCCCTATACGCACTCCCACGCGAGTCTTTACTCATTGTAGCGCGAGTCCGGAGTCGGAGTGTGACTGCATGGCACATGGTAATTTCATGCCATGCTTCTGACCTTGCTTCATGCTGTAAATACACGACATTATGTTCGTGACCCGTGCGGCGAGCAATAAATAGCCAATTTGGCCGCTTGCGCCGGGGGCGGGGCCGCCGCGCGCGGGCGCCCCGCGGTCGGGCGAGGGCCGGGCGAAACTCCAAACTGCCTTGCTGCTTTTTTGCGCGAGTTACGCGCGCGTCGCGTGCCGGCGGTCGGACTCGGAGCATATTGACTCGGAGCGTCTCCTCGGGCAGAGACCAGAGTCAGGGGAGCTCGCGGCTCTCGGTGCCGCGGTGTCCGGTCACTGTGCGCTCCGGGCGTGCCCCTCCGCGGCCGCGCTGCCCGCGGCCTAGTCCGCTCCGCGTGCGCTGCCGGGCGGTCTAGTCCGCGCCCTACCGTAGCTACGGTCGCGGGTACCGCGGCGCCATACACAAACTGGATTTCACACACTGTCCCCAGAGTGGTTCTAAGGTCAGGTCTAGCACCTGCCATATCGCTGAGAATGGACCGCTCTGCTGATTTTACATTTTTGAACTGAGTGCCAAGCAGCCAAGCCCAAGCCCAAGCAATAGTAACCTTTTACTCCAATTTTATCATATAAAGCTAGGCCGACGTGAGGCTGTACAGGGTAAAGCTTGAGGAGGCGCCAGGCAGCAGCGTAAAGGTAACGCTCCAAATATTCGGATGTGCAGGCGCTGCTCCTGCTCCTGCCTCCTCCTTCACGAGGCGTAATGTCTCGCTCGCATAGATCGAGGCGTTGACCTCCCAACGACGGGAGAGGGTAAACAGCTGTGCCTCGTGCCCATCGCACTCCATGCGCACGCTCACGTTCGCATCACCACTATAGCTGCGTAGATAACCCACACGGAGGACGCGCGAAATGTTGAGTTGCGTGGCGAAGGTCGCTCCCGTCACCCGCGCCATGAAGCCCCACTTGTCAGCCGCTTGGGCAAGCCTAGGAGCATTGTGCCACGCTGTCTCTTCGTAGCGCCCTTGAGCAGACTTGCGGAGCATCGTCCACTCCCAACGAGGCTCCGCAGCAGGTGTCGCTTCTCCTTTTGCACTGTCCAACAGCCTTGGAAAGAGGCGCCGCCATGTAAGGCTACACCTGGAATCCATCCAGCATTTGTTGTCCGTGAAGTCGACATGGGTGAGAGGCGGCTCGAGGATATCGAGAAGCTTCTCGAAAAGGCTCGTGCCGCCCACCTTCTGAGCGTATGTGGTCGGCAACGTTGCTGCTTGCACCGCGAGTTGCGCGCGCTCGGCAGCTGGCAGCTGCTCAAGCCGCTTTCGTTCTGCCAGCATGAGTTCCACCAAAAAGTATGCGCACACCTCGTGGCCGCGGCGCGACGGGTGCAAAGCATCCGCGATCACCTCAAGCCGAGAAACGTTGGCTGGACGGTGTGGGTTTTGCGCGAGCGCGTGCGTCCAAAATGTCGTTGGAATGCCGTAATGCTCGAGCACGCTCTTGTGATCCGGCCATCCTCCCCACTTCCGTCCTGGAAACCGGTTCGGGTCGAACCAAGCCGATTCAGCGTACATTATAGCGGGCGCCGTGGGCGAGAGCAGCAGCAGTTTGCGTATCAAAGCCTCCGTGTCAAGGCGGTTGGCCACAGAATCGACATGTCCGCCTCTTGAAACGGATAAAAAAACGGCGTTACGTCGTTGGTCGCAATATCCACGATCACCAGGTCGGCGGGATCCTCGCGGAACGCGCGCAGCACGCGCGCCTCAAAGGTCTGCACATAGAAACTCGTAGCAACACCTGCCTGGCACATATTTCTGAGTCGGTGGCCCGCTGGGCAGCACGAGCTGCTGCGCGAGTCGAGGTACTCGACCAAAGCGTTTGCCCATGTGTGGTTGATGCCGGGAGAGATAGAATCAAAACTTCTCTTCCACTTGGATGGAAACCACGGCGAGTTAAAGGCCTTGATCTGCTGCCAACCGGTCGGGTGCCCTACGCCACACATGACGCTGCCGCCAAGGGTCATGATGTGCAGGCAGCAGTCCGCGCTGCTGCCATTCAGCTTTGTGAGCACCGGCGCCAGCCGCGACAGCGCCCAGCCAGCATGTACCGCGTGCGCGGCATCCATCACCACGTTAGGGAGCGGATTGTGTGCATCGATCACCGAGTGTTTCAGGCCGAAGAAATCCAAGGCCTGTTGGTGCGAGCCGAGCGGGCTTTGGCTGTGCGGTGCCATGTACGCTGGAAAGCGTGTTACGGGTCTATGATACATTATCGTAATTAGTACTGTGTACCGGTACTGTACTTTTCAATTGCTCAGTATTTGAACGGTGCGCCGCCCTACGATGAAACGTCACCTAGCCCGGCGCGCGCCCACACCCACGCCATGCGTATCGGTTCAAAAACACCCTGCGCCTTAACACCGCCTCACCGGCATCCCTCCGGCTGTGAGCGCTGAGCCAGGGGATTAGCCAGCCTGGGCGCCGGGAGGGGCCGGGAAGGGGCCGAGAAGGGGAGTGTCCCGGGACCGATGGGCAGGGAGGCCTCAGTTTCAATTTTGAAGTATTCAATGTTTCAAACCGCGGCTGTGTCGCGCCCTGTGTGAGCTTCAGCGTTCAGGTCAGCCGGTGCGGTGTCGAACCTGTCGTGTGGCCGGGGCACTCCGCTCGGCTCCCTGCGGCGTCGCGCTCCCCCTGGCGCCGGCCCCGCGCCAACAGTGCGCTCAAAAACCGACCCGCGGACGGCGGTATGACTCAAGGTACATGGCGAGGCAGTACTCGCACCCAGTTCTCCACCGTTCTAGCCATCGTTACGTTTGGCTCCCCCCCACATCAACACAAGTTCTCCTTCGCTTGTTTACGCTTGTTTACTTGTTGGCCGCCTTCTCTTTCGCTTCGGCCTCGTCGGCCTCCTTCATCGCCTTCTCCGCCTCCTCCTTGAGCTTCGCCGCCTCCTTACGCTTACCCGCCGCCTTCATCTCCGCCATCATCTGACGCACCTGCCACAGGAGGAAGGCCACCAGAGGCCGCGAGAGGTATCAGAGGTCATCAGAGGTCATCAGAAGTGTTGAGTGTCCATCAGTGTCCATCAGTGGGCCATCTCCGCCATCATCTCCCGAGAGGTCATCTGGCGCAGCTCCACGACCTTCCGAGATGCGTCCTCGGTGAAATTCCCAATCCAGAGGCAAGCAAGAGGCAATCAAGCGAGATGTCATCTGGCGCACCTCCACGAGCTTCCGAGATGCGTCCTCATAAAACTCCCAATCCTTCGTCAGCCGGGACGCCGGCAGGCCGAGGGCCGTGCACCATCGCTCGATCACCTGCGAGGTTCGTCAGTGCGAGGTTCGTCATTGCAAGGTTCGTCATTGCGAGGTTCGTCATTGCAAGGTTCGTCATTGCGAGGTTCGTCATTGCGAGGTTCGTCATTGCAAGGTTCGTCATGCCGAGGCGACACGGGGTGAGGTGATGCCTAATATGGTAAGGGTGACACGGGGTGCGCTGATAGCAGCCTCCATCAGCGAGGCCACCAGCGCGGCAATCAGCGCGGCCATCAGCGAGGCCATCAGCGAGGCCATCAGCGAGGCCATTAGCGCGGCCATCAGAGAGGCATTCACGGAGGCAATCACACACCTCCTTTGACGGCTCGCTGCCGACGAGGGCCATCAACGCGAGTAGCCCAGCGCCCAGCGGGTAAGAATACTTGTAGCCGGGCTTGCTCGCGATCGCCTTCAGGTCGGGCGACGCCAGCAGCTCCTGCAGCCAGTAACGGACGAGAGCAGCGGACGATGCAGTGAGGATCGAACGTCGGTCTCACCATATTAGGGAGGCAATCACGGAGGCAAACACGAGCAGAAGTGGCGAGGGAGCCGCCGAGGCAGCGGGGGTGGCGGAGGTGGCGGAGGCAGTGGAGGCGGCCGAGGCGGCCGAGGCGGTGGAGGCAGCAGACGGCAGAGGCAGTGGAGGCAACGGAGATGGCGACCGAGGGAAGGAGCGACGAGGGAAGGCGCGCGCAGCGGTGCGCACGCACCGCCTCGGACATGCCCGCAGCCGCCGCCTTGAGCGCCTCCGCCTCGGACACCAGCTTCTTCGCATCCATGCCCAGCCCAGCGAGCAGCGCGTCGTGGATCTTGGGGCCTTCACCAGAGTTGGCGAGGAAGGCGGTGCAGAGCGACTCGAAGCCTAGCGAGAAGACGCGCGAGGGGGCGTAGCCCGGCGAGATGAGCGCGAGCTGGCAGCCGGTGAGCATCTCGTTCACGAAGCCCTGCTGCACGCCATCCACCGGGCGGCCGTAGGCTTTGTTGAAGCCCGTCCGGGCCTCGCCGACCGTCTTCGGCACGTTAGCAACGCCGCACACCGCCGGCCGCGCGCGCTGCGCGGTCGATGCACTGCCCACCGTCCCAGATGCGCGAAACGAGGCCGCCGGCAGCAGGCAGCCCAGCGCGAGGAGGAGGCGCAGCGACATTATACGCACTCGGATTGCTTCCGCTTCGGAGAAGGCATCTGGCGGGGCGCGCGTTGGGGACACGAAACTTCCGGAAAAGTCAACATGGCCCCCAAAAGTGAAAGTTCATCCACGAACACGACCCGGGTTCCGTGGAATCTCGGGGCCGTCGGAAGTTTCGCGACTGGACTGGACTGCTCCGACCGTCGGGCCAGGGGGTACAGCAGCCAAGAAGATGCTGTCGCTGACGTTGCTGTCCCAGGCCGCGCCGACGATTGTGGAGAGTATGCTGCCCTCGCTCCCCAACTCGTCGGCGTCGGCGTGGCGCTTTCAGGCTAAATGGCGCCCGGAGCTCGGCGAGATGATCTCGGATGCGGCTCTGGAGCAGCGCCGGAACCCGTCGCTCCTGCGCGACGAGCCGAAGCACTGCGATCTGGCGGTGGTTGGCGCAGGTTGGGGCGGCGCCTACTTCGCGTGGCGCATGTCCATCGACACTGACACCGTCGATCCATCCAACGTCTGCGTCTTCGAGGCCAACGGCCGGGTGGGCGGCCGCATCTTCTCGATCCGCGGCCTTCCGCCGGCGCCGGACCTGGCGCTCGACGCGGGCGGCTACCGCTTCATCGAGACGGACCTGCTGCCCGCGCAGCTCGTCTGGGACGCGCTCAGGCTGCCTACCGCTTGCTACGACTGGCAGTGCGCCGGCGGCTGCGAGGGCAGCGGCAACTGCTACGTCATCAAGGATACGTACGGCAACAATTTCGGGTACGTGCATATGCTGTCCTCTGCTGGCCTCTGATGTCCTGTGCTGTCCCCATTCTGGTCTCTGCGGGCCTCTGCTGGCCTATGACTTGCCTTTGATGATTTGCGTCATTAGGTTCTCGTGGCCGATTGAGGTGATGCTTGGCGAGATCGAAGACTTTGGAGAAGGCACGCAGGTCCGCTTCGAGCATGGCTTCGAGCATGGCTTTGATTGCATGCAAAGTGATTGCATGCAGAGTGATTGCACATGATTGCTGGCTGAGTACGCAGGTGCACTTTGGGCATGAGCTCATCTCGATTGCATGCAGAGTGATTGCATGCAGAGTGATTGCATGCAGAGTGATTGCATGCAGAGTGATTGCATGCAGAGTGATTGCATGCAGAGTGATTGCACGTGATTGCTGGCTGAGTACGCAGGTGCACTTTGGGCATGAGCTCATCTCGATCGTCGCTGGTACTGGCCGCTCGACACGTCTCTCATTCCGTAATGGCGCCACGTTCACGGCCTCGAAGGTGCTCCACATGCCATGATTGCATGCTGAAGACGCTTCAGATGATTGCATGCTGAGGATGCTCAATATGATTGCGTCCCTCATTAGGTAATGCTCAACCTGCCCGGCGCCTCCATCGAGAAGCTCATGAACGTGTCAGACAGCGTGCTCGTGATAGACAGCACGAGCGAGGTGCGCGCCGTGTTGGTGATGCCCCGGCCCTGCATGCACATGCTCATCACGGCGCTCCCCCTCTTCCCCACAGGTGCAGGCCGTGTTGGAGGCCGTTACTGTTGGATCGATGCAGAAGGTCTATGTGTACTACGAAGATGCGTGGTGGGCTAACAAGTTGGGACTGATGGAGGGCCTCATCAACGACATGACCCTCGCCGCCCCCTTTGCCGGTCGCTACCACGATGGTCCGCTCAAGTGCAAGGTGATTGCCGTTGATGGCTACTGAGTGGCTTTGAGTGGCTCGGTGATTGCCTTTGATTGCCTTTGATTGCCTTTGTTTGCTTCTCAGTGGCTCTAATGGCTCCCCAATCGCCTCCGCTTGGCTCTGATGGCCTCGGATTCCTTGCTGATTGCATGCTGATTGCATGCTGATTGCATGCTGATTGCCTACTGACGGCCTCAGTTCCTTGCTGAGTGCATCTTCGGTGGCATCCTGAGTGCATCCTAATTGCATCAGGTGGGCGTCGACCCCGACGGGAAGCCCGTGTACTCAGGCATCAAGGTACAGTACGGCAACTGCTCGGGCTTCCTCGAGACTTATTACACTAGCTCGGCCGATTATTATAAGCAGTTCCATACCGACCCACGCAGTCCCGTGACGTTGCTCGACATGAGCACCCCGATGGGCGCCAAGGCCCTCGACGAGCAGGCGAGCTGATGACCTCTGAGTGCCTCTGAGTGCCCCTGATGGTCACTGATGGCGAGCTGACGTGTCGTCTTGGGCGCTCGGTGAGCAGCACTCATCACTGCTCACGTTCCATGAGGACCAGCTGCAGCAGAAGGGCATCAGCCCCGCCTCCATCGCCAAGCCCACCTTCATGACCGTCTCGAATTGGGACTCTGAAGATCCCACTACCCCGGGGATAGGGCGGCTGAGCGCGAGCACTGGCACGGACGCCAACCGTGCCCTTGTACGCTGATGACATATGATTGCACACTGATGACATCTGATTGCACACTGATGACCTCTGATTGCACACTGATGACATCTGATTGCACGGGCGCCAACCGTGCCCTTGTACGCAAGCCCACGAAGACTCATGACGTGTACCTTGCTGCAAGCGCTCACCTCGGCACCCTTCTCTCCCTAATTAGGTACGCAAGCCTACAAAGACTCATGACGTGTACCTTGCATGCAAGCGCTCACCTCGGCACCCTTCTCTCCCTAATTAGGTACGCAAGCCTACAAAGACTCATGACGTGTACCTTGCATGCAAGCGCTCACCTCGGCACCCTTCTCTCCCTACTTAGGTACGCAAGCCTACGAAGACTCATGACGTGTACCTTGCCGACCAGGTGTGCATGCAATCGAGGGCGTTTCGCCCTGCTGGCCAGGGATTGCGACTGATGAGCACTGATGAGCGTTGATGAGCACTGATGAGCACTGATGCGCACTGATGCGCACTGATGAGCACTGATGAGCACTGATGAGCACTGATGCGCACTGATGCGCACTGATGAGCACTGATGAGCACTGATGAGCACTGATGAGCACTGATGAGTACTGATGAGCACTGATGAGCACTGATGAGCTGCCCTTGCTCTGTCCCCACAGGACTACGGCTACCGGTCGGGCTGGGCCGTTGGCTCGCTCAAGATGAGTGAGAAGGTGCTCCAGGCCGAGATCGGTCTGACGAAACCGACGTGGCTCGACCAAATATGGTACGACCAGAACGTGCGCGAACTGCAGGGCGCGGCGCTCGATGCGGCGCTCTTCAACGGTGGCGTCAACTCGGACCTGCCCAGAAGAGCTCTGAGCTCCCTCTGAGCTCCCTCTGAGCTCCCTCTGAGCTCCCTCTGAGCTCCCTCTGAGCTCCCTCTGAGCTCCCTCTGAGCTCCCTCTGAGCTCCCTCTGAGCTCCCTCTGAGCTCGCGTCAACTCGGACCTGCCCAGAAGAGCGAGCTCAGCTGAGCGAGCTCCGAGCTCCCTCTGAGCTCGCAGCTCAGCTGAGCGAGCTCCGAGCTCCCTCTGAGCTCGCTCTGATCGAGCTCTGGAGGTGTAATCTGAGCCAAGGGCTGCCGCTCGAAGCTTACCCTCCGATGCACGTGGTGCGCTAAATACGGCCCATGGAATACGGCAATATGACCGCCCGAGACGGCGCCTAACGTGTGCTTCGGACGAGCCGATGGGCCGCGCCCGAGACGGCGCGCAACATGCATAACTCGAATGTGTGTCCCGGGCCGCGCAGAGGAGAGCCGTTAGACGTATCTCCGAGGGAGATCCGTTAGACGTATCTCCGAGGGAGATCCGTTAGACGTATCTTGTGTGTGCAAGTTTGAGTGCGAGTCTGAGAGTGTCAACTGAGTGTGTCCTCACAGAGAGTCTCGAGACGCTCGAGGTCAGAGGTACTCCTGACTGCATGATGCATGTAGTACTGTCGTGTATCTCTGACAGGAGTGCTGTTTTGTATAACGGCCGGTCGTCGAGAAGGTTACTGTAGCGGCCCCCGTGTTTGGCGACCTTTTCCGTGGGGGGTGGCGGACCCTCGCAGTTTCAGCATGGGGCAGATAAAGCGACAGGGCCCTGCGACAGGGAACACCCCACAGGGAGAGACCGTTAGACCGACCTCATTAGCATATCGGAGTGACCCGAAAGAGCGAGTACTCAGTACTTGTGTTGACCGAGGGGTGCGGAGCCGTCCTTAGTGAGCGTCACGACGAAACTGACTTCCAGTCTGGGCCCGAGACGACCGAGACAAGTTTGAGCGAAACGTCCGAATCGGAGTCTTCGAGAGGGCGCCCGCTCGTCCGCAAGTGCGCAGCAGTGCACGCTTGAGAAGGAGGTTTCGCCGCCGCCCGCGCAAAGCCGCGCCTCCGCTCCGTCGCAGAGGAGGCGAGCAGCATGGACTCGCCCAATCCCAAGCAAAAAGCGAGCAGCAGCACGCAACAGCAGCCCCCACCCTCCTCGCCGACGCCGAAGCAGCTGTCCGATGCGCTGCGCATCGCGTCGTCGCTCTTCGCCGAGGGGCTCGTGAAGCTCAACAGCGGCGCGTTTACGGAGGCGCTGCCGCTCTTCGAGCAGGCGCTCTCGGTCAACCAGCGATACCTGCCGCCCTCGAAGACCGAGTGCGTGCTGTGCTACAATCAGCTCGCGGCCGTGCACGACAAGCTCGGCAACCTGCAGCAGGCCTTTGAGTACTACGAGCGCGCGAAGCAGGAGCTGTCGGCCAAGGAGCCACCCAAGGGCGAGCGCGATCTGCTCTCGCGCTTCAAGCGCAAGGATCTCCTCAAGCAGGTGCAGCAGAAGCTCGAGCGCATGCCACGCACCGGCACCAAGGTGGGCGCCGGCGCGCCGCTCGCCGATGTGCGAGCGCTGTACCGGTCGCTGAGCTCGTCGGGGGAGGAGCAGCTGCGCAAGGGCAACCTCGCCGGCGCGCGCCTGGCCTTCGAGCAGGCGCTCGCCTTTGAGCACTCGCTGAGCGAGGCCGAGGTTTCATCACTGCGCAAGTCGCTCGCTGCATGCAACGGCGCTTCGCCGCCGCACCTCGCGCCGCACTGGAGCGGGAGCGGTGCGCCGCCGCCGCCGCCGCCGCCGCCTCCTCCGCCACCGCCGCCGCCGCCGCCGACGACGACGACGACGACGAGCAGCAGCGGCGACGACAGTGGTGATGTGAGCAATGGGGTCGTCAGTGGCGGCGGCGGCGGCGGCGGCAGCTCGGGGGAGGTCGAGGCGGCGCCCGCGACGGCGCCCGCGCCGGCGGAGGAGGAGGAGGAAGACGCGTCGGCGTGGCGGAAGGGGCAGGTGATTTGCATGCTGAGTGATTTGCACGCTGAGTGATTTGCATGCTGAGTGCCTCGCTGATGGCTGCGGTAGTTGTGAGGATGGTTGTCGCTGATGACCTCTGATTGCAATATATGACCTCTGATTGCGAGGATGGTTGTCGCTGAGGATGCCTCGCTGTGGAGGTACACCCCAAATTAGGCAATCGCGGGCACTCGGTGACGGCTGCGCTCGAGTTTCGTCAATGCGCATTGATGACCTCTGATTGCAGTTGATGATCTCTGATTGCAGTTGATGACCTCTGATTGCAGTTGATGACGGCTGCGCTCGAGTTTCGTCAATGCGCAGGGCTCTGGCGACGAGGAGGAGGAGGACGAGGAGGTGGATGAGCGCGTGCCAAAGTGCATCGAGATCATCAACAATGAGCGAGACGCGATGACGCAGGCGCAGGTCAGGCCACTGATGACCACTGATGACCACTGATGACCACTGATGACCACTGATGACGCCTGATGACGCCAAGCATCAGCTGGCCACACACCCCGCCCTGCATGCAAGTGCTCACCACGACGCCCCCCTCCCTTTTTGGCACAGGTCAAGATGGATGGCGCCAAACGGCAATTGGCCAACGCCGAGCGCAACACCCAGGCGGAGCATGCGCGCCTGCAACAGGTGAGTGATTGCGTCTGATTGCGTCTGATTGCGTCTGATTGCGTCTGATTGCGTCTGATTGCGTCTGATTGCGGAGCATGCGCGCCTGCAACAGGAGAACGCCGCCCACCTTGCCAAGCTGGCCGCCTATGAGATGGCCAAGGCACTGGCGGAGGAAGCGCAGCAGACAGCGGAGCAGGTGAAGGGCAAGGGCGGCGCGTCGGCGGCGAAGGCGGCGGAGGAGGCGATGGAGCTGCGTGGCAAGTCGATGAGGATGGCGATGGAGCTCACGACGACGTTCGAAGCTCTGGTGCCGTACTACGTGTACGTGGGCCTCTGATTGCGATTGCCATCAGGCTCTGGTGCCGTACTACGTGTACGTGGGCCTCTGATTGCGATTGCCATCAGGCTCTGGTGCCCTACTACGTGTACGTGGGCCTCTGCTTGTGAACCCGGTGCACGCGAGTGCTCACCACGGCGCGCGACCCACCCCTTTTCCCCACAGGTACCAGGGAATATTGGAGCAGCAGCTCGAGGAGCGACGAAACTTCGTCAAGGAGAGCCAAAAGGAGGTGTGAACGACGCGCCGCACTTGATTGCACCTTGTGCTTGCCTTCACACCTTGCCTTCACACCTTGAGTGCACCTTGTGCTTGCCTCTCTGATTGGATTGGATTGCCTCTCTGATTGCAATGGATGTCCTCCCTGATTGCATGCTGATTGCAACCCTCATCAGGTGAAGGAGACGCGCCGTCGGTACCACGCGGCCCTGCCTTGCATGCAAACGCTCACCACGGCGCCCCATCTCCCCACAGGTGAAGGAGACGCGCCGTCGGTACCACGCGGCCATGGACGAGCTCGAGCGGCTCGGGGTCGAGATCGCGAAAGCGAAGGAGGAGAAGCAGCTTCGAGAAAACCGAGCACTCGCGCTGCTGGGCGTGGCGGAGCTCCAGGCGAGATGCGCCGAGCTCACGGCCGAGTACGTGCTCGCCTTTTGATTGCATCCCTCATCACGTTTGAGGCCCTTTTGAGGGCCTCTGGATGGCCTCTGGATGATCATCCAATGACCTCTTGATGACCTTTGATTGCATCCCTCATCACGTTTGAGGGCCTCTGGATGGCCTCTGGATGGCCTCTGGATGATCATCCAATGACCTCTTGATGACCTATGATTGCATCCCTCATCAGGTACAACATCCGCGTCGCCATCAAGAAGCTGCACGAGTTCGCCGCGTATCTCAACCTCGATCTCCCGCCGGAGCTGCTGCCGAAACCCATCAGGAAGGCGAAGGACGAGGCGAAGCTGGTCGCAGCGAAGGATGCGCTGATTGAGCTGTGTGTGGCCGCCCCAAGGCCGCCGGCCGAGGTGCCCGCCGAGGCGCCGGGCGAGGTACCCGCCGAGGCGCCCGCCGAGGTGCCGGATGCGGATGAGCCTCTGAGTGGAGGGGGCGTCGTGATGAGCACTTGCATGCTGGGCGAGGTGCCGGATGCGGATGCGCCTCTAAGTGAGGAGCCGGCTGAGGTGCCCGCCGATGCTAAGGACGCTGATGACCTCACGTAGACAGACAGAGTGCCGCAGAGCCGAGCCGCGAGCCCACCGAGCAGAAGCGCGTGTCCTGTGACGACCCCCCGTCCCAAGCGTGCGGTCTGCGGAGCGAGCGGCCGACCAGGCCTCCCATATCGTGTTGATCTCTCTGATGCGGTGTGTTGCAGTTCACTCTGAGTTTGAAATCAGGGTATGAGGATTGTGTGCAAATCCAGATATTAATCCCGTCAACCTACCCCCTTGGGTAAAACCGGACCCTATGAAATCCGTGAATCGAACGAACGCCGTACGTAGCTGGCATGAACTAAAATGATCCGACGGGCGAATCCAAACGTAGCTACATATAAATTCAAGTATCGGATGAGGTCTCTGCTCGTCTGCCACCGCGCGCGCCGCCTGCCACTACAGGGCCTCACCAGCCCCACACGGCCACACCTTCAGCGTCGCCCAGCCGCGACCGGCTGGACGGCGCCGTGATGAGCACTTGCATGCTGCCGCGACCGGCTGGACGGCGCCGTATCGGAGCGGGCGCGCGGCCTAGTGCACGCGCGTGCCCGCTCGTCTGCGGAGTCGACCAGCCGAGCACCTCGCCAGCGACCTCGGGCCAGCGGAGCGCCGTTCGGAGCAATGAGCGCGGCCAGCAGACGCCGCTCGTGCGCGCCGTCTCGTCTCAGCCTGAGCCCGGGATGATGAGCTTCATGCCGTCTTGCGACGGCGCGACCTGCCAAAGGCGCGGGCCGGCACCGGCGGGTTCAGATCGGCGTGCGCACGGTCTGCGTGCGGCGCGCGCGTACCTTGATCTGGCAGCCGAGCCGCGACGTGTCCGTCAGGCCGAACGCCAAGTCGAGCATGTCCTCCTCCTCCTCCTCGGGCTTCGGCAGCACGTCAAAGTGCTTCTGCTCGAAGACAACGTGGCACGTGGAGCAGGCCATTGAGCCGTCGCACGCGCCCTCGAGGTCGATCTCGTTTTCCTGCGCGACCTCGAGGATGCTCTTGCCGACCTGCGCCTCGACGACCACGTCCTCGCCAGCCTCCACAAAGGTGATGGTGATGCGCTCCGCCGCCGGCGCGCAAAGCGGTCGCACTCGCGAACCAGCGAGGGCCGGCGGTCGTAAGCGCCATGACGAGGCGCGAGCTATGCTCGGCGCCGCGCGCAGCAAGAAAGGAAATGGGAGCATCTTTCACGACCTTGCAGCGGAATTAGCGCCTCTGGACTTTGAACAGTTGGCGCCCTCTCGGGACCCGACGAATCCCCAGTGTCGTGCTCGGAGGGAGGGTAGTATTTAATTAAGCCTCTTCTCACCCAAATTGCGATGTTCCCTTGGGAAGTCGAAGAAAAGTTGGTGCAATGGCGTCTGGAGGAAGTCAACCGGTGGTTTGGCGTCCCCGTGTCCCTCTGAGTAAAACATGGCGTACGCATTCGTAACCCCCGAACCGTGCCGACGCTGCAGCGTCGGTTCCGTGCCTCGGCTCGCCCGGATCATCTTCCTCGTCATGATGGTGAGCATCGCCGACGCACAGGACACCTCCTTTACCGTCTCCTCCGGCTCTTGCGCCGTCGATCCTAGCTCGCCCAACTGCAATCGCTCGCCCAACTTTCCGTCGAATTGCGGCGACAACCAGGCGTGCACTATCACGCCGACTGCGCTCGCCATTGGAGCGCCCCTGACAGCGACCTCCTTTTGTACGGAGTATTGTTGCCCTCGTTACATGATGCCGCCGCCACTCCCGCCCTTCTCGCCGTTCGCGCAATCGCCGATGATTTCGCTGCTTGCTGCTCCGCGCATGCCTCCACTTTCGCCTCAGGCTCCGCCTCCCCCCCCCCCTCCCACTCCGCCTGTGCCTCCGTCGCCTCCGTCGCCGCCGCTGTCGCCGCCCTCGCCCCCCGGGGGGCACATCATTCGGTGCGCGCTCTTTACGACATGGGGCAGCGAAAGTTCGTGCGACGATGGTGGCCCGTGCGCCGAGTCTGGAAACTGCGCGTTCGGCGATGATTGCTCCGACTGCGGTCCCCGTGACGTGATCGCGCCGCCGCCGTTGGTTCTCCCGCCTCCATCGCCTCCAACGATGCCGCCCACTCCTGGCAGCATCTCGGCCGGCACGCCCTCGCCGCAATCGCCAAAGTCAACGCCCCCTCCGCCGCTGGCGCCACCGTCCGCACCCTCGCCACCGCGGCCTTCGCCACCGCCGACGCCGATGCACCCCCCCTCGTCGCCCCCGCCGAGTTCGCTGCCGCCGCCCCAAGGCGCCACCTTACACACGCATGCCTACTCTGCAGCCACGGGATGGAAGGCCACCGCTCTCCAAGGCGAGATGGGTCGATTCGCTTGCCTGGTCTTCTTTGCGATGGCTGGCCTCATCGTTCGGTTGGCGGGGCTGCATAGAGCACTGCGATCGTGCACGATGCGAGACGGGACGCAAGGAGCACGTGGGAGTCGGCGAGGAAGGTCGCAGCCGGGTTTTGCTCGATGGAGAGTCTGGCTGGCTATCCTCCTCAGCTTCGACAGGATGGCGAGCGTTGAATGCCAGAGCCCCAGCATGCCAGCGATCCCAAGTCTGAGTGCCAGCATGAGCTCCACCTGTTGTGGCGGCGCATTTCCCGCCTCGTCCTGCATCAATGGCCAGATCTCACCCACAGTAGCGGATTTGTGCCACTCCGACCAGGGAGTGGCCAATCCATGGTTGTCGATTCGGATTTCCGGCCAACAAGCTGTGCGGCTTGTGTGGATCATGAATCGCGGTGACTGCTGTGGGGAACGCCTGTCGCCCTTCCAAATATGGGTCGGTACGTCGCCAGGAGACTACAACTCAGCTACGTCGCAAGCGTGCGTCGTGGGTAATCAGATGGTCCCAGCCACGGCCGGTCCGTTTACGTTCGACTGCCAGAGGGATCTCAGTGGAACCTATGTGACCATCGTGCTGCCCGGGACAGGGCGCACGCTCAATCTTCACGAGGTGCGCATCTTTTCTTCTCCTCCTCCGCCATCGCCGCCCTCGCCGCCCTCGCCGCCCTCGCCGCCGCCATCGCCGCCGCCGCCATCACCACCACCACCCTCGCCCCCGCCGAGTTCGCTGCCGCCGC
>Ga0180443_101048_pt1 | contig 17650 bp, 9 predicted proteins | sample ChrtobMetP5_32mM_FD_119753 | JGI IMG/M metagenome (GOLD analysis project Ga0180443, IMG submission 119753) | Chrysochromulina tobin associated microbial communities from unialgal haptophyte culture, Seattle, Washington, USA - P5_32mM MetaG | ecosystem: Host-associated > Algae > Haptophytes >... | reverse complement strand
GGGGGGGGGGGGGGGGGGGGGGGGGGGGGGGGGGGGGGGGGGGGGGGGGGTGGGGGGGGGGGGGGGGGGGGGGGGGGTGGGGGTGGGAACGGCGGCGGTGAAGGAGGTGGTGAGGGCGGCGGTGGCGAGGGCGGTGGTGGCGAGGGCGGCGGTGGCGAGGGCGGCGGCGGCGAGGGCGGTGGCGGCGAGGGCGGCGGCGGCGACGGAGGTGGTGGTGAGGGCGGTGGTGAGGGTGGCGGCGAGGGAGGTGGTGACGGAGGAGGTGGTGACGGCGGCGGCGTTGGTGGCGGTGGGGAGGGCGGCGGGGAAGGTGGAGGTGGGGAGGGCGGCGGCGGGGAAGGCGGCGGCGGCAACGGTGGAGGAACAGGTGGCGGCGACGGCGGCGGAGGACGTGGAGGAGGGGACGGTGGAGGTGGCGAAGGTGGCGGCCGCGGCGGTGGTTCCGGCGGCGGTGATGGTGGTGGCGGTGAAGGTGGCCTCATAGGCGGTGATGGTGGTGGTGGTGAAGGTGGCGGCGGCGATGGTGGTGGCGAAGGCGGCGGTGGCCTAGGCGGCGGCGAGGGCGGGGGAGGAGAAGGAGGAGGTGAGGGTGGCGGACGGGGAATCGGCTGGATAGGCGGCGGTGGGCTCGGCGGCGGCGAAGGCGGCGGTGGCGACGGCGGCGGTGGCCTCGGCGATGGCGACGGGGGTGGCGACGGGGGTGGCGGCGATGGTGGTGGCCTCGGCGGTGGCCTCGGCGGCGGTGGCCTCGGCGGCGGCGACGGTGGCGGTGGCGAGGGCGGCGGTGGCGAAGGCGGTGGCGAAGGCGGCGGAGGACACGGCGGCGGCGACGGTGGCGGTGGCGAGGGCGGCGGTGGCCTCGGCGGTGGCGAGGGCGGCGGCGGCGAAGGTGGTGGTGCAGGCGGAGGAGAGGGGGGTGGTGGGGAGGGTGGGGGCGGCGAAGGCGGCGGCGAGGGCGGTGGCGGCGAGGGCGGAGGTGGCGAGGGCGGTGGCGAGGGCGGAGGAGGAGGCGAAGGTGGTGGTGGCGACGGAGGAGGTGGAAAGGGCGGTGGAAATGGCGGTGGCGGCGAAGGCGGTGGCGATGGAGGTGGTGAGGGCGGCGGTGGCGAGGGCGGTGGTGGTGAGGGCGGCGGTGAGGGAGGAGGAGGCGATGGTGGTGGCGACGGCGGTGGCGATGGAGGTGGCGGGGACGGAGGCGGGAACGGCGGTGGACTAGGCCTTGGAAACGGTGGGTTCCTTGGCCGTGGAGGTGGAAATGGTGGTGGTGACGGCGGTGGGGATGGTGGAGGGGCTGGCGGTTGTATTGGTGGTGGACATGGTGGTGGTGATGGTGGTGGCTTCGGGGGCGGCGAAGGGGGCGGCGGCAAAGGCGGTGGCGGCGAAGGGTGGTGGCGAGGGTGGTGGCATCGGTGCAGGCGGCGGCGGCGGACGTGGATCAGGTGCCAACGGAGTCCACCGGCCTGCGTCTGCCGTGTAAGGCCGCGGTGGAGCCGGCGGTGGCGTGGCCCAAGCACAGGACTCATCGTATCGGGTGAGGTACAGCGCTGAGGTCGGGTCCATACATCCACGCGACCTGTACCTGCATGTGCCGTCGTTGAAGGTCGCTCTCGAGTCGAAATTGGCAGCGGCCGAGTCATTGCAGCCACTATACTGACACATGGACCGGTTATGCACGAAAATCGCGACGGCGGGCACGCCTTCGTAGGCAGACCTGCCCGCGTAGGGCACGTAGTTGGCTGCGGCAGAGTCTCCGCAGCCGTGGATGGCATACCTGCAACTGTGCCTCATGCGTATCATTCGTTGGTCGCCTGTGTGCACCGGCAAACGTGGACGAGAAGGTGTCAGCTCTCGCAGCTAACGAGTTCAACGGGGTTGAAGATGCTGTGATCTTTGCGCGGTACCCGCTATATGCGCTTGAAAATTGTACGCAAGTGGGTCGTCGCAGTACAGGATGGGTTTCGGCACGCACGGCCCAGGCCTGCCGTAATTATCTGCCGTCGAGTCATCGCACGCCTGCACGGTAAGCAGCAGCAGCCCCAACAATATCTGCGCTGTTGTGGATAGCCCAACCATTGACGGCATACGGTCGCGCAGCCGCAGACACGCGTGGATCGATGGCAGCGGTTTTACTCTGGGCAACATCGCTCCGACCGGCCGCTACCGGCACGAAATCGCGTCGCGTCGTGCGTGTACAAACCGAACCAACGGTCAACGGGACATTCATGTGAATGTATGTCTGTGTGACTTCCAATACACGGCTGAACCTTCTGAACCATCTTCCGACTGCCCCACCCGCCTCAATACCCCACAGAGCAACTGAGTCCGAGTGAGTCATCGTTCACACCAAATGGCTTCCAGCCTCGCTCGCGTCGCCGCCTTGGCCGTGCTCGTGGCCGTGGTGATAGCGCTTCTCTTATCGTCTACAAGCCCACTTGAGGCCGAGTCCCAGTACGACTACATCGTCATAGGCGGTGGCTCGACAGGCAGCGTGGTCGCCGGCCGACTCGGCCAAGCGGGCTTCAGCGTGCTTGTGCTCGAAGCGGGCGGGCCGACGCAGCACGCGCTCGGTGGCACGCAGACGGTCGCCGGCGACTTAACCATCTTCGATGTGCCACTCGGCTGGGTGCAGGTGCTCTCAGACCACCGCTGGAGCAAGCAGTACGAGTGGAACGTGCCTGCCGATCCGCCGCCATCAATCGCGCGTGGCCTTGGCGGCTGCGGCATCCATAACGCGATGCTCTACATGCGTGGTCGTCCCGAGGACTTTGAGAGCTGGGGTCCTGGCTGGAGCTGGTCAGACGTGCTCCCCTTCTACAAACGCTCGGAGGCCAACCAGCAGCACGGCCCGTCGGCCCTGCACTCAAAAGACGGGCCCATGTCGGTGACATCGGTGATCTCGGACAATATCTCGCGCGCCTTTGTCGCGAGCACCGTCGCGGCCGGCGCCCCAGCCAATGACGATTTCAACGGCGAGTCGCGCCTCGGCGCGGGCTTCTATCAGTTCATGATCCGCGGCGGCGTGCGTGAGTCCTCTGCCAAGGCTTTCTTGGGTACGAAGTCACGTCCCGAGACAGTGACGGTGCTCACCAACTGCCTCGTGAGCCGCATCCTGTTCGACGCGACTGCCCGCGCCACGGGCGTCGAGTACGTCCAAGGGAGCAACCCGACCGACAACGCGCGCCGCGTCTACGCCAGGGCGACGCGGGAGATAGTCATCTCCGCCGGTGCCATCAATACGCCCAAGTTGCTCCTGCTCTCTGGCATCGGCGACCGCGCGGCGCTCACGAAGCTGGGCATCCACGTGATCCACCACAACCCAGCCGTGGGCCGCGGCCTCGCCGACGGAGTGTACGCGATCATGCAGTGGGTGAGCACCGGCGGAGACTTCGTGCGCTGCCGGCTGGACGCCTGGAGTAATAACCTAAAGGAGGCAGACGCGTACTGCCGCGATCAGCTCGAGCGCTACAGCGAGGGCGATCCCTCGTCGGTCTTTGCCTCCCCGGGCATCTCGGCGGGGGCCTTCCTTCGCTCGCCGTACGCGCGCGGCGACGAGCCCGACATCCAGCTCACCATCCACCCGTGGGATAAGTATGGCCGCACTTGGTCGACGCGCTACAATAGCATCGCGTCGCTCGAGATCGCAAACAACCACCCGCGCTCTCGCGGCTACGTGGCGCTGCGCTCGGCGCGCTTCGCCGATGCACCCATCTTCCAGGGCCCCTACCTCGCCGATGTGAACGACAGTCAACCGCTCATCTGGGCAGTACGTGAGATGCGTCGGATCGCGACTACGCCTCCGCTGGATAATCTCTTCCTGAGCGAGCTCATCCCGGGCAGCCACGTGCAGACCGACGAGCAGCTGCACGACGCGATCGCGTGCGGACCACGTCAGTTCCGGCAGCTTGGCCGGCCCGCGTGCGATCGCTCCGAGCTCCCCGTCAACCACCTGGCGGGAACTTGCCGACTCGGACCACCCACCGACCGTACTGCATGCGTCGACCTCCAGCTGCGTGTGCTCGGCGTCCAAGGGCTTCGCGTCGCCGACGCTTCGGTGATGCCGCGTCCACCCAGCGGAAACACGCACGCCACCTGCATGATGATCGGCGAGCGCGCCGCCGACTTCATCCTGCGCGATGCGAAGGTCCCGCATCAACGCAGGGAGCCACCCGAAGGCACGAATGCGTAAGTATATAGTATATAGATTTAGTCTCCCGTGAGAACTGAGATATTAAGAGAACAGCCGAAGTAAAGCCGAAGCGGAATGCGGATATCCTCTCGCCCCGCTGCGCTTCCTTCTTCGCGTTTTGTGTGCCTTAGTTTAAGTTTTGTTGTGAGTGTGGTTTGATTCGGAGCATGCTTCACACGCGTTACCGGTACCCATGTGTGTCCCGGCCCCCCCCGGTGTCTTTTTACCGGTTCTGAGCGTCGGCTGCGGCGCATCCGTCGGTCCGCGGCGCATCGGCGGTTGTCGGCCACGGCGAAAACGTGCCCAGCGCGCGCATGCTCCGTGTCTCGTATGGGGTCATTTAATATGTGTGTATTCTGAGCAGGTCGTGTTAACGTTCACGTCACGCACGTTGACTTGACTTGACTTGACCACGCACGCACGCACTCGCATGATCCGTCGCGGTGCTGCGCGGTGTTCGGAATGCCAGCAAGAGCGGGTCCAATCTCAGGCTTCGATCGTGTGTATGCCGAAAGAATTTGGGGCAAATCTGGCGGTGGCTCGGGGCCGGGCTCCTCGGAGAGGTCAACGCGTGGCCTCTCCGGTCTTCTCGTCTACTTTATCATGAGCCAGGGCATCGATTCTTTCTTGGATGCCGCGTGCGGTTCAATGGAGTGGATGCCCGTCACCCTTGAGGTGATAGATAGTCTGCGCAAAGTGGATGGCTTGGCGAACCGCCGGGCATCGCCACCTCTCAACTACACAGGTACCGACATTGTCGGCTCCCTCATCGAGAGGCACGTGAAGACGCTTCGACCCGGGCACCCTCAGTGGAGATTCATCCATGCCGACATGACCGACCCAGGCTATCCCGAGCTCGTCGGTGCTCACGACCTCGTCATGGCGCGCGACGTCTTCTTCCACTTGTCCTCTGACAAGGTCTTGGCAGCGCTTCGAAATCTGAAGCGCACTGGCAGCCGCTGGCTCTTGGTAACGCACACGCCGCACCACACCAAGGAAAACTCAGACGTTCCGACGTCGAAGCCGCACGGCATGGAACTGAACGAAGGGGGGGTGCGGGGATTGAATCTTCACAATGCGCCATACAACCTCCCTAAGTCCGAATGGGACTTCACCGAGCACGATTTCACGGACCGAGGAGCGCGTCATGGCAGAGGGAAGAGAATTTCCCTCTGGCGGCTTGACACGCTTCCTATTCCTCCCTGACATCAATATACTAAAGCTCACGCAAGCCACGCGACTCTCCCAGTTGGGCTCCCAACGATCTGTACCCGTGCACCCTCCCTCCAGGTCCAGCTTCTTTCACCCCCAATAGCCAACGCAACCGGCGGGTACCGTAAGGTCAGCATCTCAGGTGGTCTTCTTCTTCAGAACTTCTGTTGTTATTGTCATGAAGCTGTGTGATTGAGTACGAAAGAACTTACGAGTTCTGAGTTTGGCGGGGTGTGAATAGTCCCGTAGAACTTCCCGAGGGCCATCGCCATGTCGTCGCCCTATTTCTCTCTCCTCGCCTTCATCTCGATCGCCGACAGCGTTCAAGGCTTCCACGTTATCGGGTCATGTACAATTTCCCGTTTATCAGCGCGCTCGCGCAACATGATGTTGCAAGAGGATCCTGCAGCAAAACGTGCTGAAAGCGGCAAGGCTGCCGTGGCTGCAACAATTGCAGGCAACCTTGGTGGCTTGCCTGCGACCATGCTCGACCCATCCAGATTCACACCTCAATGGGAGCTACAAGCTGACGGGCTGGCGATCATGCTTCTCCTTTTTGGCGTTGTTTATCGCTATGCTGTACGCACCGACAACAACCCCATGCTCAAGCAGGGTGTCGTCGGGGCTTTTGTCATCACGCGCGCTTGGGCGCTGCTGGATGCGCCGGACACGTGCTCAGCCATCCCGTTGAATTGTGGTGCGCCGCTGGGATACTTCTCTTGGGAGATGATTGCCGCTGGATTTCTCGCCACTGCCCAGACCGCAACCGCCTGTGCTGCAGCAGCATTCGCCCTTGAGATTTGCTTCGACAAAGGGCTGATCAAGAGATGCGAGGCGGGCGAGTGAAATGCATCCCTCGCAGCTCCCCAAGGACGTCGAATCACTGAAGCGCGATCAGTATTTGTGCTGCTCACGTCTGAAAATAGCTCAACCACGCAGCTTCCGTTCACACTACGAGAACGTTTCACACGAGATCGCACGAGATCACACTTAGTACTCCACTTCACAGTCCGGTCGCCGAGACAGTACGGATAGAGTCGATACGAGCCGAGAGAGCTCTATGTATCCGAACGTTTCATCTCAAGAGAACGAGAAGAAGGCGCGGATTTATCGTATGATCAGAATAAATCAATAAAAAACGCGAGGCCGGTCAGGGGCTCGCAGGGTCTCTCAGCCGTCCGACACCGACCGCGGGCGTCGATACTCGTCGCTCCCGACAGCACTTTGCTCTCTCGTCCGTGCCGTCTGCGTCTCGTCCTGTCTCCCGGTGCGCCTCTCGCCGGCGGGCCGGGCTCCAGACAGGTCCATGCTACCCCGGTCAGACTCGAAACCCAGGGCATTGCAGAGCCCGCACGCCACACACCCGCGGCGCGACCATCGCGCCACCGCCCGCGACCGCTTTCCCGCTCGTCTGTGATGAGGAGGTCGCGAAGGCGAGCATGCGGTTCTCACATCAACGTTCTGTCTGAATAGCATGCGGCGCCTCTCGCCCCTCGACCTCGCCTCCCCCCTATCCACCACGTCATGGCCCGTCTCCCTTCAGGCGTTTGGGCCGTTCACGGCGCTTCACGGTGTGAACAGACCGCCACCAGTCCCTCAAGCTGGCGGCGATTGCTGCGCGCCTGCACCCGCTCAGCTGGCGGTGATGGATTCGATCGTAGTTTGGTAGAGCCTGGCCGAGTGTGCAGCCACGGCCCCGAGCACCTCAGCCTGGCGTGCCGCACCGGTGGCCTGCGCGCGCCACGCCTGCTGCGCGCTCAGTGGGTTGGAGCCCAGCCCCTCGGTGAGTTGCATGCGAAGCGCTGCCATCGCCTCGGATGGACCCTCGGGCGCGGGGGGAGGGGCGGACTGCGCAATTGAAGCCACGAGCCGCTCGGTCTCCCGCGTGCGCTCGAGGTTGGGCGGCAGTCCAGGGCCAGTCACGCGACCGAGAGGCGCGTTGTTGGGCGGCATCGCCGCCCCGCCGCCCGACACGCCCCCCACCGCAGGCCGGCTGATCGGAATCTTCGGCTTGCGTGCCATGGCGGCGGTGGGCACGGTACGCTTGGGCGGCGGCGCAGCCCCGCCGTTGCCGAAGGCGACGCCGCCATCGACCTTTTTCGCGCGCACCGTAGCCGATGATGCAACTCTGGCCTTAGGCGCCACGGCGCCCGCCACGGCGCCTTCGCCCTCGTCGTCAGCGCTCTCCTTGGCGGCCCACGTGGCGCGGGGCGCCTGACCGTTGAGTGCGCGCGCCGTCAGCGGCTTCTCGGCGGGCATCGCCTCGGTCCACGCGTCCACCGAAGGCCTGCTTCGAGATGCTGTAGCGAGCGTGGGCGGCTTCAGCACCGCGAGTGATTTGGGCACCGGAGCCGGCGGCGGCGGTCGCACGCCGCTGTTGGGCCGGAACTGGCCGACGGCAGGCAGCTGGGAGCGGGCCGTCTCGTAGTGCGCTCGGTGCGATTCGAGTGCGGAGCGCATCGCCAGATAGCCAAAGGTCATCTCGGCCTGCGCGCTGACGCCATCGCCACCCTCGCGCCATGTGGTGGTGCTGGCGGCGGCAGCAGCGGCCCTTGCCGCGCACACGCCCGCGGTGGGGATGGGATCTCCCGCGTCTTCGGCCGCGTCTTCGGCTGCGATCGATGCGGCCGCGCCGGCCGTCGTCACGTTGACACGCCGACGTTGCGACGGGCCGAGAGACGCGCCATGGCAAGCTGCCGATGCCCGGTCGAGCGAGGCAACGACGGTCATGCCGCTACCTAGCCCACCCGGCTTGCGCGCGGTGAGCACGACCGTGTTCATTGCGGGCATCTGCCCTGACACACCCGCCGCCGCCGCCGGTGCCCACTCGGCCTCCGTCTCGGCCACGGGCTCGAGAAAAGCCGTGTCGGGGCCCAACGGCACACCGCTCGCCCGCATCATGCCTGCCGAGGCGTCGCGCAGCTTGGACGAAATTGACGCGCGCAGCTCCTCGAAGTTGGTGGAGAGCGCCGCGTCCGAGCTCTCGTTCGCGGCGCCCGCCGCGGCGCCGCCCTCGGCGAGGCATCCTGGAAAGCTCACTCGTGGCGCCTCTGCGCGGACGTGCACCGTATTGGGCGGCGGCACGGGAAAGTGTGACCACATATCCTCCGCCGCACTGACTGAGGTGGGCGCATAGCCGTACAGACTGGCGCGCAGGGCCTGGAAAGAGGGGATTTCGTCATCGTCGTCGTCATCCATTTTCGGCGCTGGCTGCAGCGGTGGCGGCTGCGACGGCAGTGGCACCGACGTGAGCGGCACCCGCTGGGGTGGCGGCGCCGGCGGCGCCTGCCTCACGGGTTGGCGCGACGGCGGTGGTGCCACGTAAGCCGCCCCCGCGTTGCCTGAGCGGCGTAGCTCCTCGGCAATGGAGGCACGCAGCCTCGAGAAATCGGAGTGAAGGGCGTCGAGGTCGTCCTGCGAGGTGAAAGCGAGCAACGCGCGCGCGTAGGCGAGAGTCAGAGTGTTGGCACTGCAAAAAGTGGCGAATGAGGGCATGACTTCATACCTCGGCCTCGTCGGCCATCTTCCCGCTGTCAGGGGCGCTGACGGAGGGTCGCCAACGCGGGAATCGTTCTTTCTTTTGCGCAACAAAAATCGTCCACCCTTCAGTGTCATGTTCTCAGTGGTTCTGAGCTCTGCGATCTGCGTGACTTCGCGATGGCGGTCGCGTTCAAAATTGTGTTCAATACAACGCTTTTCCAAAGACAGAGTGCTGGGAACTTCGTCGTGTAAAAGTCGCGACGATGGCCAAGGGCTGGTTCCCAGCCCCTTGCAATGGCGCACCCGAATGCATCACGCATGTTGGCTGCTATGGGGAATTCCATGAAGGAGCGGGAAAAGCGCGGCGAAGGCGAGCAGACTCTGCAGCAACTACCGCCGCCCTCGCCAGCTTTCTTGAGGCGCACACGGCGTTCGGGCCATCCGGGCGTTGAGGATGAGGCGATGTTGGACGTTTACGATGAGATGCGCCAGATGCTCTCGCATATCACCGCGGAGGGCAACGCACTTCCTGACGGTAAAATATGGCAAGGTGAGACCTCGGGGATGCACGTCAGACTTGCGTGCGAGCACCTGCGGCGCTTCTTTGTGCATCTTTGCTGCGGGGCCGAAACACGTCTCGACCCAGACTACAAGGTGAGCACATCGGGCTTTGCACGAGATGATGGCGAGCTCAAACATGACGAAGATGGGGTGCCCGATGTGGAGCAGCTCGCGCGCCGCGGGCTCATCCTCCCGATCACCGACTCGTGGAAGGAGAAGTGGGACATGCTCATCTTGATGATGATCCTGTACTCGGCAGCATTCGTGCCGCTGCGCGTATGCTTCGCGGCCGAGGCGGAGGGCGTCATGTGGTACGTCGAAGTCACCGTCACCTTATTCTTCATCCTCGACATGTACTTCACCTTTAACACCGTCTACTTTGACTTGACGAGCGGCGAGTGGGTCGTCGACCGGCGGCGCATCGCTGGCAATTACCTCAAGTCGTGGTTCTGGATAGACGCACCCTCGTCAGTGCCCGTCGAGCTGATCGACGTCGCCCTGCAGGGCGAGTCGAACGACACGCTCGGGCTGCTGCAACTGCTCCGCCTCTTCCGGCTACTCCGGCTGCTCCGACTGCTCAAGATCGAGGGCTACGTAGACATGATCGAGGAGCATTACGACGTCAACTTGCGCTCGCTGCGAATCTTCTTCATGCTTCTCAAGATCTCCTTCCTAGCGCACTTTCTCGGCTGCTTCTGGTTCGGCATCCACGTGCTGAGTGGGTATATCGACCCGACGAACGAGCAGCCCACCTGGGCGACTGAGTACGATAACGGCCGGGCGGCGGACGACGACACACCCCTAGAAATCCGCTACCTGTACTCAGTCTATTGGTCCGTGACCACTCTCACGACGGTCGGATATGGTGACGTGGTGCCACAGAACACATTCGAGCGCTTATATGCGCTGGGTACCATGCTCCTCTCGGCCATCGTCTTTGGCTACCTGATCTCCAACATTGGCGCGCTCGTCGCCTCGGCAGACCGGCAGGCGGCAAAGAAGGAAGCCAACCTCGACATGGTGAGGGACTATGTGAAGTTCCGCCGGCTGCCGTACGATATGGCCACGCGGGTCAAGAAGCACTACTCCTTTTACTACACGCAGCGCTCGAGCTTCAACGAGGTCGAGCTGCTCGATGGGCTGCCACCCTCGCTCGGGTCGGAGGTGATTGCCACTGATTGCCGCGGATTGCCACTCTGATTGCCACTGAGTGTCGCTCTGATTGCCAGTCGGATTGCCAGTCGGATGGCCACTGATTGCTAATGATGTCCTGGCTCGGGTCGTAGGTGACGCGCTACGTGCTCAAGGACACGCTGGGACGGATCCCCCTATTCCAAGGCCAATGGCTCGACCCCGAGTTCCAGTCAGACCTGTTCCCTCTGATCAAGCCGGTCTCGTACCAGCCGGGGGAGGTGATCTTGAAGCGCGGTGAGCCGTCCCTCGAGCTCCTCTTCCTGCTCAGTGGCGAGGTCTCCGTGCTCTCGGCCTACACGATCAACCGGGTGTGCTCCAGGCTCACTCCGACCGAGGAGATCATCTTCTCGAACGAGCCGACGCCGCAAAAGGTCATGGCTCTCAAGCACATGGGAGCCTTTGGCGCGACAGTGCTCACTGGCCGGCGGTGCACCGCCACGCACCTCGCCAACACAAGTGTGCATGTGCATATGCTCTCGAACACGGACATTGCGTTCATCTTCAAGAAGAACCCGCGCATGTGCCGACGGGTGAAGACCGTCCTGTTGGCCGAGGTGGCGCGCAAGGAGCGCATGAAGATCATCTTTATGCGCTTCCTCATCAGCTCGCTCCGCGTCACCAGGGAAGACGGCTCGGCCGACCTCAAGGCGTTGGCGCAGCGCTCCTCCCTCATCATCCAGAAAGCGTGGGCGCGCTTCTCCTTAGAGATGCACTCGTGGGACATCGAGGACGACGATGGCCGGAGCATGCTCAACCCGAATATTCGGCAACAAGCTCTTCGCCGACAAGCCCGATCGAGGCGCGCCTCGACTTGCAAGTCAGGCGCGCCTGCGAGCGCGCCGGCGAGCGAGACTGCGAGCGCGCCGACGAGCGCGCCAGTTAGTTTGCCAGGCAACGGCCCGCCAGCTGGCGGCGATGCCATCTGGCTGGAGACACGTGGCAAGGTGAAGGGTAAGAAGCTGCGCCTCGCCGCTCAGACAGAGGCCGCCATCGCCGATGTCTTTGCGGACCTCAAGAGCAAGTTTGTCTCATGACCAGGGACGAGTCATTCAACGGAAAGGTACACTGTACGCATGTGTTTGGCGTGTGGTGGGCCGCGTGGCTGCACCCGTAAAGCGTAACAGTAACGGCTAAACGCGTGGACCGTGCGGTCTTTCTCTGTTTTCTATATGGCTATCAAGATGGCTATGGCTCAAAAACACGTGATCAGCCATTACAGCGCTCATACTACATACACACGTTTTTTTGGGTGGCAAGCCTTCGTCTTGCTACTTGCAGTTCCGAGCTTCACAAATTCAGAGCGCTACGTATACGACTCCGTGTTTTTGAACCGGTACGTTCCGTCTTGTGTCCCGTGTGTGTCCCGGCTCCCATGGGTTCCCCTGTACCTGAGTGTCCCGGCTCCCCCGGTGTCTTTTTACCGGTGCCTTACCGGTACGGTTCAGTTTGTTCCCAAAGTTGAACACGTCGCTTTTCTACAGCTTTGGTCGCCGACGCACACCTTGGCCGTCTCGGGAAACGCCCCGCAAGTGACTGACACATGGCTTCGCGCGAGCTTCCCTGTATGGACGAGCTTCCCTCGTTCCGCACGCACGTCTCGTTTCTCGATGCCAATGCGCAAGCGCACGACCGGAGGCCGCTGTTTGCGTTCGGTGATTTGTGCGACAACAGCCTCGAGGCTGGGTCGACGCTACTTGATATTGACGTGCTGCCCAACGGCAGTGCGAATGGTGTGATGATCAGCATGACAGATGACGGCAAAGGAATGGATGAGAAACAGATGAGCGACGGGTTACTGTCGGTGGGGTTTACCACGAAGGGGAAGAACACCGAGGTTCATTACGGAATGGGTTCAACCTCGGCACAGCCCCGGCTGTCACCCAAGGGCTCTCTCATCTTCTCGAAGCGCGACGGCAGCCGCACCGTGGGCTTGATCTCTTCGACACTCTTCAAGGACCTCGGCACGGATGAGCTCAAGACGGCTCAGTGCTCATGGGACGCGTGCACGAACAAGGTCATCACCGAGACTTCGGAGCGCCATCCCCTTAAGGCGGCGCAACGTCAGGCATCGCTCGCAGTCATTCTGGCCCACACACCGTTCCGGACGGAGAGTGCGCTGCTCGAGCAGTTCCGGCGCATTCCCGGAGCCCATGGCACGCGTCTGCTGCTGCTGCACTGCGACAACCAGGTGCTCGACACGGCGGTGGCAGCAGACGATGTGGTCGTGACCCACCCGGCGAGCGGCGGCGACCGCGACGGGGCACACCCACAGCAGCACGAGGTGAGCCTGCGCAGCTTCCTCGAGGTGCTGTACTATGCCGACTCGAGCACGGCGCCGCCCATGCGGATCTCGCTACGCGGACACCTCGTACCTCCACGCCGGTGGGACATGTTCCTTCTTGAGTGGCCAGAAGACACGACCGAGTACACCTACAAACCAGCTGGGCTGGACTCCAGCGCGGGCGAATACGGCGCCTCGATCCGCTTCGGGCTGCGCGTGCCGCTGCGAGAGCTCCACTCGGTCTTCACGTCCAAACACGTGCGAGGGTCGGACCGCGCGGCGCTTCAGGAACGTAAGGCCGAGCTCCAGGACTATACAGGCGTTTTCTACTATAACCATGGGCGGCTGATCCGGCCCCTCGAGCGCACGCATCAGCAGCTGCAGTCGCTGCATTCGGGCAACATCCTGCTCACCGCCGAGAAGAAAGTCACCTTATTCGGGATCGGCACGATTGGCGTGTGCCGCGAGGGCTGGCTACTGCCCACTCACTCGAAGAGCGAGTATGCCATGCGCCCGGTGCACCCCAGCGCTTTCTACCGCGGCGGCACGGAGCGCCCCGACTATCCTCAGCTCCAAAAGGTTGTCGATAAGAAGCTGATCGAGTTCCTGAGCACAGTGATCGCGCCCAGATACAATGTGATCACGGCCCATCAGAAGGGCATGAGCCAACGGAAGCTTCTCAAGCCACCCGTCGACCAGGCAACCCTTGCCGCTTCCAAGGCAACCGCACTCGTGAAGCGCAAGGAGCGTGAGAAGGCGGTTGCGGCCCTTGACGACGGCGTGCGCGCCTGCGTGCGAGCCGATCGTACCGTCATTGGGACGATCGTGTGCATGCCGTTTCGGCTGTACAAGCTCAAGCTGCCGAGCGGGCAGCTGCATCCAAAATGCTTCCGAGCCGCCGACCTCGAGGTCGCCGGCTTCGATCCGGTGGCGCAGCTACCCCCAGGCGCACGCCCGGCTCCGCGCACGCTCGAGGGCGCACAAGCAGAGGTGGCGTGGTTTGTTGACTCTGGCGGCCAGGAGAGAGAGTTCTATCCGTGTACGCTGCGCAGCCTACACGCCACGCGAGGCGCCGGCTGGTTCTACGCGGAGTACCAGGACAATCCGTTGGACAACGAGGCGCTCTACATCGCGTTGGCCTCGAATCAGGCGGGCTACTTGGGCTTCCGGGAGAACGGTGTCTTGCTTGAGCCGCGCTCGGATCTCTTCTTGCACCCAAACCAAGTGGAAGTCTGCCTCGCTGCGGAGGGGGCTGATGCTGCGGGCGCAAGCACGGCGGACGCAAGCACGGCGGGTGCGGCATCTTCATCGGCTGCACGAGGCGGCACTGGCACGGCGACCGTCATCGTGGCCGCTGGCTCCGTCACTACCCCCGCGCCGTTCCCCACGGCCGCTTGTGCCTGTGCCACCAACGCAGCGCCCAAGCCCTTCGCTGTTGGCGCGCGGGTGCTTGCTCGCTTCAAGCGCCGCGACCGCTTCTTTCCCGGCGTCATCACCGCCGTGAACCACGGCGGCAGCACTCTCTCTGTGCGCTATGATGACGGCGATGAGGAGGACGACGTACGCAACACGGACATCAAGCCTGTGGACTTGCCCCCTCCAGCCAAGCGTGCACGCACCAGTAGCGCAGAGGAGAGCGCGTTGGAAGTGCTTGTTCACCGCCTCTCCGTCACCAAGGCCTGGGCAGCTGCAGGGCTTCCACCCCTCCACTCGAGTACCGACGCCCGCTTGCACGCCCTCTTCGGCACCTTTGTCGAATCCGTCGCCTCGTCGGGCAACCCTGAGGGCATCGAAGGTTTGGACGGCCCACACCATGTGAGGAACATCGAAGCGCGGTGGCCGAGACAGCAGAGCGAGCAGGACGAAGAGACACAGTCGCTCACGGCGGACGAGGCCAGGGCGGCCGCGGCGGCCGAGGGGCTCGAGCTGGTGCCGTCCTCGAGTAATGAGTCGGGCTTCAAAGGCGTGCGCAGGCTTCGTGGTGGCAAGTACGAATTGAGGATCTGTGAGAATGGCAAGCAGCATAGCTTTGGCAGCTTCACGACGCCGGAGGAGGCGGCCTTGTGCTACGCGAGATACGCCGGGACGGAGAGAGCGGCATCAGAGGCGGCAGAGGCGATGGGTGACGTGTCAAAGGCTCCGGGGCAGGCATCGGCATCGACAGCTTTGCCTGCTGCGACGGCTCCAGCGTTGCCCGTCGTGGCAAGCTTGGGGGTGGCTCTGCGGATGGTTGCCACCTCCTCCTCCACCGCCCAGCCCGTTGCGTGCGGCGATGGTGCAAGCGGATGCGCGATGCGCGAAGCCGCAGGCGCAGGCAGACCCTCCGATAGAACTCAGCCGACAACGGTCGCCTCAGACACGCGCGCCGCGATCCCGCCGGCTGGTTCCACCGGCGGAGCGCTCGAAAGGGTGCTTGCCGAGTGGCGTCTGCCCCCCGCGTACGCGGACGCCCTCCGTGCCAACGGGTTCGATGGACCTCAGGTCGAGGCGGTCATTGAGAAGCTTCGCGCGCTCAGCCCGACACAGGTTGATGAGCTTGCGCAGAAGGCGCACATGAAGCCGGGCCATGCACTCAAGTTTCGTGATCATCTGCACAAAAGGAAAAGCGGCTAGCCTAGCGTAGCGGCGCTAGACAAGCCTAGACCGGACCGCGTTCCGCGACGCGGTATGCTGTCGACATACCAACAGTACTTGTTGATGTACTGTAATCGGTCAGCGCAGGCGGAAGTTTATTGTCGGGAGTCAAGTGGAGACTGTAGGAGCAGCGCAAAACCACAGACAGATACACACCGACAGGAATCAGGATACACGACCGGCGAGCACCCATAAACATTACATCATCATGCCATGACCAGGGCACCAGGCACACCCGAGACGCGCACCCCCGGATTGTGCATGTCATGATCTCGCGTGCGTGGCCACGATGGCCACGGGCCTGTACTAGCATCCCCTGTGCGCCCTCTGCCCAGGCATGGCAGCTGCGGCCATGCTGAACGCCGCAGCTCCGTCACGCCCTCGTCACGGGAGGCCCGCGAGCTAGCCCGATGGCGCATGTCGGATGTATGAAGGTTCATATGCCATCCTACCTTTGTTGAGCCTATGTCCTAATCAGGGATTGACCCCTTCGATGCAGCAGAGTCTGAGAGGGCACGCCGACCGCCGCACCTCTCCTGCCCGTGTGTACTCAGTAGTGAGCCCATTCGGGTACCCTTCCGGGGTTGTCATGCCCAGTCGTTGTGCCCAACTGATCACGAATCACTCTGCCTGGACAGCGCCGCGCGCCTCACTTCTTGCTCTTCGAGTTCTTGTTGATCATCCGGTAGAGGCTGTCGCGGTAGAAGGCGGTGCTATGCTTCGTGTTGTCCCACACGTGGACGTCGCCACCGCCACCATCGCCGTCGACTTTGACGTTGACCACCTCGGAAGCCACAATCTCGGTCTCCTCATCGTGGAATTGACTGCAGTACGGGTGGGTGAGGCCGTCCCGCGCGGTCATGCGCTCGCTGGGGCTGAATTGGATCAGGCACGTTAGCAGGTCGATGGCATCTTCCGAGGCAGTCGGGTACATCGTCTTCCACGCCAGCTTGTGACCCTCACTAGTTTTGACTGCGTCGTTGCTGTTGGTGAGGCTCTCGAGCATGGTCTTGATGAAGACGGACTTGAGATCCTCAACAGCCTCGTCTTTGGGCATGCCGAGTACCTCGACGATCTTCTCGAACTGATTGAGCGTCGACGAGCCCGCAAACACGGGCTTGCCGCCGAGCATCTCGCCGAAGATGCATCCCAATGACCACATGTCGACTGGGCAACCGTACTCACGCGAGCCCGCTAGAATCTCCGGCGCGCGGTACCAGCGCGTGGCAACATAATCGGTCATCTCCGGCGGTTTGGCCGATCCGTCGTCCCCGATGCCGTCGATGAGCGAGCGCGCGAGCCCAAAGTCGGCGACCTTCATCAAGCACTCCGAATTGAGCAGCAGATTAGCAGGCTTCATGTCGCGATGCACGAGCTTCGCCGAGTGCATGTACATGAGCGCCTTGAAGCTCTGGTATATGATGTACTGCTTGTGAATCTCCTCCAAGATGTTGGCACGGATGGTCGCATGCAGGTCCGTTTCCATGTACTCGAAGACGAGGTAGATGTCGCGGTCATTGTCCGCCTTAAGCACGTTTTGCAGCTGCACAATGTTTTCATGCTCCTGGAACTGGCGCAGGAAGAGAATCTCACGGAACGTGCGCTGCGCGTCCGTCGAGTTCTGGAAGGCGTCAAAGATCTTTTTGAGCGCGACGATCTCACCCTTGTTCTTCCGATCCTCCGCCTTCCAAACAACACCGTAGGCGCCCTTGCCGAGCTTCTGTTGGATGTCGTATCGTCTTAATACGTGCTTGTCGATCTCCTCCGACATGTTTGCGGTGCCCGCGTTCGCGGGCCCAGCGGGCTTCTGCCCGCCCCCCGTTTCTACGGACGTGGCCGATGGGCCGGCGCGCGAAGGGGTCGACGCAAAAAACAAGGTGAGAGTCGCCAAACCAAACTTCGCTGTGGGGAAACTGGGCTAAGTATGTTCGGGTTCCAACCAAGAGGCTCCGCCGAGCGTCATCCTGTGTGTCGAAGTTCCCGCTTTCGGTAGTTCAAGCCGCCCCCGCCCTCGCTGCCACCCTCGCCGCCGCCGCCCTCGCCGCCGCCGCCGCTCTCGCCGCCGCCGCCGCCGCCGCCCTTGCCACCGCTGCCCTCACCGC